>JABLTO010004554.1_pt1 | contig 38942 bp, 30 predicted proteins | sample 7160091 | NCBI WGS metagenome assembly JABLTO01 (sample SAMN14651225, study PRJNA627086) | human gut metagenome | isolation source: feces | host: Homo sapiens
AAATGGGAGTGAGAATATGCAATGTAAACTTAGTAAACTGAAGAATATTTTTTTAATTCTTTTGACAATCGTTCTTTTAAGTGCATATTTTTATAGGATGGCTTGTTATTCCATTCCACAAACAATTTATCAGCGCACAGATATCGTAATGTTTGGGTTTGGAGATTTAATATTAGTTCTATTTCAGTATCCTCATGTAATAACATTACCTTTATTGTTAATATATTTTTTGCGTTTTGGAAACAAATTAATTTTGGTAGGCAAAGAAAATGTACGAAGACATTTCTTAAAAGCAGGAATATTTATAGTGACAGTTTATCTGTGCCTATTTTTTGTATATTGCATAACATTCCCGGGTGGCAAATTTTCATTGGGTTTTTCTGAACGATTGATTCTGTCCAATGGATGGAAAAGCAGCGTCCCATTTGTATTGAATATACTTGGCCAGTGGTTATATTTGGCAGTTTATTCTTGTTTAAGCGGTATGCTTAATAAAAGGCTTCAAAAGAACTGGTTGGCATACTCTCTGACAATAGGAATCTCTTTAATCGACACGTGCATAAGAAGTGTATTTCAGTTTTCTGAATTAAAAGGTGTTTTGCCGAGCGACTATCTTGGAATCATTCGTAAGCCAATGAGTGAATTGACTTATGAATGGTGTATGCCGATATACTTTGGAGTAATCTTGTCTTTGCTCTATTTGTGGAACAAGAAACAAAAACAGAAAAAGAAACACTTAAAACCTATAGTTTGGAAAATTGAAATAAATATCAATGCCTGGATATTTGCTATGTTAGGCTTTGATTTCTTAACCAAGCTTTGCATTTATGGAGTAGAAGATCTATTTACCATGCATTATGCAGATGCGTATATGCAGTATGCCGTGTTAAGAGGTACTTTTACAGAAACTATTGTTCTAATGGTAATAGCAGGGGCTATTTGTTCGATGCATCGGATTACAGACAAATCAATAACAGATTTGGACGGTTATGTGGGAAGCGTAGTAAAGAGAACAATCAAAATAGGAGCCAATTTTTTGATTTATCATCTATTACTATTAGGAATATGCTATTTATTTAGTGATAAGAGTGCAGTATACACAGGGATAGGTTATGGTGATTTAGGTACATTGGGTAGTCTGAACGCGCAAAACCCATTGGTATATGATATTTGCTATGCAATATATACTGCTGTATTCGGTATGACATTTGGCATGCTGGCAAGTAGTTTTTTGGAACTTGTTTCCAATGAACTGTATGTATTTCCTTTTGTATATTTGGTTTATTACATTAACTTATTCATTCCTTTTGGGATGGAACAATCCAGTGCTTTTCACACAATAATGTATTTTCTGCCGTACTCCTCATATTGTTTCCTGGAGTTTAATCTATCCATAGGGCAACGGCTAATGCAGTTGTTAGTGTTAGTACTTGTATCCATTGCCTTTTTGTACGTTGCATGGTGGAAACAGATAGATATTTCAGATACACAGGAAGCAGAGTAGTAGGGAAGGTTTTGTATAAAGAACTATAGAATCTATGCAGCTAGAATCCGTAAGGGGGGATGGTAGTGAAATTGATATTGCGTACAGACCTGCAGCGGGCAGTTTGCTCGTGGGGGTTTGTCATCGGTGCAGTCAGCTTTTGCCTGTTAGGTATCAGTGGTGTCATGCAAAATATCGTTTCCGTTATCCGCGGCGGCAGTATAGGGCAGCTGCAGATAGGCTATACCATGCAGATGATGTTGGATGCATTGGGTTCAGATGCTGTGTTACTATTCTTACCAGTTCTGTGTGCGCTACCGCATACAGCTGCCTTTGTAGAGGATTTTCAAAGCAAATATTATCGGGTATATCTGCCGCGATCCGGCAAACGGCAATACATCGGCGCTCGGCTGATCTCTACCATCTTTTCCGGCGGTTTGGCCATGCTGGCAGGCGCATTACTGCTGATATTGCTGCTAGCTGTCGTCTTTAAGCCAATGGAAGAGCCCAGAGCGCAGGCCCTTGAGGTATTTGCTTTTGATTATGATACATATCTACTGGATCTACGCTGGCAGCTGGCAGGAAGAGTATTGCTGCTGTTTTTGAGCGGCTGTTTCTGGTCTTGCGTGGGTGGCTTCTTTGCCTGTCTGATACTCAATAAATATATGGCGTATGCTGCGCCTTTTATACTGTACTATGTGCTCATCATCCTGGAGGAACGATACTTTTCGGCATTCAATATGCTCAATCCCAAGCTGTGGATGAATCCGCTGCTGACCGGCGCAGGTACGGTGGGAAGCATGGCGCTGTTTGTTACAGAGCTAACGCTGCTTATGGCAGTGGCATATGGATTAGTCATGACAAGGAGAATGAAAGATGCATAAATTGCGGCAAGTATGGGCAGTTTGTGCCTACAATTTCAGACAGTGGTGGAAAAACCCACGGATATTCATCGTGTTTGCTATGGCGCTGGTGTTGTGCTTTTTGCTGTCAGATAAAGCGGTACAGTTTGCCATAGAGCAAGGGACGACCATGCAGCTGGTAGAGGCGTTTGTATGGACGTTTGGAGATTCTACTTCTATTCTGCTAACCTCGCTGTTGCTCATTCTGTTATTTGCAGACATGCCGTTTATCACCATGGGTACACCATTTTTTCTGATGCGCACTAGCCGTAAGGTGTGGCTGACGGGGCAGATATTGTATATCGTACTGGCGACGGCGCTCTATATGGTGTTCATATTGACGGCGACTTGTGTCATGTGTGCTCGCATCAGCTTTGTGGGTAATCAATGGAGCGAAACGGCAGCGATCTTGGGATATTCCGGTGCAGGCAAGAACATTGCATTGCCTGCCTCGGTCAAGACAATGGAACTATCCCGCCCGTATGCGTGCATGGGCTCTATCTTCTTGCTGATGCTGCTTTATACTTTGTTGTTGGTAGTCATCATGCTAGCGGTCAATATCCGCAAGGGGCAGCGCTGGAGTGTGGGCGCAGTGTTCGCATTTAGCGCTTTTGGTATTTTGCTTAAGTCGGATATCTTTATGCAAGTATTCGATATCCCAGACAAACTGGTCTATAAGGCAAATGTGGCCATTGGTTGGCTGTCGCCGCTCAATCATGCAACGTACCATATGCACAATTTCGGGTATGACATGCTACCTACTTTGGAGCAGACTTATTTGGTGTTTGGCAGCTTGATCTTATTGATTCTGTGGATCGCAATGGTATCCATCCGTAACTACAACTTCAATTTTATAGGGAATGAATCATGAGCGACATCGTAATTCGAATAGAACATGTATATAAAAGTTTTGGCGAAGAAGAAGTGCTGCACGACATTTGCCATGAATTTGAAGCCAAGCAGATACATGGTATCGTAGGCAACAACGGTTCCGGTAAAACCGTACTGATGAAGTGCATCTGTGGATTTATGCATCCAAATAGCGGCACCATTTATGTGGACTATGAACAGGTAGGCAAAGATGTGGATTTTCCAAAAGATATGGGAATCATCATAGAAACACCCGGCTTTTTGCCAAACCTGACCGGTGTGAAGAATTTGCAGCTGTTGGCTTCGCTTAACAAGAAGATCAGCGTAAAAGAAATTCGGGAAGTGATCCGCCGCGTAGGACTGGATCCGGACATAAAAAAGCCGGTGGCAAAATATTCGTTGGGCATGCGGCAGCGGCTTGGCATTGCACAGGCCATCATGGAAGACCCGTCACTGCTCATTTTGGATGAGCCGTTTAACGGTCTGGATAAACACGGTGTACGGGAAATGAGAGAGTTGCTTAAGTTTTTGCGTGCACAGGGAAAGAGCATCCTGTTGGCTAGTCACAATGCCAACGATATTGATGAACTGTGCGATACCGTTTGCGAAATGGACGCAGGGGTATTGACAAAGGTGAGATGATGGAACGGCGTACGATCATACAGACGAGAGATCTGGTAAAAGTATACAAGACAGAAGCATTTCGGTATAAGGCGCTGGACGAAGTTTCCCTGAGCGTACAGGAAGGAGAGTTTGTCGCTATTGTCGGCACTTCGGGCAGCGGAAAATCCACTCTACTGCATTTGCTGGCGGGGCTGGAAAAACCGACGCTGGGCAAGGTGTTTGTGATGGACAAGCCTATCCACAATATGAAGGAAGATCAGCTGGTGGCATTCCGGCTGGCAAATATGAGCGTGATCTTTCAGAACTATCACTTGATGCCGTCTATGACGGCGCTGGAAAATGTGGCATTTCCCCTTATGGTAAAGGGTGTGCCGCGTAGACTGCGGGAAAAACAGGCGCGCACGATGCTGGAGCGTATGGGCTTGGTAGAATATTGTCAACACTATCCCAAGCAGCTTTCCGGTGGTCAGCAGCAGCGGGTAGGCATTGCCCGTGCGTTGATCACAAAGCCCAAGATACTATTTGCAGATGAGCCGACAGGCAATTTGGACAGTGCCAACGCAGATCAGATCATGGAGATATTGTTGACCGCAGTCAAAGAACAAAATACGACCTTATTGATGGTTACACATGACATTCAGCGTGCTAACTATGCAGATAGAGTGATCCGTATCATAGATGGCAGGATCGCATAACAGGAGGAGGGAATATGAGCAGGACAAAGCGGAGTAGAATTTGTATAGGGATGGCAATACTACTGATTTTTGCGATGATGCCCATGCAGCAGGCGACCGCATCAACTGTGACAATACAAAGCCCGGTATTAGTCATCGACAATGCCCATCTCTATGGGGATATGCAGCATTCTTACAACAATGGTTATATGCCAACGGTACAGGATAACAAGGCAAAACTGCTTCTCCCGCTGGTAAGCACCCAACAGATCACAGGCAATGCTGTGCAAGTGACAGTAGATTTGGGGGACGCGCAGAGCGCACCCTTCGTGTTCCAAAATATCCATAAGACGATACTGCTACAGGAGCATACAGTAGATCAGGGGGCTGCAATAGTGCAGGCGTATTTGATAGAGTTGGAGGTTGAATTGCTGGAAGACCGCAGGAACGGCCGTTACCCAGTGACCATTCAGGTGTCCGGCGCAACGGCGGCAGGTGTATTTACACAGAACTTTCCGTTGTTTGTCACAATCATAGACGGAAAGAGTGAGGAGCAACCAGTAGTAGCGGAAACAAAGCCACAGCCGCAGCCTAAGCTGATGATCACAGAATACGTAGTCGAGCCGTCACCGGTGGAAGCAGGTGAAACTTTTCATGCGTCCATTACGCTCAAAAATACCAGCGAGTCCCAAGCGATCAATAACTTGAAAGTGACGGTTAGCGGAGAAACGACGGATATTATACCGACAGATGGAATGGGTACTTTCTATTTCAAACAGGTAAAAAGACAAAAGTCGGTAACATTGGAATTGGATATGCAGGTGCTGCACGCCGCGGAGCAGCGTCCGCAGAAGCTGACGTTGGATATGAGTTATGAAGGCAAAGACGCGCAGGCCTATATGGCGACAGAATCGGTAGTGGTGCAGATTCAACAGCCTATGCGCGTAGAGATTGATGCAGTGACCATCCCGTCGGAAGTGTATGTCGGTGAGACATTGACACTGCCTATTAACGTCATGAACATGGGGCGCGCAGACATCTATAATGTACGAGCAGAATTGCAAGTGGAAGGATTGCTAGCAGAGGCAAGCGTGTTTATGGGTAATGTAGACAGTGGCAGCTCCAAGCAAGACAATCTGTACGCATTCGTACAGGGAAAGCTGGGTGTTGAGCAGAAATACGGAGATGTATCCGGCAAACTGATACTGACATATGAGGATGAATTTGCCGAGGTATATACGCAGGAATTTGCGCTGGAAACCACGATCCATGCGCCGGTGATCGTTTCTGCACAAGGAGAAGAACAGGCACAGCAAGAGGAAAAGGTAAAATCTGACTGGCGGTTGGCTGCACTGATCGGCGGCATTCTTGTAGCAGGTGTTGCGACGACGATATTCATCGTAGCAAAGGTCAAACGAAATAAGCGAGAAGAAGATGAAATCGATTGATTTGTGGAAATTGGCAGCCACCAATCTGAAACGCCGCAAGACACGTACTTTTCTTACCGTCACCGGCATTATGATAGGGACTGCCTGTATCATCCTGATGTTGTCCATCGGGTTGTCAAATTATCAGCAATTCAAAACTGTGCTGGAGGAAAACACCGCACTGACGCAAATAGAGATCTATTCAACCGATGATACGATGCGCGGAGGATTGACAGACAGTGCCCTCACTGCGATTCAAGAGTTGCCGGAAGTGACGGCAGTTTCACCCATCGTAGAGGTGTTTGCGGTGGTGCGTACGGGAAATTATCAGGCAGACATTTTGCTGTATGGCATCAACAGTGAGGTGCTGGATCTGAACTATGAACAGGGTGGCACATTTTCTGGACAGGAAAATATGCCGGAACTGATTATTGGTGGGCAGGCGGCAAAGCAGTTTGTAACAGAGGACGCGCCTCTCTCCGGTATGTCCTATGAACAGCAGCAGGTATATGAGCCACAAATCGATTGGCTCAATGCAGAGTACACACTGATGTTGGGTTATGACATGGAAGGTGCACCGCAGTCCAGTGTATACCGAGTAAAAGTGGCTGGGGTGACAAAGAACACTCAAAGCCAATACAGTAATCAGGTATATATTGATCTCCAGGTATTGAAGCAGATGCTGATTGAGAATAAAGAGTATCGCACGTTGACAGGGACATCTTTGTCGGAGTATAGCAGAGCGGTCGTCCGTGTGGAGACCATCGATCAGGTAGAAGGCGTGCTGGGAGAACTACAAAAGCGAGGATATCAGGCCTATGCACAGTCTGGAAGCATTTTGCAGATACAGGAGGAACGGAGTCAGCAGCAAACGCTGCTGTTGGCTATCGGGAGCATTTCGCTACTAGTATCTGCCATTAGTATTGCCAATACCATGTATGCGAATATTTTGGAACGCCAAAGTGATATTGGTATCATGAAGATTATAGGCATGAAAACTAAGCAGATCCAAAGGTTGTTTCTTACGGAATCGCTGATGATCGGCGGATTTGGCGGCGCGTTAGGCGCAGTGTTAAGCTATATCGTAGTCACGGCAATAAACGTAGGGGTTGGAGAAGGTAGTTTTTTGGGAATGCAGTTCCAGCAAGGGTTATTGTTAGAAGTACCGATGTGGCTGACCATTGCAGCGATAGTAATTGCTGCAATGGTAGGTATGGTGGCGGGAATCTATCCTGCCCATCAGGCAGCTAAAATGTCGCCGATGGAGGCGTTGCGGAGAGGAGAATAAATAGGAAGCCTAAAATCCAATTCTGTAATGGATGATTAATCCATTTATTCTTTATTTGTTTTTAACATAGTAGAAATATGAGGCTAACTATAAGTAGTTTGGGATGGGATGAAATGCTGTGTTTATGGGTTGGATTGAGCCACAATAATACATTTGTATGGTGCACTTTTGGTGTAATGAAATGGAAAGCAGGTCGAAAGCAATAAGTAAACTCCGTCCATTGTGGGAATTGAGAAATAATCATTTGTCTTAATGACTCGGATGGTTTCGATAGTATATGAATAGTTATCTCTTACGGTTTCTATCATGATGGTATCACCAATCTCAACATCTTTGAGCGCTCTTAAATGATTGCGGTTACGGTGACCGTATACAACACAAACACCTTCTTCTCCCGGTTCGGCAGAGCTTTCCAGCCAACCGGGAGTTTTCTTTAATGTAGCTTCATCTACCCCGCGTGCAATGTTCACTTTTTCGCCATTGATGACGAGAAAGAATGCAGCATCGGTGTTTGTCTTTTTCGATGGATTATAACTTTCTTCGACATTTTCCGTCACTTCCTCAATTGCGGGTGTTTCTTCCGGTAACACCTCGATAGTAGGTGCGGGAGGTTCGGGAGAAGGAGTTTGGGCGATTTCTATATCAACGATTTCAGGAGTGCTTACAGGCTTGATAGGACCCAGGTTCGATTCTGCTGCAGGCTTGAATGCAATGATGCCGAGCACTACTACAATGGCAAAAAGAGCTGCGATGATAATAATTCGGATAATGTTATGTTTCATGGGTTACCTCATTTCTTTTGAATAATGCGTTTGAATTTTACAGAGCTGTCTTTGACGTATTGGTCGATTAGGCGGCTCTGTTCTCTTGTTTCCGCATATGCGGTTATAGCAATGGTCTTGTTCCAATCTTTTGTGTATCCGTCTGTAGCCAAGTTGGTGATATGATGTTCTTTTAAGAACTCACGTAGATCCACCATAGCTTCTCGGTCATCGGAAAGAATGACATTTACAAAGGTTCTCTCTTTTGAGAACTTATCTGAGATTTTTACCGCAAGGAGTGTTCCGACACCGCTTGCAATAGCTACGATATAAAGGGCAAGGTCCCCGTTGTATGCGGAGACCTTGTCGATGAGTCTGTAAAATATAATCTGTGAAAGAACAACTGAGAGTGCGGCGAGGATCGGGCGCTGTCTTTGGATCAAAATCTGCTTTCCGGTAGAGAGCAAATTGTCCGCAGCCTTGAGTCCGAACAGAAGAAACAATTCGAGTATGATCTTCATATCTGCCTCCTTAATACGGTCTGCCGTACATAAACAGTGGATACCCCGAAGAACTCCACAAGTCGCGGATCACAACACGGCCTTTGGAACTGGATGCCTCGATGACCTTACCGTCGCCCATGTAGATACCGACATGATGAACTTCCTTCCAACGGTGGCAGCCGTCACAACCAAGGTTCTGCCAGAAGACGAGATCTCCGGGTTGGAGCTCGCTTTCGCCAACGACCTTATTGTTGTTATAGCAATATTTCGCCTGACCTGCAGCATTGGTGTATATGATCCTGCCAAGCTCAGGATCCACCTGATTGATCGCCCAATATGCAAGACCCGAGCAGTCGAACTTCTTATCGCCCTTTGCGCCGAGTACATAAGGTGCGCCGAGCTTTGTAACAGCGACCTTGACTACTTCGGAGCCCTTCGAGTTGGGTGGAAGATTGGAGATGATCTGCGTGAGGTCTGCACCGTCAAGCAGGTCGATACCGATGATCTCAGCATAGTATTTATCAAATTCCGGATTCATCATGGCTTCCAGGATTTCCATCTGTTCTTCATCGAATCCATACATTTCTGCGGCTTCCAGATAGTCCATGGAATGTACCGTGACATAGATATATCGGACACGCTTTTCTTCTGTAGTTGTATTTCCGTCTTCATCCGTTACTTCGATCTCTTCCACAACGATCTTGTCATCATACGAGACCGTGTTCATGGCATTAAACACTTCCCGCAGTTTCTCTTCGTTTTCCAGGTTGACCGTTGCCACCGCCATAGGGTTCACCTCATCTGTAGTGGTGAGTACCGCATAAACGGCGATAACGTCATTCCAGTTATTGACCGTATCATAGACTTCTTCATTTTGGTCTCTAAGCGCTCTGTTGAGGGGTAAACCTTCCAACTTACCTTCGTCGTTGCAGATGATGGCAACTTCTTCCTCGAAGGGATAGATCGCCTGTATCATACCGCCGACTTCATTTTGCAAGGAAGCAAGACCGTCTTCGATTTCTTTTTCATAAGGTGCCTTGTTTGGTTCTACGACCAATACTTTTATTCTCATTTAATACCTCCTTTTAAGTAATAAAAAAGACACCTTTAAGGTGTCTGATTATTGTGAAAAGTTCATAGATCTTCTGTTTGATACGAATTTGTTTCCTGAAATAAACCTCCGCTTGCATCAAAAAACCATTCATAACTGCAATCTATCATTAAACAAATCCGATTTTTCTTGGTTGTGTTGTTTTCTTATGCAGATCGATATTTTCGTCTGCAATATAATCCTCAACATCACTGCGTATAATTGTGCTATCGTCTTTCGTATCTTCTGTGCGAAGGTTTTGATTCATAATTACCTGATCCAGGATATTCCGGATCGTTCTTGCGTTGGCAAAATTCTTCTGCGTACGGTAGTACTCCGTCACATCCAGTAGCAGTTCCAGCGCCGCCTGGTCAATGGTGTATTTCTTTTTGTTTAGAAATACCACTGCAATCTGACCCAACTCATCACGGCTATAATCCGGGAAATCCAAGGTAAATTGGATTCTGGATTCAAAACCGGGATTTGCACTGAGCATACCGCGCATCTCGTCTTTATAACCGGCCAAAATGGCGCAGAACTGCCCTCTGCGGTCTTCCATTTCCTTCAGCAACACCGTAATCGCCTCTTCGCCGTAATTGGTGGCGCCGCCGGTCGCAGTATGAGAACCTACCAGAGCATAAGCCTCGTCGATGAACAACACGCCGCCCATAGCACTATCAATTTTCGCCTCAGTTTTAGGTGCTGTTTCACCAACGAATTTGCCCAAAAGGCCGTGCCCATCCGTTTCCACCAGCTTAGCCTCTGCCAGCACACCGGCATCATACAAAATGCGGGACAAGATCCGGGCAACTTCAGTCTTGCCAGTACCGGGGTTTCCATAGAAGCACATATGCAGATTAAAACCTGCCTCGCCCTTGTTGCGCTTGGCATATGCCTTAATTTTCTTAACCATACGCTTCACAGAATCCAAGCCGATCAGTTGATCTAACTCCTCCTCGCCAGTCAGCACCTTTTTCTGTCCGTCATCACCGGCAGTTGGCATATTAATCTTTGCATCCTGGATATACTTATTCACATCCACAATGCCAATCTCATGATCTTCCGTTCCAGCGCAACGCATATTCTGGCACATGATCACCTGATCCAGAATATTACGGATCTCTCTTGCGTTAGCAAAGTTCGGATCTTTGCGCTTGATGTCCGTAACATCCAAAATTCTGCTCATAGCGCTTTCGCCCATACTGTAACCACGGTGCTGCAACATCAGCTGTGTGATGCTTTGCAGCTCATCCCGAGAGTAGTTGGGGAAGTCCAGCATAAACTGGATTCTGGACTTGAGACCAGGGTTAATGTCGATCATTTTTTGCATTTCGTTCTTATAGCCTGCAAAAATGACACAGAATTTGCCCCGATAATCCTCCATTGCCTTGACCAGCGTATCAATAGCTTCCTTGCCATAATCCGTAAGACCGTGATCGCCATTGTTTCCAAGCGCATAAGCCTCGTCGACAAACAGCACACCGCCCATAGCACTGGCAATCACCCGGCTGGTTTTTTCTGCTGTTGCGCCAAAATACTGGCTGACTAAGCCGCTGCGGTCAACCTCCACCACCTTGTTGGTAGGCAGAATCTTATTCTCGTACAGAATGCCGGCAATATATCGGGCAACCTCAGTTTTACCGGTACCCGGGTTTCCCAGGAAACACATATGGATGTTCAAATTTTCACTGCCCCGATTCGCCAGTGCATAGGCTTTGATCTTCTTAACGCTCTCCTTGATGCCGGACAGACCGATCAATTCGTTCAGTTTTTTCTCACTCTCACCGATATTGACCAGCGTTGTTCCCAGCGGAACCAGGAAGCCAAACTTGTCGATTAGAATCAGCTCTCTGTAAACCTCAAAAATCTGATCTTCTGTTTTATCACCAAGAATTTCTGTGATATTGATCGTCCAGTTATACTCCCTGTATCTCGCCTGGAGCATATCTGCAATGCGTGCAAACAGATCCGCTTCGCTCAGGCCGCCATTTTCTGTCAAGTATTCGTAGTTCTTTATAAACAGAGGCGCACACATAATGACCTCAATGCTATGCCACAGGCAAGTCAGCATTTCCTTCAACTCTTCCGTGCCGTCTTCCATAATATCTACGATATATTTCTTAGCAAGAACCTTCTCTGCTTCGGCAATAGCTGTTTCCAGTTCATCCTTAAAATCTGTTTTGTCAGTAAATTTACCGCTGCGTTTAGAGGGATGATACTTATGGCTATTACCATACAGATTGTTCACTTTTATGAATTTGGCGATTTTCTTTGCCAACTGCTCGATCCGTTCAATCAGCTCACTGGCAGAAAACCACAGATATTTGTTCTGTGTTTCCGTATAGACTAGTGACACTTTTTCCCAGCAGATCGGCTTCAGTTCCACCGATGCTTCCGGAGCAAGGATCTGCGCAGCTTTACAAAGCACCTCATCGTACTGCTGCACAATGCCGTCCAGATTTTCAAAAGAAATCGGATAGGTTTTAGAGAAATTTGTGGTAAAATGCCGATTTAGCTGCTCTGCGGTTTCCAGCAGATTATTTAAGAACGCTTCTGTTTTACTTTGGCTGGAAACATACTGCAGGATCTTATCATAACCGGGAAAACGATGATCATCTTTTGTTTTTCCCTCAAAAACAAGATCCTCACGCATTACCGCATTCACTTGAAGCTTTGAAAGAAAGGTTGTGATCTCGCTCCGCAGAACCTCTGCCCGGTCATAGGGTGCTTCAAACATCCTATACCCGCACATAGGGCAGCTGCAACGGCTATCACTTTCCTTGATTTCGCCACAACTTATGCATTTGTATGTAGTCATAGCATCAACGTCCAATCTCTTCATAAATATGCTTCCAGTAAAGTCTAAGCGGAGCCCCACGTTTCTTCCACTCTGTCATTGCCTGCTTTTCCTCTTTGGTAATACGACTTTTTTGCGTTTTTGCCCAGCCAGTAGGCACAACAATATAGTCCGCCTTGGTTGCATCAAAGCCTTTCTTTGTCATCGTAAGGACACCCATGGCTTTTATTTTTTTAATTGCCACTTTATCCCAATCGAAAAAAATGCATGACGGATCAATATATACGGTTTTTCCTACCAATTCTGTAACCGGAACCTGTGCAAACCAATCATCGAAATATACCATGTCTGGAGAATCATTTTTTGCTCTTACTGCTTTTGTCATATCTGCCTCCCAATTGCTTCATTAGAAATCGGAATAGAACGAAATGTTCAATTTAAACTCAATTTCTCCGAGAACAACGCCCTTTGATTCAATGCGCATTAGGCAAGCACTCATCTGGGTATAGTCGATTCCTGAGGTAAGCACAAAACCAATCGTCATTTCGCCACCTAGTCTTTCATTGGCCAGTTTTTTCTTGTTACTTATTATGGTGCCATCCTTTGTCACGAAATAACAAAGCGTATCTTCTGGCAACACTTGAACTGCTTGTTTAACCTGGGTCTTGAAAACATTGTTAGAAATCTGACGCTTACTGATCACTTCCAGCGGTGCTACCATTTCAACAACCTCTTCTTCCCGTTCCGGGGTGGCATCGGTATCATCTTCAAAAAGGCTGTAAATCTTTTTCTTTTCATCCGCTTGACGCTTCCGCTCTTCGTTAAGTTCTTTTTGCCGTTGGATTATTGCTCTGCGCTTTTCTTCGGCAACGGCTTGAGCAGCGAGACGCTCTGCCTCTATGCGCTTTTTCTCCTCTTCAGCAGCAGTTATTGCCGCTAGACGATCTGCCTCTACCCGCTGCTTCTCTGCCTCTGCAGCTGCTTTTGCTGCGATGCGTTCTGCTTCTGCACGCCTCTTTTCAGCTTCAGCATAATTCTTAATAGCCAGTTCAACCTCTTCTAGATCATGCGAATTAAGAATAACCTTGTATATATCACAATACTCGCCTTCAGCAAACATCTTTCGGAAATCGTTGAAGTCAGCTTCAAATTGTAATGCCGTATTGTGAGAAGCAACAGGGAAACTAAAGCTATCTCGTCCATCAGATGTGGTGACTCGTGTAAAACGATAGGTTTTAATAAGCGGATTATCTTTATATCGTTTACTGGGAGAGCCATCTTTATTAAGATACATAAACTCCATATTAATGAGTTCTCCGCCTTCAGGAGTCGTATATCCAGTATCCGTCCGCTCAGTGTATGTCACAGTGGTTTGCATTTTATCATAGGTAAGAACCACTAGCGGTTTGTTAGCTGCATATTTGACTACACAGTAAGGGAATACCAATAAATATTCATCCCCATCAGTGATAGCAAAGTAATCACTTCCAGCAAAGAACTTATCATAGAGATTCTTTTTCGGAGATCTTGCACAAGCAATATCTTTCACTGACTGCTTGAAAGACTTCCACTGCGGTGTTTTAGCAAACCAAGCATTCAACTTTGTAAAGCGTTCTGGAAGATAATTCTCTTTTCTCTGAGGAATTTCCATAAGTCGGCATTCTGAAATCCCGTCATCTTCCACACAGCCAAGCATAGCGTTAATCTCCATAACTCGCTGAATCTCACTGCTGTTCGTTTCAACGAATTGATTGTGATTAGAAGCCTTTCTTTCATAATTCCAAGCTTCAATCATCTCCAGAAAAGCTTTATTAAGCAGCTCTTCTTCGATAATAGCCTTCCTCTGCCTGTATGAATAGCATGGAGTCGCTTTATAGGCGGGAAGTTTCAAGCCAGATAGAATCGTTGCTTTTTCTTTTTGAAGAGCATCTGTTTTTTGCCGCAAAACTAATGCATCTCTGGTCGCCGCCCAAAGTTTGTGCTCTTGCTCCAAAGAATGTGCTTCTTTGTCAGCGGAGTTTTTCATTTTCAGAAGCTCATCATTATGCCTTTGTAAATCTCTTTTAATACCATAGATCGTACTCATCCGGGATTCTTTGCCCGTTTCCCATCTTCTTTGCGATGCACGGAGTTCATCTAGCTTTCTCTTTACGGGATTTAGTTCTGCAGCAAAAAGGTCGTCGGCAGCAGCTGATTTCTCCTTAAGTAACTGTAGTTCTGTTTGCAACATCTGCAGTTCTTGTTGCTTGCTTTGCATTCCTGCATCTAATTCCTTTTTCTTACTAATAGCAAGGAAGAAACACTTTTCCCGTTGCGTTGAAAGATCACTGATATCTACTTCCAGCTGCTTAATTTGAGTATTTAGAGTAATTTGCTTTTCGGAAGAAATACGTTTTTGCTCCGCACGCCTTCTTTCAATGTCAAAAACTTGGGTTTGATATTGCGGTATACTCATAAACTCAGCCGATGCAGAATTGATATGAGCTGTCAGTTCCTCTTCGAGTGTTTGCAGCCTACTTTGAAGTCCCAATATCAGCGTTTCTTTGACCGTGATTGCGTCCTGCGTTTTTATAAGTGCTGCTTGTTTTTCTGCATAAAACGGCATCTCGCCGCAAATAGAAAGAATGCAGCCTTCTCCGAATGCATCGGGCGCAACCTCCTTAAGGGATTTCGGAAGTTCAATCAACTGATTTGCCAATCCCGAGAAAGCTTTTGAACCGATACTTTCGATATTGCTGCCGAAGTGCACGTGCTCCAGTTTGATGCAACCCGTAAATGCATCTGCTTTGATTCTCTTTACTGAATCGGAAATCACAATTTCAGTTACGGTTTCTTGCTCAGTAATTGCATCACTCTCAATAATTTCCACTCCAGTCGGTATTTCTACTTTTCCACGCTTAGGTTTTATGTAGTAAAGAACGCCATCAGCAATGGGTGCTTCCAGCAGTGCACCATTCTTACGGGTGGTTACTTCATATTTCAACCCGTTTTCTTTGAGATATCCCTCAACATATGCATTTTGTGCAACAACATACTGATGTTTTTGCTCCGAGTATCTGCTCCAACGCTCTTCAAAAGGCGATGTTCCCAGTTCGGTTATACCTCGGGGAATAATAACAAGGTGGATGGGGAGTGATTGAAATGCTCCACTACCGATTTCTTTCAGCGATGCCGGAAGGTTTATGACCCTGATTCTGTTGCACTGTTCAAATGCCTTTTCGCCAATTTCCTGCAATCCGTCAGGTAATACAATCTTTTCCAAGCATGTGCAGCCCTTGAAGGCATAATCTCCAATTCGTTTAAGCGTAGAAGGAAGAATGATCGCTCTAAGGTTTGAACAGCCACTGAATGCGCCATAACCTAGTTCTTCAACACCTTCGGGCACAACAAAAGACTCAAACTGTTTGCAATCGCTAAAGACGTGATAGCCAAGTTTCTTTACGCTTTTAGGGATGTTAATATTTCTAAGATTTGTACAACCATCAAAGCCCGCAACTTCAACGCATCCTTCAGGGATTGTTATTGATTCCAACGAAGTGCAGTCACGGAATGCCCGGCTAGTTATTCGTTTAACTGGGTTCCGAAAGATAATTTTCTTTAGATTTTCACATCCCCCAAAAGTATTGCTGCCGATTTCCTCAACACCATCTATTTCAACCTCTACTAATTTTTTGCATTCACTAAAGTTTACACGCCGATTAGTTAAAGAGCCATCCGTCATTTTAATGGGACAAGATATAATTACTTTCTTGAGGTTAGGAATCTTAGAAAGGTCTATGACTTCTATTTTTGCACTACGGGAAAAAGTTAGCGTCTCAAGATTTCTACAATCGTCAAAAGGTGTTGAATACTTCCAGTTATCTTTAATATTTCCATTGATAACAACTTCTCGTAATCCAACACACCCATCAAATGCACCATTGCCAATCTCCGTATCTCCCTCAATAACAACTTTCTTCAAACTACTACAGCCTTTAAAAGCGCTCCAACCAATCTCAGTAATGGTACGGGGTATCGTAACTTCTTCTAGACTACGACAGTTTTCAAAACAATTCCATGGAATTTTGCGCAGAGAACGAGGAAACTGAATACGTCTAATCGAAGTGGCACTCAATGATTCATAGAAAATCTCAGTAACGCCTTCCGGAATTACAAAACTCCCGCTTACATTACCTGTAACTGCAAGTGTTGAGCCAATAACCTTTGTGCCATTAATAGTGGATAGTTGGGACTTGCAACTTGCACATATCCAAGTTCTTCCATCATTTAACGAATAAGCAGTTGGTCCCAGTTTGTTGCAGTATCTGCAATAATTTATACTTTTGTTATTCATGTCTATGCCCCTAAATATTACTGTTCTTAGCTGTCAATGGCCTTTCTTGCTGCATCGAGCGGCGTTAAATAGAAGATAACCTCTACTCGCTTTGTCAAATCCTTTTTCAGCTTTTCGTATGCCGACTTGCTATCAATTGGCAACATTAGTTTCTTGGCACCTGCGTTTATGACAGCCACAAAAATATCCTCCAGCTCTGTAGTGACAGGCATCATACTACCGGACATTACAACTCTACCACATATCACAAGAGACGGAATTGTAGATTTGTTGGAAAGTGCCGAGAATAAACCGACAACCTCTGCAACAGACACTTCGTCACTGACGCCCTTATTTTGGAGGTCATTAAAGTACAGCGTATAGTCAAACCCACTACTGTCACCGGAAACAAGCTTTCTTGCATTATCCACAAAATAATTAAATGCAGCACTGATGCTATCCTTTACACTTTTAGGTGCGCGAGAAAGTCCCTCTACATTTTTGAAACTGAACACACCTGTGCCATTGATCAGTTTGTTCTCAAGCCTGTAAATGCCCACAACATCATTCACAGATCTTCCAACACCATATACATAGCCAGATGTTTCCTCTGCTTCGGACACAAGCGTCCCGTTTGCAACTTCGGGCAGAGTGACGATAGTCTCTTCAGCTGTGTCAAGATCAATGTATCCCAGGTCAACATCGCTGAATTCACCGGGAGTAATCTTGCACAACTGTTCTTTTACGCGTCGTCTACATTCAATTGCATACTCAAGCAGTTCCTGAGCTTCTTCCTTATCCATGACTTCATTAGGATAGATCAGTTTTGCTAGTCCGGAGAAAGTACGACCCACTGCGATAGTATCACGAGTGTTAAAGCTTGCATTCAATGCAAAATAATCGCAAAACGAATTAGTAAAATCGTATTTTCTCATAGAATGACAGAACTCTGCAAAGCAGTCTGTGATAAGGCCATAGTTTTGCGTGAAAAGATTAGACCGCAACTTTGGGGTTTCCCAACCCGGAAGATAAGCGTGAATTCTATCAAAAAACGCAGAATCGTTATTAAATGTTTCTGGAAAAGGTTCAAACAAATTGGTCGTACGAATCATGTCAGATACGCTTCTGAATGTATTTCCTTCAAAAGCAATGGATGCATCGGAACTGACAGAATCTGCACCACGCGCAAAACTGCCGTTCGCCATATAGTTCTTCATAATCTGTACCATATCGCCAGAAGCCTGGGTAATACCTGCAACCTCATCAAATGCAATGCAATCCCAGTTGCCCACTAAACCAACTCTGCGAGAGGACATATTGTAGAACATATTAGATACTGTTGTGGTACCACTGCTCATAAGAATGGAATATGGGGATAATTCACTATATGCATGAGACTTACCGGTACCACGGGGTCCCAGTTCAACCAAATTATAGTTCTTTTGAATAAACGGCACGAAACGCAGGAGATAGTGCAACTTTTCCTTTTCTTTCAGCTCGTCCGGTTCATAGCCCGCACTACGAAGCAGTAGCGTAATCCACTCGTCCTTAGTAAAATTCACACGAGCATCTTTGATTTCATCCAAGTCCAAATTAGGCATTTGGATAGGTTTCAAAGATGCAATCTCAAAAGGAGAATCATATCTAGACTTCTTTTTTTTGATTTTCTTCTTTTTCTTCTGATTCCCAAAGATATCTTCTACTTCTGTTTCATCCTCAGGATTTATCTTATCGAGTCCAACATAGCTAATCTTTACGATACACCAAATGCCACCTACGAGCAATTTCTCGTTATGTACTACCAGATCAGATGAAACCTCAAAAGGATCCATACGAAGATTCGTAAAACGAGCAACATACTTATCTTCACGATCGTCCAACACAACAGTAATTTTATCAATTACTGTGTACTGCCCGTTTTCCTTAATCTTAGATTTTACATATTCGCTCTGATCAGGTCTAACGTAGTTTTCACTGAGTATTTTCCTGATTTTTTGAAGACCCATTTCTATTGCGTCCTCGTCATCAGTAGCGCAATACATACCAAGTAAGTATTCCAACACATAAGTTGGAACGTTTGCACCTTTTTTCATCATCATAGTAAGGTCTTTCCGAACAACTTTACCCGGAAAATTATCCAATATTTTAAGATCAAAATTCGTCATAAATATTTACCCCTTTTATTGTGTTACAGAAAGCATTAAATTACTTGCATTTATCGCATGTTTTGCACTGATACATGTCACTAGTATTCTTGGATATAGTCAAGTGCGTAGTTATCCTTTGAAAGTATTGTGGAATAAATAGGTATGCCGCCCAAACGATCACGGCAGATTTCTTTTATGTGTTCTTTTATACACCGTTTCATTTTTGGACCAAGATACACCGCTTTGACACAATCTACAACAGAAATCTGTTGACTATCTATATGATAGAATTCCTCTAGCTCATCTTCTACATCTTGAGCCTCATTATGCATTTGTGGATACATAACTAAAATTCGCCATTCTTTTTCATATGACCACGACATTGATTTTGATAAAAACAGCGACATTATATCTTTTAACCAATCGCATTCATTAGGATAATATTTCTCCTCGTTCATTCGTTTCAAATCTTTATGTTCAGCAATAACCCACTCTAAATGTCTGCTTGTAGATCGTTTTGCCGAATAATATACAGGATATAAATGGAACAACAAAGTTTCTGACAATTTACTAAAATCATATTCAACGCACATACCTGAATAGTTATCTGCGTAATGCGCCCACATCAATAAACTACTCTTTTCCTCAGAAAATGATTTTAGAAATGCAATATCGCTAATATTCTCAATGCCGTCAATTACCTCGTCGCTGATTTCACATGACAGACCCTCGAAAACATCATTCATATTTCCTGAAGGGGTCAAATACAGGCTTTGTGTTTCTAATGCACGGATATTGTAATAATCCGCAGAAGAGTAGCGAAATAAACGCGGAATTGCTTTCTTATATTTCAAAACAACATTCTTCGAAAAATTTAGCAGTTCAAAGTCATATATTGTGTCATTTGTTGAAGTTATAAATACCTCGTTAAACTTTTCCCTAATCATATTTCACCTTAATCAGTCCGGCGTGATCTATGAATTTAATCGCAATAATAAATTGGCACTGTAATTATAGTTAATTCCACACATACATTAGTAGCAAAGCAACAGCCCAATACACTTCATTTTTCGTCCGAAATATATTGGATAATATCTCCAAAATCAACGTCAATTGCACCACAAATTTTTTCAAGGACAATCATTGATACTGGTTCATCACGGCGCAATTTGGTCATCGTATTCGGTGCCAAATCTGCAGCACGACGCAAATCTGCTTTGCTCATCTTTTTATCCACTAAAAGTTTCCAAAGCTTATTATAGGATATAGCCATACCATAACCTCCATATCCAAAATGATTCTTATGATATTAGTATAGCAAAACACATCTGCACTTGCAAGATTCTATCGCAAGATTGTGCGATAGTTTAGCAAATTTGGTATCATTCGTTTCTTTGAAAGCACAAAATAATATGTGTTATTGAATATGTCATCTTTTACAGATAAAAATATAAACAGTCAAAAGAAATATAGAGCAAAAGAAAACTGAGGTTTTACGATACATTGACATTGAGAAATTTGCGAAAAAATTAGGCGGCAGATAATCGAGAAATTTAATGTGGTGTTTCTACAAAATATAAAGCTGTTTTTTTAAATTAGAGCACAGAAATAGGGCCTCTTCTACATTTAGTTTAGAAGGAGAACCCAATTTATGGGTTCTCTATCCTTAGTTATTTCTTCTTTTTTCTGATCTGCAGGAAGATCGCGCCGCCTACAATAATGAGGCACAGCACGATCGCAATGATTGTTTTAGCAGTCATACATTAAACCTCCTGATTCTTCTTTTTACGCTTCACAACGATGAGCGTTACCGCACCGCCGAGAGCGAGTGCAATACCCAGCATCAGCGCAGGGAATTCCCACCAGTCGGAATCCATACCCAGCTTCACAAATACACTGTTCTCGATCTCCATCACAAGAGGATTCTCAAAGGATGTTTCCTTAGTGATCTCTGCTTTCTGTGCGGAGATGGGGAAATAGCCATCGGGCACGATGGATTCTTCGATCCATACATCACCGAGGGGCAGACTGTAGAGGATGATCTCACCGTTTACATCGACCATCATATCCATGATTGTACCGTTCTCGTCAAAGAAGTAACTGCCGTCTTCCATCTGAATAAAGGTGAGCATTTCAAAGCCGAGACCATCCTTCATCTTGATGCGGAAGCCTGCACCCGTCAGGGGATTACCTGTCTTTGCATCGATCTTGAGAATTTTGAGACCTGTGGGGTCATTTTCAACCGTCATGATATAAGGCTTGCTGTAGGAATCGGCATCCGTCAGCTTGAACGCATATTCACCTTCGGAGATGTAGCCAACGGGAGTATTTTCTACGAACTTGTATTCACCCTCGGGGAGATAGCGGAACTCAGCGTTACCCTTGGCATCTACCTTGAATGTTTCAGAGCCGTTTTCATCGGGAACTCTGTAGCCATCCTCAATCATAGAAGTCTTAACGACAGTACCGTCTGCATTCATAAGAGTGAACTCTACATCTGCAAAGCCTTTGCCTGTGAAGTTGTTCACCTTCGTGAGCTTGAGTGTAATAGGTTCATCCGTGATTTCGGTCATACCCGTTACCTTGCCGTGGTGATCGATACTGAATTCAAAGGTCTCTGTATTGAGCGCAAAACCAACGGGAGCAATGGTTTCCTTGTAGGTATAAGTGCCGGCGGGAACTTCTTTGAGGTGGATCTCACCGTTTTCATCGGTCTTACCCTCGAAGTAAGTTCTGCCTTCGGAGTCGTAGATCTCAATGGTCGCACCTGCTACGGGTTTGCCCGTGGTGATGTCAGACTTCTTGAGAACGACTTTGTTACCCGTGTATTTACTTCCATTGTTAGAGAGCGTGATATTTGCAGGACTCATGGAGATACCGTGTGTAGGCATGGAACCTGCACGGGCCTTTTCCAGAAGTTCGTCTGCCCATTCGAGGACGTGTTCATAGCCACTCTTTGCACGGATCTTATCGGGGTTAACTTTACGATTTGTAAAGTTGTAGCTGGAACCTTCGCCCTGTTCGGAGAGCCAGAAGCGGATGGCATTTGCCGTAGCCTGTCTTGCTTCATCTGCAGTAAAACCCGAAGGTGTGTTGCAGGGATAGCCGTACATGAAGATGGAGTACAGACCCTTCAATGTAGCTGCAGAGAACACCTTAGAGGGAGAAGTTGCTGTGTAGTCATCTCCATGGGGATTACCAAGAGAGTGTTCTACGCAATATACGACTTCGCCAGTCTGTTCGATGGTATGTTTGGGTGTGTTGAGGTCGTGCCAACCGCCGCTCGAATAATATTCCAGATAGTCAAAAGCGGAGTTGGTCTGCGATTCAATGGTTACATTCTGCTCAGCTGCGAATGCTGCTGTAGGCATAAGACCTACCAGTGTCAGCACGCAGAGAAGCAGTGCAATGATTCTCTTTTTTGCTTTCATACATTTTCCTCCTGATGTAATTCGTTTGTATTAAAAAAACAGCCTTCCTTACAGCGCCCCATCTCGATATCTGCGATTGCTCTGAGAATCGGATAGGCCTGCTGCGGAACGACTGCGTTTCCGAGTGTTTTGAGCCTTAAAGCTCTGTTCTTTGTTTCAGTTGTTAACCGAGGTATGTCTTCGGGTTCTTCCCGCCATACCTTATGTCCGTCCATCTCCGGGGGAATCCCATCAGCCATTCCACCCAGTCTGGGTTCAGAGCCGCATTGTGATCCTGCGGTTTTTCCAGATGGATCATCTGTGTGGCGAGGTTCGAGTTCGGTTTGCTTTTCAGCATACTCTCGGGCTTCAGCGTCGAGCGATACCCATCCGATGCCATCGGGGTCAGATAATATACCGCCGCGGATAACGGCAGAGACCATTTCGTTCCATTCGGGTTTACCTTCCTGAAAACCCCGTTCTCCGAGAGATAGACGTTCAAATATTTCGCATCTTTTCCCGTGTCGCTGGCAAGGGGTGTTGGAAACATCAACCCCCACGATAAACGTTCTTGTGCGTTCATGCCACGCGCCGACGCCACAAGCCGGTAGTACAAACGCTTTTGTGGCGTATCCTTCTCGTTCCAGGTCAAGTAGCGTCTGGTCGAGGCCCATATTGATGAAACCAGCAACATTCTCTCCAAGCATCCAAGTGGGACGGAGCTCTTTGATGACTCTAAGCATCTCAGGCCAGAGATAACGGTCATCAGCAAAGCCTCTTCGCTTCCCGGCGGAGCTGAACGGCTGGCACGGGAAACCGCCTGAGATGAGGTCGAGGCTTTTTCTTCCTGTCCTTTCATAAAAGTCCTCCTTTGTGAGAGTCTTGATGTCCTTCCATTTGGGAACATCCGGCCAATGGTCGTTTAGAATTGCAGAGGGGAAGTCTGCCCATTCGACCTGGCCTACGGTATGAAACCCTGCCGCTTCTGCAGCAAGGTCGATACCTCCGATGCCTGTAAACAGGCTTAAATGAGTTAGGTATCTCAGTAATACCACCTCCTTAAATACAAAATGCGCCTCTAAAGGGCGCTGATAAAATTGAGAACATCCGTTGGAATGGAGTTCTCGTCTTGTTTTGGTTGAGATTCCTGAGTGATAGATATGTTCTTCAAGGAATCCTTTATCGTTTCCTGTATGAGCTTCTTGATCTCTCCGAAGTTATTTGTTCCCTTGATCTCATGGATGAGAGCGATCTTGATCGTGTTCTGTTTGGTCCTTTTGGGAAGATCTTCGAGGAAGTTCCAAATCTCTCTGTCGATCTCGTCATCCAAATCAAACCGCAGGCTCAGGCGCTTCTCATCCATTGGGGAACGCCTGCCTTGCTATATATTCATAGCCTTTGGCATTGGCATGAAGATCTGTAATGAACTCCGCATGGCAGAACCGGGTTCCGGGGATGAAGTTCTGAATAAGGCTTGCACCGCCACCGATGAAGATGACGGGAACTGCTTCTACATCCAGTCCGTTCTCAAGCAATGTGCTGATAATGCGCTCTCCATAAAGCTTACCGTATCAAACCGCCCTTGGTTCGGGGCGCATAGTTTGTCTCAACTCTCCGCATTCTTATGCCGAGCCGTCCAATGCTGTGAAGCGTTCAAGACGGAAGTATCATTATCTCTCTATACTGTCATTGCGCCATCGGGAACCACCTGATATTATTGCTCCTACTGACTGATCGCCATTCAGCCTGATAGCCGCTATTCATATAGAGAACGTGTTTGATGTGGCTATTCAGTTTTCGATGTTCAGTAGAGGTTTGAAAAAATGCTCTCTACTTAGAACGGCAAAAAATCGGGGGTCAGTCTCACGAAAAACAGTGCTTTTATGAAAAAAGAACAGTGTTCCTATTTTTGAGTCGCCTTAACAGAAAAACTCAATGTATAAAAACGCTGTTCAATATGTCTTTTATGCACAATAGAAAAAGATTGGTTATAATAAAAATGTTGTAAAATGTTGCATTAGGAAGGTGTACAAGCAAATTAAACTTTTTTTATATTCATGTGTATATGAATATATATGAGAAGTGGATAGGTCTTACTCTTCGGGTGATGTTGTACCAAAATTTCAGAAGTAAATAAAACAAAAACCCCGAAAACGTTTTGTTTTCGGGGTTTTTTGGCGCACCTGCCGCGATTCGAACGCGGGACCTTCCGCTTAGGAGGCGGACGCTCTATCCTGCTGAGCTATAGATGCGAGTGGTATTTTGAAAGCTAAACATTATTTTATACTGCAGGCAGAGGCGTGTCAAGCGTTAAGGCGGAAGGCGGCGCATAGAATAGGAGAAAGGAGGAAAACATGAAAATCCAAGGGAAAAAGTATCTTTATATTGCAGAGCGGAATTTTTATTGGCAGGATTTGGCTCGATTTTTTGGATATCATCCGCAATATTTACGGCAGGCGAATGAAAAACTGGGCAATTATGTGTTGAAGGGAGAAGAAGTTCAACTTCCCTATAAAGGCTGCGGAGCAGGTATTTTTTATAAAACCTTTGCGTCGCAAACGTTGCTGCAGTTGTGTGACGGATTGGGTATGACGCCGGAACATCTGCTGTCATATAATCCGGGATTATGGCCACATAAGGTTTGCAATGGGCAGACACTATTGCTGCCGGCCGATATACAGAGCTATCGAAATGCAAAAATAGTGCAGAAACAGGTGGGGGATGCATCCCTTGGGGAATGCCTGTTTGCTGCTAAAATGACGCTGGAATTATTGGAAGTGTTGAATCCCGATCGAGATATTCTGCATATGCAAAAGGGCGATTTGCTGCAAATGATCTGTTGGGAGGGAAAACAGTCACCTCCAACTTTTTACGATTTCTGATTTATGAAAAAAATGTGAAAAGAGCAAAAGAAAGAAATGACCGCTTTTTTCTTTTGACGGCTATGTTATAATAAAAGCAGGACATGATCGAGGAGAAATTACGTTGGATTTAGAAATTTTTGAATGTATATCCGAAATACTGGAAGAGTATGAAGCAAAAAAGGATATTTATAAGCTGATAGCGGAGGAAGTGAAAGACTTTTTTGAAAAAAGTGTATTTTCCGAAAGCAGATATGAACTATCTTTGATTTATCGCATCAAGTCGGCTTCCAGTATTCGGGAAAAACTCATACGCAATAATTATGAAGTGCAGAAGAACGGAGCAGATAAACTTCTGGCACGTATGCAGGATATTATCGGGCTGCGCATTGAGTGCAAGTTTATTGAGGAAGAGAAATATGCTTATGATCTGCTACGACAGCTGTTTCACAAAACAGAGGATCGGATTTATTACTATATGCCTTCCATGCCCAGAATTCGCCTGAAATTATCGGAGAAGCAGCCGCAGCTGCAAAAAAACGGATTTGAAATCTATAAAATAGACGGTTATTTTATGATGGGCAAAGAGGCAGTCAGCTTTGAATTGCAGATTAAAGCGCTGGTTAACTCTTTCTGGAGCGAGATAGAGCATCGCGTTGTTTATAAAAACCGTGACTATATGCTCTCGGATACCTTTGTGACCGATTTATTTACCTCCATTAAAGAAAGCCTGAATACGTTGGATAGTCAATTATATCTGCTGTATAAACGCTTTCGGCAGGATTCTGCGGCGCGGGATGAAGCAGTGGTTGAGCGTCAGAGAGAGCGCTCGGTAGAAATTTTTATTGCCAATATGGTATATGAAACCTTTGATCAGCTGATTTTGGAACAACTGGGTTTTTCCATTGACTTTAAAGCCAGCTGCGATGCCATCATTCGCTATTTTATGGAGCGGGAACATGTCAATGAGATGGAAGATTATGGGCGAATGATGATGCATATTTTTAATCGACTGGATCAGGCGAAAGACAGGCTACAACTGGTGGAACAGATCTTTTTTGATCGGGAACTGCATTATCCCGATGCGTTCACACAGGCACTTGGAGAATTGATCCGGCAGATGATCAATCAGAATTTCCGCTGGCATCTCTATTTTGCTATTCTTTTTGCCATGGAGGATAAACCCAAAGAAACCGCACTGGAAGAATTTGTAATATTCTATAAAAATGCAATTTTAGAGAACCGTATGCTGCTGGGGTTTGAAGAGCTGGATGAAGTGGAGGAACAGAGGATATTGAGCGATCTTCTGCAGAGCATAGCAGGGGTATTGCAGAAGCAGAAGAAAATTGAATTTTTGTGTGCAGAGGGGATGAAGCAGATTCATAAAGGGCTGAACTATATTTTGCCAGTGATCCGCAATGAACTTTCTCATGGAATTACCTGGGAAGCGTGCAAGGCTGAATATATGGAAAAATTTATAAACAGGATTTCCCGATAATTTGTACAAGGAACAGAAGATATATGCAAATAGAGAAGGAGGTTTGACGGAGGGATATCTCAAAGTTCCTATGGAGAAAGGCTGGTCTGCTATATCTCTATGCGGAATTCATGCATAAGGAAAAATTTTTCACAAAAAATAAATCAGGTAAACCTTTTTTTCGCTTGCGCATATGGTACAGTATGCGAAAAAAGCGAGGAGGGAGGGACCTGCTTGGAATATGTTATCGGCATCAGCCGGCAAGATATAGCACTGCGCCCCTTGGTGGAACATCGTTTGCCGCTGCAGAGTGTTTTAAACGGAAGTATCCAGATCAAAAGGGAAGCGGATAATTATATATGGATGGAACTGTGTGGCCCGGCACAGGTATTAGCCTTGGCGGAGATACTGGCAGATATCATTGTTGAAACTATGCAGATCAAGTTTTTGATGCATGAAATCCGGTATTTCCACGAAATATCCTCGGAACGGGAACAGTGTGAATTGTTGATCGAAACGGTAAAATGCCTGTGGAAACAGGAAGGGAAAAGCGGAATCGAACGACAAAAGGCGGAAATCGGCAGGCGTATCGCTAAATGCATGTTGGAAGAAAGCAGGTTGATTTCTCTGGATGGGATTTTGCGTTTCCGGATGCAGGATTATTTGCACTGTTGGCGGGAAGCGTTGGATCAGGTTGCCCAGGAATTTACTCTGCGCAAGGAACAAAAAGAATTTATCAAGCTGCTGCGTTATCTGGTGAGTATGAAAGACCCGGGAACGGAATATGTTTGCGTCTGTTTGGAACAGGATGAGTATACAATGCGGGATTGCCGGGGCAGGGAGATCCGCATGGAAGATTATCTGTGGGAGGAAGATTCTACACGGGAAGATCGGTTGATCTCCCGATTGGTGGAGCTTTCTCCGGAGATAATACAATTGGAGGATGTACAGGATGAGGTGCTGGTGCAGTTGTTGCGCGAAATTTTTGTGGGCAGAGTGCGCAGAGCACCTGAGCAAGTTGGGCAATAAACGGAGCAATGATTTGTTTCCGATGGAATAGGAATGGTACACTTATGAAAAAACTGACGATGTTTGTATTGGAGGATTGTCCTTATTGTAAGCAGGCTTTTGCGATACAGGAACAGCTGTGCAGGCAGGAGCCACGATATCGGGAGATTGAGATTCAGGTAATTGAGGAGGAGCAACATAAGGATATTGCAGCGCAATATGATTATTATTATGTTCCCTGCTATTTTATTGGCAAGCAGAAGCTGTTTGAAGGAGTTCCAACGCCGGAAATTATCCGCAATGTATTGGAAACCGCGCTGCAATAGTGCACTGCCTTGAAAAGCGGCGCAGGCAATGTTACAATAAAGAGACTAAAGAAAACAACGGATAGCCAAACGGGCAATCACAGGAGGAATCGATGCTGACGATAAAAGAGCTGTTCAGAAACGGAGAAGCATATGGTGGGCAGCAGGTAGAAGTAAACGGCTGGGTGCGCACTATTCGCGACAGCAAAGCAATTGGTTTTATCGAATTAAATGATGGAACTTTTTTTAAAAACCTGCAAATCGTATTTGAAGATGGAATCGTGGAGAATTTTAAAGAGATTTGCAAGATCGGTGCCGGCAGCGGCATTCTCTGCCGTGGAGAACTGGTACTGACGCCGGATGCAAAACAGCCTTTTGAGCTGCATGCCCGGCAGATCATCCTGGAAGGTGCCTGCCCGCCGGATTATCCGCTGCAGAAGAAACGCCATTCCAATGAATATTTGCGCACCATTGCACATTTGCGCCCCAGAACGAATACCTTTTCGGCTGTATTCCGCGTGCGTTCGGCAGTGGCTTTTGCAATTCATAAATTTTTCCAGGAACAGAATTTTGTTTATGTGCATACACCATTGATCACGACCAGCGACTGCGAAGGCGCAGGGCAGATGTTCCATGTGACGACGTTGGATATGGAAAATCCGCCCCGTACAGAGGATGGAAAAATCGATAGCAGCAAGGACTTCTTTGGAAAACCTGCCAATTTGACGGTATCTGGCCAGCTGCAGGGAGAAGCTTATGCCATGGCCTTTAAAAAGATTTACACATTTGGGCCGACCTTCCGTGCGGAAAACAGCAACACGCCTCGCCATGCATCCGAATTCTGGATGATAGAGCCGGAAATTGCCTTTGCGGTTTTGCAGGACAATATGGATTTAGCAGAGCGCATGGTAAAATATATTATTCGTTACGTGATGGAAAACTACCCGGAAGAGATGGAATTTTTCAATAAATTCATCGATAAGGGTTTGCTGGAGCGGCTGCAGAACATTCTGGATTCTGAATTTGCCCGCATTACCTATACGGAAGCGGTAGATATTCTGCTTAAATCCGGTCAAAAATTTGAATACCCGGTGAAGTGGGGAATAGACCTGCAGAGTGAGCATGAACGCTATATTACTGAAAAGGTTTATGGGAAGCCCGTATTTGTAACCGGTTATCCAAAGGAAATTAAAGCTTTCTATATGAGGCTCAATGAGGATGGCAAAACGGTAGCGGCTATGGACTTACTGGCGCCGGGCGTGGGGGAAATTATCGGTGGCAGCCAGAGAGAAGAACGTTACGACGTTTTGGAACAGCGCATTCTGGAAACGGGAATGAAGCCGGAAGACTATTGGTGGTATATGGAATTGCGTAAATTCGGCGGAGTAAAGCATGCTGGTTACGGATTGGGCTTTGAGCGGATGATCATGTATCTGACAGGTATGAGCAATATTCGCGATGTACTTCCGTTCCCCAGAGTTCCCAAGTGGGCAGAATTTTAAGTTGGAAATTGAAAAATATAAAAGGGCAAGGAACCTGCGAGGTTCCTTGCTTTTTTGATATGGTATAGTTCAGCGAGGAAAAGTATAGCATATGGAAATGCAAAACTTCTGAATAGGTTGGAGCGATTTTCTATAACTTTTTTTCAAATAAAAGGAATTGGCAGGGTAAAGGCTGCCCAATTTCATCAAAATCACAGGGATCTACATTGCAGGACTGCAATAATTTGGTAAATCCAAATCGCTGGTAGAGACGCATATTCTGCGGCTGATTCTCTTCAACGCCAATGGTAAGCGCGGAGAAACCGAGCTGCCGGGCGCGCTGACAGACAGCCTGTAACAAACCGCTGCCATAGCCCCGGCCGCGCAGCGTGCTGATGATGCGAAAGGCGCATAAATAGGCTTTGCTGTAGCCATCGGCAAAAGTGGCATCCGGCAGACATTTAAATAGATATAGTTCACCGATTGGTTGCTTTTGTACTTCTGCGGTCCAAAATTCTGCGTTGCCATAAGCAATTTGATTGTAAAAATAGCGAAAAGTTTGGTTATGAGCAAATGGCCAGATTTGCTGCATTTCCTCCAGAGTACCTTTGCGATAAATAGGCGTAGCATCGTTGTGCAGCATCAGGATTCCTCTTTTTTGTTGTGTAGAGTAAGTATAAGAATTTCGGGCGGATTAAATAACCGAAAGGGAAAAGAACTATTGCCCAATCCGCGTGTAATCGCCAGAGAGAAATTAGAAAAGTGATGCAAACCGGCGGTGTATTTTGGAAAAACACCTTGCCCTGGAGCGAACAGGCCGCCGATGAGAGGCAGACGAAATTGGCCACCGTGCGCATGGCCGCTAAGCACCAATTGCACGTTTGCCCGGTTATAAAGCTCGATTAGCTCCGGCCGGTGGCTTAAAAGAATTTTAAATCCAGAAGCGGAAGCGCTTAAAGCCTGCAAGTGTTGCTGAAATACTGCCGTGCGGTGAGGGGATTTACTCTTTTGCTGAAAAGCCATATCGTCAAGCCCAAGCAGACAGATGGATTCTGTATTGCGATATAAAAATGCACTGCTATTTCGCAGCAAATGTACGCCTAATTGCTCTAATTGGGTGAATAAAGAAGCAACATGAGAATTTTTTGCCTCATTGTTGCCGCTGACATAATAAACGGGCGCTATTTGCAGGCAACCGGCCATCAACGTGAGCGCGGATTGCATGTTTGAACCGGTGTGCCCATCGATGAGATCTCCGCAAAAAGCGATCAGATCAGGCGCTTCCCGATGGAGGATTTCCAATACAGGCTGCTGATCCGCGGGAAAGCGTTTATTGTGCAGATCTGCCAGACATGCGATGCGAAAACCATCAAAGGCCTCAGGTAATTCGACGCTGGAATATTCCAATCGTGTGACAGAAAGACGGTTATTTTGCCGGTATAAAAATATGCTGAGCCCTAAACAGACCAGAATTGCCAAAAAAATATAGAACAACGGCAAACACTCCTTTCCTTTTTATCAGTATAGCATATTGCACAGAGAAAAATGGGGAAAGGAAATAGTGTTTACATAAATGTAAAAATCATGACAGAGCGTATTTCCGGGTGCTTTTTGCATATATAAAATTTTGCTGGCCATTCAGTGCCAATGCCCTGCCGGGAAAGTATTGCCATCCAATATGAAAAAGAAAAAGGCACAGTCTTGTTGGAACTGTGCCTCTTAATATGTGTGTTCAGTCTTGGAAGAGATGCAGAAAATCCAGCGTGGCAAAATAATCCCTTGGGGTTTCTGCCCGGCGGATTAATTGGAAAGAACCATCTTCCCGCAGCAAAATTTCGGCAGAACGCAGCTTTCCGTTGTAGTTATAGCCCATGGAGAAACCGTGCGCACCGGTATCGTGGATATAGAGCAGATCTCCTAAAGAAATTTCGGGCAGAGGCCGGTCGATGGCGAATTTATAAATATTTTCACAGAGCCCGGCGGTAATATCATATATATGGTCGCAGGGAGCATCTTCTTTGCCCAATACCGTGATATGGTGATAAGCGCCATACATTGCCGGGCGCATTAGGTTAGCGGCGCAGGCGTCCAAACCGATATAATCCTTATAAATCTTCTTTTCATGAATGGCTGTAGCGATGAGTGCTCCATGAGGGCCGGTCATGAAACGACCTAATTCAGTATAGATGGAGAGTTCCATTCCTGCGGCGGCGATTGTTTTTTCATACGCTGCCTGTACTTCTTTGCCGATGACAAAAATATCATTGGCAGTATCTTCCGGCCGATAGGGAATTCCAATGCCGCCGGACAAATTGAGAAAAGCAATGTGCGCACCGGTCTGCGCCCGGATCTCTACGGCTAATTGGAAGAGAATCTCAGCCAGAGTGGGATAATACGCGTTGGTAAGCGTGTTGCTGGCCAAAAAAGAATGGATGCCAAAATGTTTGACCCCCAATGCCTGCATTTTACGGATTGCTTCAATCATCTGCTCTTTGGTCATTCCGTATTTTGCATCCTGCGGATGATCCATGATGTCGTTGCCGATAGCAAAATAACCGCCGGGATTAAAACGAAGAGACATCGTTTCGGGCAAGGGGAAGAGTTTGGAGACAATATCTACATCTGAAGCATCATCCAAATTAATGATACCACCTAACTTGTGCGCCAGCAGATAATCCTCCTGTGGTGTAACATTGGAAGAAAACATAACATCTTCATTACGGAATCCAAGAGCTTCTGCAAGCATCAATTCTGTATAGGAAGAGCAATCCACGCCACAGCCTTCTTCTTTGAGAATGCCAAGCAATACCGGGTTGGGGGCAGCCTTTACTGCATAATATTCTTTAAAACCGGGGTTCCACGAAAAAGCCTGATAAAGATCTCTGGCTGTTTTTCGAATTCCCGCTTCATCATATAAATGAAACGGTGTGGGGTACTGTGCAGCAATTTGTCTGGCCTGTTCCAGTGAAACGAAAGGTGCCTTCATAAATGTCCTCCTATGTAAAATTGTATAATTATTAAAAACTGAATGTATAAACTGATTAAAAAGCAAAAAAATAGCTTGAAATAACTATAAACAGGAAGAAGGCCGCTGTCAAGAAGATAAATCCAAAAAATGCAAAAAATTATAATTGATTCTGCAAAATTATGGAAAAATTGTTTTTGCAGCCCATCGGCGCACAGGAGCAGCAAATATGGGACCTAAATAGATAAAAATGAAATTATGTAATTTTTAGAAATTCAAATATATCTATTTTTTGGCAAAAAAAGTGTAAAAACGAATGATTTTTCAAAAAATATGATATTTTCTGAAAAAATAATTGCATATTTGTGCGCTCTGGTATAGTATAATAAAAAATATTTATCGGTGAAGAAAATTGCAGAGCGCATAATTTGCTGCGTCAATGGCGATGCGGCTTGGAAAATATCGCTCGGCAATATCAAATTTGATAAGGAGAAGGTTGGAAGAGATGAAAGAGCCAACAGTAAGCAAGCTTTACGATCCCAGTTTTGAGCATGATAACTGCGGGATTGGGGCAATCGTCAATATGAACGGCAAGAAAGATCATAAGACAGTAGACGATGCCCTGGCAATCGTAGAGCGGTTGGAGCACCGCGCAGGCAAAGACGCCTCCGGAGAAACCGGCGATGGAGTCGGTATCCTTTTGCAAATCCCACATAAATTGTTTAGCCGGGAACTGGCCGAATTGGGGATATGCCTCGGCGAGGCCAGAGATTATGGCGTAGGAATGTTTTTCCTCCCGCAGGGAGAACTTCAGCGCAATCGTGCTAAAAAGATGTTTGAGTTAATCGTAAAAAAAGCCGGTATGGAATTTCTGGCATGGAGGGAAGTGCCGGTACAGCCGGAGGTATTGGGCACCAGAGCGAGGGAGTGTATGCCCTTTATTATGCAGGCATTTGTCAAACGCCCGCCCAAGTGCAAGCCTGGAATCGATTTTGATCGTAAACTGTATATCGTCCGCCGCGAATTTGAACAGAGCATGGAGAGTACCTATGTTCCTTCGCTTTCCAGCCGTACGATTGTATATAAAGGAATGTTTTTGGTAAAGCAGTTGCGGTTGTTTTATCCTGATCTGCAGAATGAAGAACTGGAATCGGCCATTGCTATTGTGCATTCCCGCTTTTCTACAAACACGAACCCAAGTTGGGAGCGGGCACATCCCAATCGCTATATTGTGCATAATGGTGAGATTAATACCATCCGTGGCAATGCCGATCGCATGCTGGCACGGGAGGAAACCATGCTCAGCCGATATTTTACCGTAGAGGATATGAGCAAAATACTGCCGGTGATCAGTCAGTCGGGCTCGGATTCTGCTATGTTGGATAATACTTTGGAATTTCTCATGATGAGCGGCATGGATTTGCCTTTGGCTATAATGATAACAATTCCTGAGCCCTGGCAAAGCAATCGGGCAATGGAAGCCAAGCGCCGCGATTTTTATCAATATTATGCAACTATGATGGAACCATGGGATGGCCCGGCTTCGATTATCTTTTCGGATGGCGATATTATGGGTGCGGTTTTGGACCGCAATGGTCTGCGCCCTTCTCGTTACTATATTACAGATGACGACCGTTTGATTCTTGCTTCGGAGGTAGGAGTAATGGATATCCCGCCGGAGCATATAGTCAAAAAAGCGCGGCAGGCACCGGGCAAGATGCTGCTGGTGGATACGCGGGAAGGCCGCATTATCGAAGATAACGAATTGAAGCAGAAATATGCTTCCAGGCAGCCGTATGGGCAATGGTTGGATAACGAATTGGTTTATCTGAAGGATTTGCCAATCCCCAATAAAAAAATCGAAGGGTATACGCCCAAGCAACGTGTACAGTTGATGAAAGCATTTGGATATACCTATGAAAACCTGCGTTCTTCGATCCTGCCGATGGCACTTACCGGCAGTGAACCGACGGCCTCTATGGGCATTGATACCCCGCTGGCTGTGCTTTCAGAGAAACACCAGCCTTTATTTAACTATTTTAAGCAGATGTTTGCGCAGGTAACCAATCCGCCGCTGGATGCTATTCGGGAAGAAGTGGTTACCTCAACCTCTGTTTATCTGGGAAAATCGGGAAATTTGTTGGAAGAAAGCGAAAAAAATTGTCATGTTCTGAGAGTGAATAACCCAATCCTGACGAACCTGGATATGCTTAAAATCCGAAATATGAAGAAAGAGGGCTTTAAGGTTGAGACAGTCTCCATGCTGCACTATAAAGGCACAAGCCTGGAAAAGGCATTGGAACATCTGACCAACACGGTAGACCGTGCCTATCGGGATGGTGCGAATATTATTATTCTGTCGGATCGTGGCGTGGATGAAAACCATGTGGCCATTCCTTCCCTATTGGCACTTTCCGCGGTGGAAAAGCACATGGTTCGTACTAAGAAACGCACTGCGGTAGCGCTCATCTTGGAAACGGCGGAAGCGCGGGAGGTACATCATTTTGCTACGCTGCTGGGATATGGTGCCAGTGCGGTCAACCCCTATTTGGCACAGGAAGCGATTAAAGGCTTAATTGAGGATGGCTTGTTGGATAAGGATTATTATGCCGCCGTAAACGATTATAACAGTGCAATTACACACGGCATCGTAAAAATTGCATCTAAAATGGGCATTTCTACCTTGCAGTCCTATCAGGGCAGTCAGATTTTTGAAGCTGTGGGTATTCAACGAGAGGTGATCGATAAATATTTTACCAATACGGTCAGCCGTGTAGGAGGCATTGGTCTGAAAGAAATTGCCGAAGATGTGGAAGCGCTGCATTCCAAAGCCTTTGATCCATTGGGATTACATACAGATATCACCATTGATTCGGCAGGCAGCCATAAATATCGGAGTGGCAAGGAGGAGCATCTCTTTAGCCCGATGACCATTCACTTGCTGCAACAGGCTACACAGAATGGGGACTATGATACCTTCAAAAAATATACGGCATTGATCAATGACGAACAGAATATCCGTACACTGCGCGGCGCATTTGCTTTTCGTTATGCAGAAGACGGCGGTATTCCTCTGGAAGAAGTGGAAGGAGTGGAAAGCATTATCCGCCGATTCAAGACAGGAGCCATGTCTTTTGGATCTATTTCGCAGGAGGCGCATGAGTGTCTGGCCATTGCCATGAACTCCATCGGTGCAAAGTCAAATACCGGCGAAGGTGGAGAAATGGAGGAGCGTTACACAGTAGGTGCAGATGGACTCAATCGTTGCTCGGCAATTAAGCAGGTTGCCTCTGGCCGCTTTGGAGTCAACTCCAAGTATTTGGTGAGCGCTAAAGAGATTCAGATTAAAATGGCACAGGGTGCAAAGCCGGGAGAAGGAGGGCACCTGCCTGGGGCAAAGGTATACCCATGGGTCGCCAAGGCACGCTATTCTACGCCGGGTGTTGCTTTGATTTCACCGCCGCCTCATCATGATATTTATTCAATTGAAGATTTGGCACAATTGATTTATGATTTGAAGAATGCTAATCGGGAAGCTCGGATTTCGGTGAAATTGGTCAGTGAAGCAGGTGTTGGCACGGTGGCTGCAGGCGTTGCCAAGGCAGGCAGCCAGGTAATTCTGATTTCCGGTTATGACGGAGGTACTGGTGCAGCGCCATTGAGTTCGATTCAATGTGCGGGGCTGCCCTGGGAACTGGGCGTTGCGGAGACACACCAAACATTGATTCAAAATGGCCTGCGTGGAAAAGTAATTATCGAAGCCGACAGCAAATTGCTGAGTGGACGGGATGTGGCGATTGCTGCCATGCTGGGCGCGGAAGAATTTGGTTTTGCAACGGGACCATTGATTACGATGGGGTGTGTGATGATGCGCGTCTGCAATCAGGATACCTGCCCTGTGGGCATTGCCACACAAAACCCCGAATTGCGTAAACGCTTCCACGGTAAGCCGGAGTATGTAGTCAACTTCATGCGCTTTATCGCGCAGGAATTGCGGGAATATATGGCGAAGCTGGGTGTGCGCACGGTCGATGAACTGGTGGGACGCAGTGATCTGCTCAAAGTACGGGAAGATATCGAGAGTGAACGTATTCGTATGCTGGATCTTTCCGGGATTTTGCAGAATCCTTTTGTAGATGATCGCAGTGATGTGATATACAACAAGAAGAAAACTTATGACTTCAAACTGGAAGATACGGTTGATGAGCGCATTCTGCTCAAAAAATTCAAGAAGGCACTGGAAAGTGGACAGAAGAAAAAAATTCAGTTGGATATTTCCAGTACTGACCGTACTTTAGGCACTATTTTCGGTTCGGAGATTACTAAGAAATATGGAGATACTCTACCGGAAGATACTTTTGTCGTCCAATGCCGCGGTGGTGGAGGCCAGAGCTTTGGGGCATTTATTCCCAAAGGATTGACCTTGGAATTGGAGGGTGACAGCAACGACTATTTCGGAAAAGGGCTTTCGGGAGGTAAATTGGTGCTGTATCCGCCGAAAACGGCAAAATTTGTGGCAGCTGAAAATATTATACTGGGCAACGTTGCACTATATGGAGCAACCAGCGGCAGGGCATATATCAGCGGTATTGCCGGAGAACGCTTCTGTGTGCGCAACTCGGGCGCTTATGCAGTGGTAGAGGGCGTAGGCGATCACGGTTGTGAATATATGACTGGCGGACGGGTTGTGATACTTGGCGATACGGGTAAAAATTTTGCTGCCGGTATGTCAGGCGGAATTGCTTACGTGTTGGATATGCGCGATGATCTCTATTTGCGCACGAACAAGAGTTTGGTCAGCTTGGAATTGCTCACTTCCAAATATGATGTGATGGAATTGAAAGAAATGATCGAGGAACATGTACGGGCGACGGGTTCTGTAAAGGGCAGTGAGATTCTGGCTCATTTTGAAACTTATCTTCCCCATTTCAAAAAAGTCATGCCCAATGATTTCAAGAAGATGCAAAATCTGATTGCAAAAATGGAAGAGCGTGGCATGAACAGCGAACAGGCACAAATCGAGGCCTTTTATGCGCTGAAACAGGGTTAAGGAGGAAGAAAATGGCTAAAACAACCGGTTTTATGGAGTTTGATCGCAGAGAAGGGACTACAGAAGCACCGACAGCGCGCATTCGGAATTTTAAGGAATTTAAGCATTTGCCTGATTTGGAAGAACAGCAAAAGCAGGCTGCGCGTTGCATGGATTGTGGGGTTCCCTTTTGTCAGGCAGGTATGCTCTTTGGAGGAGCTGTTTCCGGCTGCCCGCTTAATAATTTGATCCCTGAATGGAATGAACTGATCTACTGGGGAAACTGGAAACAGGCTTATTATCGACTGACGAAAACAAATAATTTCCCCGAATTTACAGGCAGAGTTTGTCCGGCTCCCTGTGAAAAAGCTTGTGTTTGCAATCTGAATGGAGAGGCCGTCACCTCGCATAATAATGAATTGGCAATTATTGAATATGCCTTTGCACACGGTTATGTCAAACCTCGGATTCCGGAAGTACGCACCGGCAAAAAAGTTGCAGTGATCGGTTCCGGGCCATCCGGCTTGGCGGTGGCAGATCAATTGAACCGAAGAGGGCATGAGGTCACCGTTTACGAGCGCTTTGACCGCATCGGTGGTTTATTAATGTATGGAATTCCCAACATGAAGTTGGATAAGTCCGTAGTGCAGCGCCGGGTGATGCTGATGCAGCAGGAAGGTGTACACTTTGTCACCAATGCCAATGTGGGTGCGGAAATCTCAGCGGAAGAAATAATAGCACAATATGATGCTGTGGTGCTGTGCTGCGGTGCTTCTAATCCGCGCGATCTGCAAGTGCCCGGGCGAAATGCAGAAGGGATCTATTTTGCAGTGGATTTCCTTAGAGCTAACACCAAAAGCCTGCTGGATTCTGAATTGACAGACGGTGCATATATCTCTGCAAAAGATAAGCGGGTGTTGGTGATTGGTGGCGGTGATACGGGAAATGACTGTGTTGGCACTGCACTTCGCCATGGCTGTGCCCAGGTCGCGCAGCTGGAAATGATGCCATGCCCGCCCATCTCCCGAGCTCCAGGGAATCCGTGGCCGCAGTGGCCCAATATTCTGAAAACAGATTATGGCCAAGAGGAGGCAATTGCGTTGCAAGGAGCGGATCCGCGCATTTACAATACTACAGTCAAGGAATTTCTGCAGGATGAACAGGGAAAGGTTTGTGGGGTTACAGCGGTCAATCTGCATTGGGAAAAGGATGCGGAAGGGCGTATGCATCCTGTAGAATTGGATAGCTATCAGTTGCCGGCGGATTTGGTGCTGATTGCGGCGGGCTTTTTGGGCTGTCAAAGTTATGTGGCGGAAGCGTTTGGTGTAGAGCAGACACCGCGCACGGTTGTGGCAACAGCCTCGGGAAGCTATGCGACTTCTGTCCCGGGAGTTTTTACCGCAGGGGATATGCATCGAGGGCAATCCCTGGTCGTTTGGGCAATCCGAGAGGGCAGAGAAGCGGCACGAGCGGTGGACCAATATCTAATGGGATATACCAATCTGGAGTGATGAAAAATTAAAAAAAG
>JABLTO010099744.1_pt1 | contig 38941 bp, 62 predicted proteins | sample 7160091 | NCBI WGS metagenome assembly JABLTO01 (sample SAMN14651225, study PRJNA627086) | human gut metagenome | isolation source: feces | host: Homo sapiens
ATAGAAATTGGGGCAACTATGAATCAGACAGAATTAAAATCAATTGAAACAGCGATGCGTGAAACATCATCTAAACAACTTTATACTCGTTATCAAGTGATCTATTTACACTTACAAGGATACAAAAATGTAGAAATCGCTAAGATGGTTCCCTTCACTGCTCAGACCATCGGAACACATGTTAGAAATTATAAAAAGTATGGACTTGAGGGATTAAACCCACGCCCAAAATCAGGCTGTCCGAAGAAACTTTCACCTTCACAGGAAGCTTCTTTAATTGAAACAATAGTTGAGAAAACACCTTCAAGTGTTGGGCTAGAACCTTATATGACTTGGAATTGTAAGCTTCTATGTCTTTGGGTAAAAAGAGAATTTGATATCTCATTTACTAAAGGAGGAATGCGTGACATGTTGTTACGCTTAGGTTTTAGCTACACACGTCCGACTTACTCATTAGCGAGAGCTAGTCAAGAAAAACAAGAGGGATTTAGACAGGAATTTGAACAATTAAAAAATTTTGATTCGTGGAGAGATTGATCATTTATTGTTTCAAGATGAAAGTTCCATTAGAGATTATCAATCATTAGTCAATAATTGGTTTCCCAAAGGAAAACAACGGATCATTCCTACTTACGGAAATAATAAAAGTGTCAAATTAATAGGAATCCTTAACTATGAGACAGGTCACGTTTATGTTCAAGAAGAAGAACGTTACACAGCTGAGATTTTTCTTAAATTCTTAAACAATGTTTTAAAGGAATATCCAAGTGGAAAGATTGTTTTGATTTTAGATAATGCAAGAATTCATCACGCTAAAGTCATACAACCTTTTTTAAACGAACACAAAAATAGATTAAGGTTAGTCTTTTTACCACCTTATAGTCCTGAATTAAACTTAATTGAAGGATTATGGAAATGGTTAAAACAATCTGTGATTCATAATGTCTTTTATAAAAATATAAATGAGATTAGAAACGCTGTTCAAGGATTTATTCAACATATCAATGAAAGACCTTCGGAAGTGATTCAAAGACTCTGCGAAAAAATGTGAAAAACTTATCTGTTTATATAAATAATAAAAAAAACACTGAATCAGTGTCTTTTAGATTAATAATATATCATTACAAATAGAGAGGTATGAGAAAGAGAAGAAAGGTGAGCTCTAGTTGAATGTCTAAGTTGTGCTCATTAGTAGTATGGATTATTTATGATTAGTTATACAATGTTATAGTCATTTTTTTATTTTTTAATAAAGAAAGGCTCTGTTTTAGAAAGGTGTTGATATTTCACACAGAATTTGCATAACTAACTCCTAAAATATCCATTATAATATTATTAGAACATACGTTTGATGGGTTTGATTTATACCAAAAGCAGTTATTTTAGCACTTTTAAAGCGAGTAGCATCAGTTGATTTACCAGAAATTTTAGTCGAAGTTGAAAAAGGAATCTCAAAGATTCAAAAGGTATATGTTCAATCACAAGCAAGTTACTCTGTCATATCAAATGAAAGTATTAAAAGACGCAAACCACAGTTTATATAATTTAACATCTATAAATTACATAAATTGTTAATAGGTATTTAAGTAAGTGTTTTTTTGCTATATTCCTATTTTATTACAATTAGTATATAATTAACCTAAACATTAAGTAACCAATGCTATGAAATCGAGGTTAGATTGTTGTTAAATAAGAGCTATGAATGATAACTTTTATAGGGGGGAAAGATATGTTGTTGAAAGGTTATAATTCTACTTGGATTTACGAACCTAAAGAATATAATTTATCAGATGAAAAATTAATGATTAAGACGGAACCTAAAACAGATTTTTGGCAAAGAACCTACTACGGCTTTCAAAATGACAATGCGCCTGCATTACTGATTCATACAAGTGAAAAATATTTTTCTTTTAGTGTGAAAACACAATTTAACAGTAAACATCGATTTGACCAATGTGGGGTCATAATTTATCAAGATAGTGATAATTGGTTTAAAGCATCTATAGAATATGAAAATGAGAACTATCAACGATTAGGGAGTGTTGTGACTAATCATGGGTATTCAGATTGGGCAACAACAGATATCCCAGCTAAACAAAAAGAAATGTATTATAGGCTCAGCCGACGTGATAGTGATTATTGTATTGAAAATTCATATGATGGAATTCATTATAAACAAATGAGGATTTTCCATTTATTTGAGGGGCAAGGCAAAATAAGAATTGGAGTATATGCTTGTAGTCCAGAAGATTCTTCATTTGAAGCCACTTTTACAGAAATCCAATTTACAGAATGTAAATGGGAAGAACATAAGTAATTAGAATAAATTAAAAAGAAAAAGGCTGAAATATAAGTTTCAGCTTTTTTTCTTTTTAAATATCAACATTATTCTAAAACATAGCGTAAAGAAAAAACACCATTGCCGGTCAATGGTGTTTTAGGAATGTAGGTAAAGATAAGGAGTGTGAGCACAACAGGCTCAAATCTATTATACGTTCTATTTGAACTGCCTTCAACCAAATCCCCTCAATGAAACACAATAAAATGAAATAGGGGAGTCGTTAACATCCTTTTTTGACGATTTACCACTAGTTTCGACACTAAAAACATAACGTTTATAGCATCAGTTGTTGTTTATGAGTTATTTTGTAGATAAATTAAAAGAGGTTCGGATCAATTTTATTTTTCGTCGACTTCAATGAATAATGAGCAGGTCCCGAAATAATCTCACCTTTATATGAGAAACGTGATGCATGACATGGACAATCCCATGTACATTCTGCACGATTGAAATTCAACTCACATCCTAAGTGAGGGCACGTAATGTCGACAACAAATAACTCCTCATTTTCATCTTTATAAACGCCATATTTTCCTTCATCTGTAGAAATAACTGTCGCTTCACCAGGATTAAGTGAGGTTACTCCTTCTACGTGTTGTAATTTTCCTTTCAACAATTCAAACGCCACTTGAGCATTATAAAAGATTAGATTTTTGATTTGTGCTTTTAAATTTTTACGTTGTGGACTAAATAAAGGTTCATATGGATTTTCTTTGTCTAAAATTAAGTCACGTAAAAGTAGGGCAGCTGCCGTACTATTCGTCATTCCCCATTTTCGAAAACCTGTTGCGACAAAGATATTATCATTCTCTTGCATCCGACCGACAAAAGGAAGCTTATCAACCGTCTCATAATCTTGTGTTGACCATTCATAAATCACATCATCGACATGAAAATTCTGATGAGCAAAACCTTTTAATGCCTCATACTTAGCCACTGTATCTTCTTGATTTCCTGTTCGATGATCTTCACCACCAATGAGTAATAAATCTTGATAGGTTCGAACGGAGTGCGTCGGCTGTTCGTAAGACAAATACATCCCTTCGGGTAAATTTTGTGCTCCCTCACAAGCAATTAAATAAGAACGAGAAGGTTCAATTTTAGCAAAGAGTAGGGCAAGATCGTCATAAAAAGGGAAGTGTGAGGTTTGAATCACTTTTTGGGCACGAATTTCCACATGAGAAGCTGTCTCAATCACATAAGTAGAATCTTGTTTTTTTATATCTGTGGCAGGCGTATTTTCATAAACTTCAATATTAGAAGCTTCTGCAATAGAGTTGAGTAAGCCAAGTGTATATTTTAAGGGATGAAACTGTGCCTGATCCTCTAAAATCAATGCTTTCTCAATCGCAAAAGGTAAATCTAATTCATCTACCAAATTTCCCTTTAACCCTAACGTTTGATAAGCTTTAAACTCTTTTTCAAGCACAGGAACATACGTAGGATCTTGCGTATAAATTGCTGCAAATTTTCGTTCAAATTCACAGTCAATCTTTAATTGCTGAATGGTTTGCTCAATGAAATAAAGGGCATCTGTTTGAGCATTCGCATAGCACTTAGCTTGATATTCACCGTAAGAATGGATAATTTCATCATAAACAATATCATGCTGGGCCGTCACTTTTGCTGTTGTATAAGCCGTCGTCCCATGTAAAACATGATCGGAATCAATTAAAACAACTTTTAAATCAGTATCTTTGAGTAAATAAGCTAACGTCACACCAGTAATTCCAGCTCCAACAATACATACATCAACATCTAGAGGATGTGTAAGTGTCGGATAATTGGGTGCCGAAACCGTATCTAACCATAAAGGAACACGCATATAAAAAAACCTCCTAAAATTAAGATAATCTTAGTTTTAAACACTAAAACTAAAATATGTACAAAAATCTATATACAAACAGAAATGTTTTCTACATTTAATACATCAACCGAAATATGAGATGGTTATGCCGTGCAAGGCAGACTATAGTCCAGCTAAAAGTTTTTACGATGTAAAAAACTTATCTGGACTTATATAGTCATTGTGCCTAAAATACCAATAATCCTCATTATGTAAACTTATAAGTTTACATAATATATATTATAGGAAGTTCTGTGTGTTAGCTTACAAACGTTGATACGATGATGTTTCGCTTCTCGCTATTTCCGTCATTTTCGCCTATTTTTATAAAAACCGGGGTCAAACTGGGGTCAAAACAGATTTGTTTTTAGTTCCTTAACATCATAGACACCATTTGATCAAAATCATATTTAAACTTTGTAAAATTAGACATATCTGATTTAATCCATTGGACACCTTTCATCTCTGGCTTCTTATCACACACTGAAATTAATAGAAAATTATCACTTAATAGTTCAGCCACTTTTGAATCGGTCTTACGACTCCGAATTAACTTCTTATACTTCTCTTCATTCGTAAAGGTCTTTGTATGATCGACTTCAATAAATGCTACAAATTTGATTTGATAATACTCAAATTCAATTCGCATATCTGGTCTTAAGCCATAATCCTTTTGTAATTCTTTAAATTCAACGTCAACTTTAATCATCTTAAAGTTATTTTCTTTCATTGTCACAAGAAATTCCGACATGAGCAATTTATGTTGACTACGTTTTGGCGTTTTAGGAAAGTTGTAATAAATATACTCTTGATTATGATACTCTCTCACACGCTTAACATGACGGCCTTTAATCATCACTCTTAAACGATTCCCAGCAATAACCGATATTGAATGTAACGTCTGAGCCTGTTTGCTTCTATAAAAATATCTAGCAATCTGTTCAGTTGTCATAATTAATCGTGTTTCTTCCAAGAAATTAACCACTCGGACATCTCTTGTCGTTAAAGCCATGAAGACCACCCATTTCGCTTTTCTGATTCAGCATTCTGTCTTAGCCGTCTCATGATTTCTGAATTATAGCGGGCGTTCTCCTCTTCAATAACCATTTGCCCCCACTTTCCAGCTAATCGTTCCAACAGATTATTTTCAATATCCGTACAACGCTGGCACATACCATTCCCGAGCAACTGATCAACTGGAACCTTTTCACGACAAGCACAACATTCTTCGACTTCAATTAAATACTTGCTATTAATTTCAAATCCCATCCACTTCATTTCTATTCCTCCCATTCAAATAGTAATGAAGGCTTTTTAACTGGATTTTTTTCTTCAATTGTTACATGAGAAATTACTTTGACTGGACGACGATATTTTGCTGTGATTTGTTCTATTTTTTCATCACTGATGAAAAAGCCTTGAAAATATTCATATTTACCTGAAAAGTTAATGATCCCACTCCCTGGTGTCGTTAACCTTTCAAGTCCTGTTAGCTCTATTGCATTTTTAGACTCTTGTGCCTTATTTGTCTTTAGCCCTACCCTAATCCCTAGATGCGTTGTTACGAATCCAGGAATAACATCTGATGTCGGTCGCTGAGTAGTCAATAAAAGGTGCATACCGCAGGCACGGGCTTTACTTAGGATGTCACCTAGTACGTGCCACGCCTCTTTATTACCGATTAAAGAATAGCATTCTTCAACGACGATAAATTGATATTTCATTCTATTATTAGGATTAACTTTATTGTAGGACTGGATAGTGCGGTGATTACCTAGTTGCTGATATCGACTAATCATTTCTTCTCGGAGTACCGGAAAGAATTCGATTGCTGCTTCAATGCTATTGGTGTGATATCTCGTGTGATATAGATCCTTGTATTCATTAAGTTCATTCCCCTTCAAATCTAAGAGAATAAGCTCTAACTCGTCGCTTGAATAATTCTCAATCAATTGACAAAGCATTGAATTGACGTACACTGACTTCCCTCCCCCAGTCGCTCCAACAACTGATAAGTGAGGATCAGTGTTTAAGTTACGCTCTATCACTCCATCTCGCGACATTCCTAGCACAACATTTAAACCTTTAGATTTATCAACTTTATGAGTTTGATAAGCATAGAACTCTTTCAGATGGGTAGTATAAATCTTAAGATAGACTTCATTCTTTTTATACTCTACTGATGCATTATTTTTAAAATACGTTTCAATCGCTTCAATGCACTTTTCAAGATCTGATACTGATTTTCCGATTGGAATATCAATATAGAATTCTGTGTAAGTATCGTGTTTGATAAATTTATATACGTTGGCTAATACACCTTTACTATTTTTAAATTTACACTCTTCAAAGATCTCATTTAAAGCTTTTACCTCTTTAGTATCTAACGGATCTTTCTTTACCAAGAGAGCCGCATATCCCAAAATCGCTCCCGCCACCAAAAATTCTACCAACTGAACCACCTCACTAACCTCTTGTTTAGGTCTTGTCTAGGTCTTGTTCTGCATTTGTTTCCGAAACAAATAAAAATCAGCTATAACTCTTGATACGACAACATTCCAATGCTCTTCTTTTAAGGAGAACTAAAGATTTTGAAGCTTTAGTTCTCCTGTTTCGCATGGATTTAATTTGAAAATTGATAGCAAATTCTATTACTTCTTATTCGTCTTCATCCTCTAATGCTAATAATGCAGCTGACATTACGTTTTTAATTTCATTGCTAATTTTTTTAGTATCGGATTTAAAGTCACCTTTGAGTAATATCTCCTTTATATCTGCTAACTCTACTAATATTTTTTGATAACTTTCCTCGATACATTTAGCTACCTCTGCTTCTTTTTTATTTTCTAAATCTCTTTTAATTAGATCGATTACATATTCTGAGGCGTTATCAACTGTCATCAAATATTCATGGATTTCAAAATCCTTTTTTGTAAAATTCAACATTTTTGTTTTTCTTGTTTGTTTTGACATTTTAATACCCCCACTTGATAATTTCCTCTACAATTATCAAATAATGCGTCTTCAGAAATTGTCGATTCAGGGAATTTTTCTTTAATTTGTCGTTTTAAAGCGATACTTCCTCCACCAGTAAAGATTATTCTTATTGTCTCTCCCCAATTTCGGGATGTAATTTCTTTTTTTGTTCCTTCAAGAAATTCATCAATCACTCTATCTACCGTTCTTTTATACTTTCCAGGTGACTCCATAATATATTTGATATCAATATCTCCCACTATCGCTCCTTCCTTCTTTAGTGCATCTTTAATTTGTATTCTTAAAAAATGCATACCAGCAATTTCTGTAAAACTTTTATCTCGAACCAGGCTTAGATTATCAAAAACACCGTAATTTCGAGTTACACCACCAATGTCGATAACACCTATGTATGATTGATGAAAAATTTCGGGTTGATTAAATACGATTCCCATCCCTTCTGGCATAACAGTCACATCTTCGATATAAAAAGTTTTAGTAAAGCGGCCGACAGATATTTGAATCTTACTCTCTGTATTTTTTGTTTCAAGCATATATTTTCTGAATGATTGTCTACTGTCTTTATTTAAATATATATCCATCGGACAATTGGTAATAACTTTAACACGATCTCCGTTATCAACCAACTGATAAATACCAAAATACATCATTATTTTGTGATGCTCTTTCTCCTTCGTTAAATCGTAATCATACCCAATAGTTTCATCTCCTATTAAATATCGTTTTCCGTTTAGCAACACTTGATATCCACTTTCTAGCCGCTCAACACCCTCTGCATAAGTCGAGGGGCATGTGAACTCCTTTACCCCATCGTACACACATAAATTTGCTTTTCCCATATCAACACTAATTATTTTCACATTAATCACCTCACACTTCATTGTATTGTTGATATTCAATACTTATTACACGATTTTTATTTTAGTATTTACAATTAACAATACATAAAATAGCAAATTCTACATATCCTATAGTGTAAGATGGTTTTAGGAGGGGTTATAATGAGTAAATGGAATCATGAAGAGATTGATTTTGAAGGATGTTTAACGGTATCGGAAACTATTGAGAAGTATCTTAAATATAAGAAGGATACACCAAAAGAGTTCATACCGTGCCTTGACTGGTGGTTCTTTGCTAAATTAGCTGATGAAATTCAATGGGATTTATACGATCAATACCGTAAAGCTTTAAAAAAGTTAGATTGAGGAGGAATTGAAATGACAATATATGAAGTGATTAGTAATTATGATTGTATTGAGTTTTGTGGGTTGTTAATGGGCATGGTATCAATTACATTTACAAAAGATGAAGTACGACGCTCTAATGTTGAAGCTTCGACTATCATTGGGAATGTTAATATTCGCGATAAATTGAAGTTTGAATTCAACAAAGAGACAGACGACTGGATTCATTTTAACGATTGCAACAATTTAGGTTATCAGTTATCCATAAAAAAAGCAGCTAAGTAGCTAAAGGCTACTTAACTGCTTTTCTTCTGATTTTTCTAACGCAACTTTATATTTTTTAATGTTTAATTTACTTGCTCTAGCCAATAATAATCCGAATAGCAAGAACCCTCCCCCTAAGAAAATATTTACTAGCATTAATACGACCGCTAATACACAGATCAGCACCGATAAATATAAACCTAAACGCGATGCCATTAAATTTCTTTTAGTAGAACTCATTGGAGCATTTATGTCAGTTTCAGTTGGAACACTATTTTTAAAATTATTGATAACCGTCTTTAATTCTTCTTTTTTAAATTCATTCTGAGCTTTTGTTTCTTCTAGCTTTAATTGCTTTTCTTGCACCCTCTGCTCCAATGACTTTTTATCCTTGCGCTTTTTCTCAAATACTTTATCTTTCAAACTTGTTGAATAACTAATTCCTGTTTTCGGAATAGATGCCGTCACTCTACCGCGTGAATTATAGGTAACATTTCCCACTTTAACACTTGCACTCATCCCCTTCTTGCCAACGTTAAGATAAATTCCTTTTGCAATTTTAATTCGCTTATTCACTCTTAATCCCATACAAACGCCTCCTAAATAAATATAAAATAACATACTGCACTACTTTTTGATGTCGTTTTTTGACATAAATAAAAAAAAGAGGTAGAAACGGAATTAACCGAATCTACCTCTTTTTTTGCAATGAACATCGATATCTGATTTTTGTTATATTTAGGCTATTGCCTATACGTTTATTATAACAGATTATTTACGTTTTACATATTTAGAGTTCAGACTAATATATCCAGCACCACTTTTTAGTTTACCTAGGCCGTTAGACTCTTCAATAATCGTAAATACTTCACCTTTTTTAACCGTTCCGACAATTTTAGAATTAAAATCTGCTTGTTGACGAATATTTAACTCGCCACAGATAACTTCTACTAGGAATGAGTTATCTGAATTTGATTGAGTTGTAGATCCGACCTTATCAACATCATAATCCCATACCCATGACACAATATCAGATAACAATAACTTATTTCCATCAATTCGAGTGACTTCATACGTTGAACCTTTTACAAATGAAGCCATAGATTGTCCTGTTGCGTAATGAGTTGCTGTTGTCTTAACTTTGACTTTATCTCCAACAGAAATGCTAGATGGTTGAGTTGATTGCACTGGCTTATTTAATTCATTTAAATAGTCTTTAACCATATTTACGAACGACGCCCATCCTTTGTCTAACGTGCGATGAGGACAATATTTATTGCTAAAGTCTTGATGTTTCTTGACTCTATCTACACCCCATCCACGCTCTTTCAATAACTGAGCAATAAATTTAGCGGCATTCTTTTCAGCATTTTCAAAACGAGCCCCACCACTTTTTGAGTAGCAAATCTCAACTTGAATACCTTTACGATTTCCACTACCGTTCGTTCCGTCACCGCAAGCCCAGGCATTACGATCTAGAGGCAATCCTTGAATCACCTCTTTATCGTCTACCGCAAAGTGGAATGATACTTGATTATTATTATTAATCATATATTTAATTTCATTAGCAGCTGGTGCATCATTCGCTGTGTTATGAACGACGATGAACTCTGCCTTCATAGCATAAGGACATTTAACACTATATTTACTTTCAGAAACTAAATTTTTAACGATATTCATATTATTTTTCCTCCTTTAATTCTTTTCTCTCTCCGTCTTTTAGTTGAGCTAGTGCGTCTTTTAATTTTTCTGGAATTGGTAATCCCAAACAAGCACAATTTTCAAGTAAGCTAATACCCTCATTTGCAATATAGAAATAGCATACTAATGTCCTAAATACCCAACTACCTGTATTTAATAGACGATCTAAGAGCACCGATACAATTAACACAACTAAGATAACAGACTTACGGGCAATCCCCTTCAATCCTACATCACTAGATACTTCTTGATTAACCCATGCTCGCGTTAATCCAGTTGTGTAATCTAAAACCATGAAGCAAATTAATACAATTAAAGCTGTATCCCATGCTCCAAATAACCAGGTAAAAATCGTTCCAACTAATGCAATCATTGCATTCACCCTTTCATCATAAATTCTCATACTTTTATCGCTCCTTCTGTGATATAATTTAGTTACAGAAAGACGAATATTATAGTTTTAAAGACCTGGTGACGCAGGTCTTTTTCATATTAAAAGGCCACTCAAACGAGTGACCTTTTAAAACATTTTATAAAATTTATTATTTAATCCAAATACCTAAATCGCAGTCCAAATCAATTTTAGTTTTTAAATAACTTATAGCAATTGTAATTCCGACACTTGTTAAACTAGCGTGTTTATACTGACTATTATTCCATACACTACTTAAAGTTTCCATAATTTTATTGCTTTGGATTACTAAACGAACATTTTCTTCTGTATCAAGGCATGGGATTTTACCTTTAACTGCTCTTTCGAAACTTATCTCACCCATACTAATTGATATACACGAAGCGTATTGTAAATGTTGAAACGATATATCTCCTTTTTCAATATTTAAAGTATCCATAAATGGGAGAAATAACTCGACAAGTGCTTCTAGACTCCACTTCATAGAAGTATAGCGTACCAAAAATAAAATAGTGAGGATATTCATTTGCTCAATTGTAATTTTAGGAATAACATTTAATGCTTCATTTAAAACTAGTTCTTGAATTGAACAATCATTAGTACATGTTCTTCTAACTAATGTTTCAATGAGTACCTCAGCTATCGAATCATCTCCACGTCGCGCATGATTTTTTTGCACCTCGTATACTCCATAACGAATGTCTGGATCTGCAGTTTTACTTATCAACTCTGGATTAATAGCCATTATCTTTTCTAAATAATCATCTAGTATTTTTTCTGCTCTTTCTTGAACAAGCGACTTAACAGTTTCTCCTAAATCATAAAAATTACTCTTAAATACTGTCATAGCAATATCTTTAACATCAGCATAGGTTAATCCTTGATTTTGGATAATGGTAACGTTCTCCCCTTGAGCATTCACAGAACCTTCTCCACTTTTAATTGATTGGCGACTACTCATGATCACTTTTCCCTCCAAGGGTAATTGTGACATTTCCTCCACCTTGTATATTAGTAGAGTTTTTCCCTGATTTTATTTTTTGATTAGGAGTATCTTTCTTTTTAAAAAATAACCCTATAATAGTTACCAATACCGTAACCCCTATACCACTGAAAATCCAATCTTTATTTTCAATTATCCACTGTATCCATTGCAATAAGATCATCTCCTATAAAATTTGTTCATTTCAAATTCTATAAGAAATGACTTCTTGTGTCAAAAAAAAACAATTTAAATCCTTTTATACCGGATAATTGGGTATTTTTCTTCAAGCATTACAACTGCGCTACACTTCGGGCATTTATGCTCATGTTGTGGGGGAGCAACAGACCAATCACTTCTATTTGTATATAGCATTTCACCTACACCGCATTTATCACAAACATATTTCACTCCATATGGTTCTACTTTAAATTCACTTTCCATTTTTTAGCCTCCTTATTAAAATCTTATGTGCATCATCTTAATTTATACGAGAAGCTGCTATAAAAAAAGATAGCTCTTATTACGCTACCAGTTCATTTTATCTATTACCCAATTGTTCCTACATTTAGTAAATTTACATTATTACCATATGAGTCATCTGTTAATTTAATATTGTTGCTTATCCCATTAACAGCACTGTCCAAATGAATACTTTCATCACTGTTTTTAAGCACGTTACTCCAAAATACGTTATTATAAAATGTTGCTTCAACTTCTGTACCATAAAATCCATTTAAATACATAGAATACCCATTTACACTCTTAATAACAGAGTCTTTAACAATTAGTTTTTGATTTGTTGCACCATCACCATCATGGACAAACAAAGAGCCATTTGTTGTCATTGAGCTTTCTGTTGGAGTTTTAGAGATTAACTCACAGTTTACTATTTTAAGTGTTTGATTGTTATGAAGTCCACATCCAATAGACGCATTTTGATGGCTAATCATGATACAGTTGTTGAATTCAGTTGTTCCTTCACCTTCATAATCACAATGAACTGCGTATGCTCTTAATGAGTCTACGTTAGTTGTTGAGTCGCCATCATGTGTTGCAATGAAAGTTAGATTAGCAATGTATGCTTCAACTTGAATTTCTAGTGGTGGCTCAGCATATTGACCACTGTCAGTTTGAATAATACAAGTATTTTTATTTACACCGACTAAGCTAAGATGACGCCCGCCTCTAATTTTAACACTTTCTTTATAAACACCAGGTTGGATAAGAATTGTTACAGGATGTTCCACAGAGTCATTTGCATTATTAACTGCCTCTGAAATACTTCCATAATCTCCTAAACCGTTTTTATCAACGATAATTAAAGAGGATTGACTATCGCACGCTCCATACCATAGTTGGCTAAAATAATTTTGATATAGAGGGATACTTGAGTATAATTTGTGATTTAGATGATAAATAATGGCGACACCGTATGTTTGGGGGTCATATGTTTCCCACGTTGTTTTTTCAAAACCATCACGCCCGTTATAATATAATACTTCTGCATCTTCTAAAATGAATGTGGTTTCAGGTAATTCAAAATATCTATGGATTTCACCAGTATCTACAAAAATACCTTTTAATTTGATTGTTTTTGACACGTCACCATTGTCGATTACAATAGGTAAATCCCACGGCATTAGAGGTTGTTGTTTTCCTCTTTGATTAATCACATCATTGATAATCGGTATAGAACTATGTAATCTACCTCCTAAATTACTAACAAGGATGTATTTTAGATTTCCAGTAACATAATCGGTAACATTCTCTGTTGTTATTGTTTTACTTGCATAATCTAATACAAGGTGTTGACCGTCGGCTAACACATAATCTTTTAATGGATGTACGAATGTCCCTAGATTATTTGATTCAGTAGAAAAAGTTGCCTCAATCGTGATGGTTGCATTTTTTGTTGTGGTATCATATCTAGACCATATAAAACTAGCAAATATAATCAACTCAGAAAGCGGTTCGGCGGTTTTTAAATAGTGTACGCATGAGTCCGCTAATTTTTCTGATGTGATACTACCGTCAGCAGGAACAGCATGGATAGGTGTAGTACCAGTGATTTGTTGTTTAAGCTCGTCAGTTAGATAGCTTTCATCAATCAATCCTTTATTTTTATTTATTTGCGAAATAATAATTTCATCACCTATATTCATTTTATTTGACAATTGTGCATTAGTTTCGTCTAATTTTTGCTCGGATTTATCTAGACGATCATTTAATGTATTATGAGTTCCACGAGCCATTTTAACTTCCATATTTGCATTGTCGTGATTAACTGATGCATCATCATAGACTTGTTTAATTGCGTCATGAATAGCACCACGAACATCCTTGCCATATACGGCTGTTTTAATTTTATTCAAATAATTTGTAATATTGGCCATTTTCTCACTCTCCTTATAGTTGCAATCCAGTAATATGGACATTAACTCCATCACCACTGCCCTTAATTGCTTTAGTCATTATAGGCCCTTCAAATTTAGTTACGTCGCTTCCTAATTCGAAATTAAAAGCAACTCCGTCAAATGACAGGGTTGCTTTTGTTATTGTTGGATTTGTTGATTGAAGCACGATTGTTTTAACCACAGCCCCTGAAGTGTTGCTATATAGCGTTTGCTCAGATTCAGTCAATGTGGTAGCTTTAATAATTTTATATTCTTCCATCTTTATACTCCTAACGTCAGTCGTTTATTTAAACGGTCAATATTATTTCCGTTTGTAGTAACTTTCTCGCTAATAGTTGATGTCGTTTCCTTCAAATAACTTACTTCTTGCATTGTTTGTAACATTTGGTTGCTTAAGTCTATTAATGCTTGATTATGAGTTAAAACGACTGTATTTGTTGTATTAAGGTTCTCTCCTATCTGGGTAACAGATGCAACAGTATTCTGTAGCTCTGTATTCACCTCTCCTACAATCGTTACAGTTGATGAGATATTACCTCTTAAAACTTCGACAGACTTAGCCGACTTTAACATACCAAGTTGATAATCTTTAATATCTTCGAATTTATCGCCGATTGTTAAGCTAGATTGTTCTGGGCTCTCGATTACAATTGTCTTCTCAATGACACGTAACTCTTCGTTAATATTCATTAATGGATTAATAACTGGATAATAGTTACCTACTTCATAACTATCAATATCTAGATTAATTAAGGATAGATCAACGGCGTCTATCTTATGTTTTTTTAAAATTCGATTATTAGCTACTTGATACTCTTTAGCTTTTCTCAGCAAAATATCCGGATAATTAACATCATCCCATGTCACAGATTTAGCCACCAATCCAAATGTTTCAATAGCTTCTACGTCATCTATGTAATCAACACCGTCATTTACACTAGCTATGGTTATCCGTTCATCTGAATCCTCAATTTTAGCTCCTAATGGAATAATTCGAGGCATTACTTGTGTAGGGTCCTTCTCTTGTTCTATCGTCAATAGATTTTTTGCTAATCGAATTTCTGTTGATGTATGCACCCCTGTTTCTAATAAATAATCGAGGTATCTTACGCCATTTTCATAGCGAATACTTAGTTCGCCACCTAGGCGTTCGATCAACTTATCTTTAATTGCGTTTAATGATTCTTCATAACCTAAGTAACGATACAAAGTTCCAGTAATCTCAACCTTCCCTACAGTAAAGTGCTTATCTTCGCTAACTTGAGCGTTATGATTTTCGATAATAATCTGTAGGAAGTCTCTGACACTGATATCATGATAATCTCCATATTTCGTAACTGAATCCATCAAGTATCCCAATTCCGACTCACAGACTACGTTCGTCAGAAGCAACCCATTAGAGTCCATCTTCGGTTTTGTCATCAATACTCTCCCGATAAACTCTAATTTATTAGTTTTTTCATTAAAAACTCGAACTTTTGTCTTTAGTTGTTGCAATTGTGAATAGGCGGTGTTATTCGGATAAATAGCAAAACTAAAACTATCAATCACATTAATCCCCTTCTTAATAGTTCCAGTAATACGTTGGGCATTGTTGTTCGTAGAGGGTACATTTAAATAAATATCACCTTCGCCATTATTTGCTGTTACAAGATACATTTAAAGCACCTCTTTTCTAAATTCAAAACGTATATCTCCATTACCTTTAATTTTTAATTCATTATTCCCTTTTTGCAATTTAAAACGATAATCTTTAATAACTCCCGCTTCAAACTTATAAGTCACTCCACCTAACAAAATTTCCATCTTATTTGTGCAAATGATGGTTGGAATCACACTTACAGAACTTAAATTGTATAGCTCTATGGTTGACGTTCCATCGATAGTAAAAGAAGTTGCTTGAGCGTAATCATCTTCGAAAGAAAATTCATCCCATATATCATGCCCTTCATAGTTGTTACCGTACATAAATGGATCAGCCACAAATGAGGCTTTGACTTCAGCATATCTCCCTTTCTCGCTAACATCTACAGCTACGCATTCAGCTATAAAGTAATAGCCCGGGAAGGCATCATCTTTTATGATTTGTCTTCCACCATCACTTAGCCATTCAGTAATTTTTCTTCTAGCTATATTTAATCTAACTTTGTCAGAAGCCTCTAGATTAAAGGTATATTCTAAATCTCTATCATCATAGCTTTGTTCACCATACAACTCGCTGAAATCATAACTCCCATTCATAAATGGAACCGTTAGAGTGGTTTTCTTTTTTTTAGCAGTATTGATTTTTTTAGATTTTATGGTTAAGCCAAAATCTTTATAGCTATGTTGATTATTTTTAATAATACCTAGCATTATAAAATCAACCCTCTCTCAGTCATACTTAATCGACTTCCATTGATGATATCTGAATATTTTGCTGTTGTTTCTGCCACAACTTGAGCGTCTAGAATAGACTGAAAGATAAACACCCCTCCACCATTTCCAGATAGTAAATCTCTTGTTTCATCCGCTGTATGTACTTTAGATCCTGTCGGAAGATTAGAAATCAACTCAGGGCCTTGTTCTCCGACAATTGCCATATTACCCCATGTTTTGCTCGGTTGAAAATATTCTGTCCCTTTATATAACATTGGAATCTTTGGAATATTAAGCCCCTTACCTCCTAGCACTGGAACCCAGTCAGGGATTTGAAAACTATTAAGTCCACCAATGACAGTATTCATTTTGCTGATAATCCAGTTAAAGGCACTTTTAAAGCTACTTTTAATGCTTTCAAGAGGATTTGTTAAAAAGCTCTTGATGTTATCCCCCAGTGTTTTAAATGCTGTTTTAACTGGTTCGACAAATGTGTTTTTGAACCATTCGCTAGCAGCATTCCACTTATTTTTAACCCCTTCCCACGCTTCTCCAGCTTTGGTCTTGATATTATCCCATAAGCCTTTAAAGAAGTTTTTAATTGGTTCGATGATTGTTGAGTTAAACCACACCCCTGCTTCATTCCATTTATCTTTAATCCATTCCCAAGCTTTGGCACCGGCTTCTTTAACTTGATCCCAATTGGTGATAAGCAAATAGATAATGGCAATTAAAGCTCCAATTCCTAGAATGACGAGCGTGATTGGACTTGTTAAAAAGGCAACTGCCGCACCAAATGCTGTCGTTACTCCGGTAGCAATTGTCTCAGCTGTAATCATCGCCCATAGAAGTCCTTCTTGAATAGCCATTGATGCATTAGCAGCGATAGTTGCCCAGTTATGAGCAACAACGAGCGCCGTTAGGATTCCTAGCGCTATTCCTACCCACGTCATTGCTTCTTTATTTTCAAAGAATTCTGTTGTTAAATCTTTAATCCATTTCCATGCATCTTCGACTGAAGTAATGAGCTCACTCCATTTTTCTAATCCAAATTGTTCAAGTGTCTGCATTAATGCTTCTTTGAAACTTCCAGTTTGTGCATAAGCTTCTGAAAAGGCCTCAACCACTGGTAACACTTTTTCAAGAAGTCCTTTTAAAGCATCAAATACTTTTTCGGTCAATAGTCCCGCTAACGTTTCTAAGTTATCTGTTAACGTTGACATCATTCCGCCAAATGTTTGTGACTGTGCATCCATCGCACCGGCTGTTGTTTCAGCCATGCTATCAATTGCAGCATTATAAACGTCAGCCGTTAACTTTCCTTCGGATGCCATTTTTTTGACTTCGGCAACCGTAACCCCTACTTCATCAGCAATCGCTTGATAGATTGGAATCCCACGATCAGCGAGGATATTTAAGTCCTCAGTATAGGCGTATCCTGCTTGTTGGACTTGTGAGAATTGTCGTGTTAATTCAACTAGACTATCTTCTTGTACCCCAAAAGCTGAACCCATGTCACCAATTTTAGTTAATGTATCAAATACAGCTTCTCCTTCATATCCGGCGTTATGAAGGTATTTAGCCATACTATCAACACCCATTTTTGAGAATGGCGTCTTAGCAGCAAACCCTTCAATCCGTTTCAACTGCTCAATGGCTTTATCTTGACTGCCTAAAAGCGTGGTCCAAGTTGTTTCCGACTGCTCTTTTAATTTGTTATATTCAATTCCGACTGTCGCTATCTTTTTTGTAAAGTCAACAACCTTCGTAACAACAAATGCACCGGCGATAAATCCACCAACCTTTTTAGCAATACCACCTAATTCACTTAGCAATCCACCCGATTTTTTAGCCTCTTCACCAGTTTTTGAAATACTTTTATTTGCTTTGTCGTTATTAACGTAAATCGAGCCAAAGAGTTTAAAGATCTCCACTAGAAACCACCTCTTTTCGCTTTTTCTTCAATTTCTTGTGCTTTCAATAGCCACTCTTTTTTGCTGAATCGTTTTTCAATTTTAATTCGTGGTCTGAGTCGCTCTTTTTTGTATTCTTCAAACGACACACGTTTTTGCATGTGAGGAATCTCCGCCAGCCATTGTTGGAATAAACGATCTTCCAATCTTTTGTCGTAGGCCTGATGAATAAAGTCGATACCATACTCATAGTCGAACGACATAATGTAGTCAATATTATGATAACGGCTTAATAGAAACTCCTCATCAGCAACGCTATCTATCGAAGCACTCCTTTGAAGAAACCCTTCCATTTTTCAACATCAGCCACTTTGAATAATGACTCCACCATCGTGAATAATTCCATTTCTTTCACTTCATGAGGAGCTACTTCAAATGGTCCTGCTAAAAATTCATAAATTAATTGTTCAGATGTTTCATCTGTTGCTCTTTCAAAAATTAACATTAACATGTCAATTCCCACTTCTTCTTGATTTTGATCTGCATTAATTCCTTCAGCAAATTTTTTTAAATCTTCTTTAATTCCCATTTTTCTAATTAAGCGCGCTGCTTTAAATAAATCGCTTGTATTTAACTGTCGCATTTTGATTTCTCCTTTTTTAATAAAAATAAAAAGAGGACTAAGCCTCTTTTACGTATGCAATCGACCAAGGTTCATAGCCTTCAGGACTTTCTTCTTCATAACAACCTGTGTATGTTAGCGATGGAACGACTTCATCTTTATCAGCTAACGTCCAGTCGATATTTTCTAAATTGATGGCATTTTCAACTGTGATAACGACTTCTTTACCTTTATCAGTCATACCGACAAATTTCACAAGGTCTTGATAATCACTATCTACAATCTTTCCTGTTCCTGTCACGATTTTTTTATTATCCTCTTCAGTCACCTTTAATCCAGGATACATCTTAGGTAAATTCTCACCAATGATTTGTAGTGCATTAATGACAAGTTTAGGAACTGATTTGTCAATGACATTTCTTCCTTTAACATTTCCTCGATCGCCGTCTGCTTCGATTTGTCGAACTTCACGTTCAACTAGGAATTGTCCTCCACCGCGCGTTAATCCGATTGGAACGTCGCCGATATAAAAGACACCTTCTCCTAGTAAGGTTTCATTTGTTTTACTCGCTTTTGCCATAGTATCACTCCTTTTCAAAATAAATAACTGAGCATTCGATTTGTCGTCGCTTTAATGCTACATCTTCATCTGGCAACGATCTTTTTCTCACACCATAAATTCGCAACGATTCTCCGTTTGGAAACAAGAATTTGTAATTAACTGAATGGATAATCTCATCTGCTAACGTTTCAACCGTAAGGCTATCATCTGATTTATCCCAAATGTCAATCGTTACTTCAATTTCCCGCTTCACGTTGTCGGAAATGTCGGTAGTTTCAAACTCAAACACAGCGTATGGATATACGGTATTCTTATTTGCTCTTTCGTAATAAGCTTTACATCCACATTCCTCGATGATTCCTTTTAAAATCGTCCTGATTTCAAGCGTTCTACTCACCATCAGCACCGCCTTTATACTCTTTATCACGAATGAGGGCAATCGCTCTTGCTTCGCTTTCTAAAGCACTCAAATATTGAGATTGAATTTTGACGATCATCGGAATATTATTTTTTACTGATTTTTGAAGTAGACCGAGCTTTTTAGTTTTACTACTTCCGAACTCCTGGAATAGTCCATAGAATCCATTCGGCTTTACGCCGACTTGAAGATTATTTTCGCGTTTTCGAACCCAGTATTGAGTCGCACGACCGACGCGGCGCTTCTTCCGTTTGAAAGCAGAATAATAATTCTTTCTGAATCGATTGCATACATACTTTCCAGTGTCACGCAGGGCTGCTCTCGTAAGCTCTCGTAATGTGTATTTTGTTCTGTCTACATTGTCAATAAACGTAATTCCATTTTTGTTATTAATTCGTATGACGCTTTTAGGCATTGCCATGAGTAACACCTTTAGTTAACGTCAATTCAATTCTTTCTTTTGACGTTTCATATGTGCGAAGTACGCTGTATTCTTCATCATTAAACGTCACATACTCTTGACCGTCATAATCAGATAGCATGATTTCAATAACAAGCGTTGGTTTTAACCCTACGGCTTGTGCTTGATAAAATTCGCTTTGGCGAATTGACTTTTTATTGCAATAAACTAATTGATCGTAAGCAATCGTATCGTAAATATCACCGTATTGATTTTCTACGGTTTCAATACGACCGAGATATGCAATATCATTCCACATTGTTATAATCACCACACAATGATAATTTTTCTTTTAAATTCTCATAAGAATTTTGATATTTCTCTGAATCTTTGTTATCTAGTCCGAAGTTAGCTTTGCAATATAAAATAATCGCACGTTTAATGAGCGGATCATATTCATCATTTTTAATCACTCCAGCGATACGCAAGTCGGTTTTAGCTGCTTCAATCAAATCTAGTAATTCTACATCGAATTTGTTATTTATAATTCGGACTGATGATTTAACATCCTGTAACATTTAATCACGTCCTTTTATGAGAAAAGAGTGCTATTTCGCACTCTTTTTCCCTTCTGATTTTTTTGTTTTTTCTTCTACAACAGCCGCCTCAGCAACCTCCACTTCAGCTTCTACTTTAGGCGCTTCAATTTCCATCACAGTGCGGCTTACTGCTTTTTTAATAAAGCAAATGCTTTTGTTGTTAACACATCACCATCGACAATAGCGTATGTCATATAGTCTGTTGCACGTGCCTTAACATGATCTTCTTGATATAGAGTCACATTCTCATTAATATTCATTACATATCCTCGTCCAACGTTACCTAATAATAATTCATCATCTTCCATAACATCTTCTTCTTTAACAACAACACTTAAAATTCGCCCAACACCACCATTTGTAACATCTGGAATAAATAATGGTCGTCCATTTGCATCAACAACATTAGCTAACTGATTCCAAATCGTCTTATTATTAGCATAAATAACTGCCCCAGTTAAGTACCCAGATTTAATTTTAGACATTAAATTCGTTAAATCCGTGTACTTAATATTTGTATCAAATTGCACAACTTGCGGTGTAGAACCTTCACCTTCTAAAGTTGGGATAATTCCTTTAGGCTGTGGTTTATGTTCAGAGGCACTAGGTTTTCCTTTCCCTTTTAAAATACCGAATGCTAACGCACGAGCCATTTTTTCTGCTAAATGCGTAATAATGTATTGCTGATATGCTTCAATCGACATTTTTTTCATTTTCCATGAAACACGAATAGATTTAACTAATTCACACCCAGTTAATGATAAAGTACCGAAAGCAGTATCTGCATCTGTTCCTTCTGTTTTTTCATCCACCCATTCTGCATCTGTTCCTTCTGTCTCTTCCTTGATAATTGTTAAATCTCCTTTAACATAAGTTGGACGAACATCTGCAAAAATAGGATGCAATTCTCCAATCTCTTTCCAAATTCCCTCTTTAATTGTTTCTGGAATTAAAACTTGATGTTGTTCAGCAGTTTGTGTCGAGTTACGGAACTTTTCATTTACTGAATTAAAAACTTCTGTTTCTTCTGTATTTAATGTTGTTCCCATTAAAGTTTTCATAAAGGCTGTATTATACAGCTTTTTATCATCTTTCATAGCCATCACTCCCACTTCTTTTTCGGTTGAAAACGAATCTAATACACCGTAATCTTTTACTGTTGCTCCCATGTTTGAGATATCCGTTACGACCGAATTCCCTCGCAATGCATTTAAATTCGCTTGTGCTTTTGCGGCGTTTTCAAATGTCGTATCTAATTCCTCTACTTCTTTCATTTTTGCTTCAGCTTCAGCCACTTGACCTTCATCAATCATGTTTTCGGCTTCGGTCATTAATTGTTTACGCTTATTTAAATATTTTTCTTTATTCATGGTTATTTCCACCTTTCAATTTTAATAATTTCAATTTAGCTTGAATTCGTTCTTGATGATTATCTTTTTTAGCGACTGGAATCATCTGTTGATTTTTTGCAAACTTTTCTAAAAATTCACTTGAACAAGCAACGACTTGATGTCCACGCTCCACTTCAATATTGAAATACTTTGAAGCTTTCTCACTAGACATAAAGGTTTCTTCATTCACCATTTGCTCTACTTCGTCCGGATTGACGCCGTCCCTTAAATTCTCTTTGTATACTTGCATGATGCACTCTTGAATAACATCTAAATCTTGTGCCATCTTTCTAAAGTCATCGGCATTGTATCCGCCCCATAACGCAAATAACGGTTTATGAATCATGAACGTTGAACCCGTTCTCATAACGACGCGATCTCCTGCTAAAGCAATGACTGATGCAATCGAACCAGCTAATCCGTCAATATATACTGTCGTATTCCCTTCATGGCGCTTAATCATGTTATAGATTGTCATCCCAGCAAATACCGAACCACCACCAGAGTTAATGTAGATATTTAAATCTTTTCCTTTAGCTTTATCCATGCATTTTTTGACTGATTCGGGGTATTGGTCGGTGTCGTCCCATGCGCCCCACCATGATGATACGATGTCGCCATAAAAATAGAGGTCAGCCGTACTCTCTGTTACATTCTTGACCTCTAGAAATTGATTTAAGTTTTCATTCACTAGCTTTCACCCCCTTTCAAGTCATCTGTATTATCACCATTACCAACAACTGCTGTATCAAGTCGGCGAATTGGTTTATTTCCACCTTCAATAGGTCCCATTCCTAAAATTCGTCGCCACTCATTTGGCAACATCGCTCCACGGTCAACCAATTGGACCAATTGAAGTTTAGTCGTCATAGAAGCATACTGTAAGTTTGATGATTCAAAGATGATTTTGTTCCCAAACCCACGCTCTCTTCGAGTGAATAATCTTCTCGTATACTCGTTAGATAGCTGTAAGGCGTCCGGTTCAATTTCACTTTCATAATAGGCATTCCACTCGTTTTCATCATAATCACTTTTGACAATCTTGTCATTCGTGTTAAAAAATGAGTACAGCCTATCTTTAGTTCTATCCATGACCGCCGCATTAGGCACGTAATCTTTTGGATCTACTTGTTTAGCATCAAATTTTGCATCTGTTGCAGCTGCTCCACCTGTTTCACCGTCAATTTGTAAGTAGTCTTTGACGAAATCTTTCGTTTGCTTCTTGATATCATCTGGGCGTAATGCTTGATTAAATTTCAATAACCATTTCACGACGCTACTATTTTTAATTGCTTTAACAATACTTTGATCTGTTGTTGTCACGACTTCCATTAACGGAATCAACGCATCATGTGGCTTATCACCAAAAATATCGTGATTAGCAAAGTCACGTCGTAGATGAATGATGTCGCTATATGGATAAGTACATATCTTTCCGTTTTTTAGCGTACATCTTAGATACAAAAATCCGTATTTATCATAAATTGCTTCAACAAACGTTGCTGGCACAGGATATAGCTCAACTGGATAGCCATTATCATCACGGTGAATATATATAAAAGCATTATTATTCAACATCAATTGTGTAATGACCTTTTCCTGTAGCATTTGCCCACTCATATATGGATTAGGCTCTTCTAGCAAAAATCTCATGTAAGCATCAGGATTGATTTTTAATCCTTTTTCATCTTCTCGTACATGAGTAGCAACTAACTTCCCGATGGCCTTTGCTTTAGGTCGTATGCAAGCACGAATGATGTCAGACTTGTATAATTCACCGTTAAAGGAATAAAAACCTGTTCCCGCTTCCGTCATCATTTCAAATCTAGAGACTGTCACATTTTTATTAAAAACTGTTTTAACTCTATCCAAAATTCCCATACTTTCACCCCCTTCCTAAATCATGTTCATATATTCATCATAGTGACGTTCTAGTGTGACATAGGCATTTAATAATCCTGCAGTTCCGTCGATACGTCGTCTTGATGAATTCCCTTTGGCCGGTTGAATATTGTTGTTTTTATCAACCTCAACCGATGTATTAGTTAGACACCATTTAAGAATCGGATGATTATCATAAATAATTTTTTTCGAGCTCAAATCAGCTCCTAGCGACTTCATAGGTCCCGATAACGTCTTTTTACCTTGAATCACAGCTTCCATGCACTCTTTACCAAAGTTATTTTTCATTTCCTCTACCCAATAAGTAGCCGACCAGCTATCATAACCAATCCAAGGCAAGTAAATGTCATATTCATTTTGAATTTCTAAAAACCATTCAGTCACAAATTTATAATGTACTTTGTTCCCTGGTGTTGTCCGTAATAATCCTAAATCACACCAAATATCGTAAGGAATTTTATCTTCCTTCGTTCGTTGTTCTAGCAAATCTTCAGGAAGCCAGTACATTTGCTTAACATAGATATTCGAATCGCCAGGCAACATAAAAATGACCGTCGCATTTGTTAAATCGGTTGTCGTTGATAGGTCGGCTCCACCAATCCCATAACGAGGTTTTAACAACGAAAGGTCATATTTAGTCGGATTATTAATTTGTTCAAATGTGAGCCACGCTTCATTAGAGGTTTCACGAATATTAAAGTCTTTACATAGCAAATTCTTAACTAATAGCGGATTAGCTTTTGCTTTTTCCACTTTAGCTTTCAACTGATTCGCATTTTTAATTGTGCCAAGTCCTGGATTAGCTTTTGCCCAACATTCCGGATCCGTCCATTCTTTGCGATTATCTAACTCATAAATAATTGGTAACACTCGCTCATCGACATATTCACCGGAATCATATCCATTGATAATTCGCTCACACTCATCATATTTGATGTCAAAAATACCTTCTCGTACCGTTCCGGCTGTTGTTGTAATGATTGAGATAGGTTGCTCACGAGCTGTCATCCCATCGACAATTACATCATAGAGGTTTTTATCCTCAATCGCATGTAATTCATCAATCACTGAGCAGTGAACATTTAATCCGTCTAACGTGTTTGAGTCACTAGATAATGGTTTGAACACACCGTCATTGAAATCTGAAACAATTTCAGCAACTAAACAACGCATACGTTTAGATAATACTGGTGACTTCTTCACCATACGCTTAGCCTCAGACCAAACGATTTTCGCCTGATCTTTTTTCGTTGCTGCACTCACGCACTCAGGCCCAGGTTCTCCATCTGCCATTTGCATATATAAAGCGATAGCACTCGCCCACGCCGATTTACCATTTTTACGAGCGACAATTAAAATAAACTCACGATATTTTCTAACACCGTCGATTTTATGAACAAATCCAAATAAGGCCGCAGTCATAGCGCGTTGCCACAATTCCATAATGAATGGTTTCCCACCCATTTTACCTTTTGAATGTTTGCAAAAATTTTCTACAAACTCAATAGCATGGTTGGCACGTTTTGGATCGTATTCCCATTCACTCATTTCATCGTCCAAATCTTGAACTAATTTCTGATAAACTCGCTTCACTTTTACACTAACCGTTACTTTTTTTGAGATTATTTCATCATAATAAAGTCGAATCGGATTGTAATCTAAGTCATATTTAATCATCGTGAGTTAATAAACTCCTCAAATCCATCTGATTTTTCTTTGACTGGAACGTGTTCAATATGGTCACTTAATTGCTTCATAATCTTCTGATAATTTCCGTTTAGTGTAGTATAAAGACGAGCCACTGGACGTTCGCGTTCATACGGCGCTTGCTTGTCTGATTGACTGAACATTTCAACATAACCATTATCTAGCAAGTCTTTTTCGTAGTCTTCAAGCTGAATTTTCATATAAGCAGCACGTTGAATTAATGGCTCTAAAAACTTTTTTTCTTTTGCACTTAACTTTGCAAAAATCGCTTTAAGTCTTTTTATCTCTGCCTTAATCCGTTCATCTTTTGTTTTATCCAAACAAATCACTCCTTTCTTTTTTACTTTTTGGGGAGGGGGGGCTCGTGCGCGACCTGTGTGTTTTACAGGGGCCCCACTCCGACGGTCTCCCGAGGTGTGGGATGGATAAATTTATGGGGGGGAGCTACGCTTCGTAGTTAGCAAAGTATTTATCTATGATTTTAATTTGTAATTCTTTATCCACTCGTTCAATATCATTCATAGCTCTATCAATACACTCATGTACTGTTGCATAACAATGGATTAGCTTTGCATTCAATCGTGTTGCTAATCGATGGCGTTCTTCTTTGCGAGGCAATGAGGCAATGATCCAAATATTCTTAGCGTCTACATCTCTTGACTCTATCTTCTCATACAGCATATCTCTCACATCAAAAGCAATTGGCATTAAGTTATCACCTAACTCTCCTTTACCTCTAAATGTTAATGCATATTTGATATAGTCTAGATCAACAACTAAATCACCATCTTGCATATGCTGCTTAACATATGTTGTCTTACCGGATGCTGGAGCACCATGTACAATATAGACTTCTTGACTCACTAATTCTCCTTCGTCGTTGAAATAACATCCATTCTCTACAACACGCTTAGGCTTGCTATTGTTAAATCCAGGATTAGTTTTCTCATGCTCTTTAAAATGACAGTCTCTACATAGCAAGATTAGATTATCTTCACCGTATACAATCTCAGGATCATCTATATTTGATGGCCTTAAGAATATCTTGTGATGGACCTCTTCTCCTGGAGCGCCACATTTTTGGCACATACCATCATACTTTTTAAAAATATATTCTCGTGTCTGTTTCCATGCCTTACTTCTATAAATGTGCTTAGAAAATTCTCTAGCCACCTTCTCACAACTCCTTAACATAAAAAAACACACGAATTAACGTGTGTTTTAAACTTATAAAACAGGGAATGATTTATAAATATTGGGATAAAAAAAGAGTTTTAGGGTGTGTGGTGTCAGAATTGAACTGACTGCAGTAGTACCCTATACCACACAATTGAAGTCGATTGTCGGATTCGAACCGACACATAAGGCCTAGGATTACCTTCGCTCTACCAATTAAGCTATCTCGACAAATGCAACACCTAAGTGCTGCTATAAGAACTTTTGAGTTGGACATCTACTGTTCTTATTTCGCTTAATCTTCAGACTAAGCACAATATCATAATATCACGTTTTTTGACGTTTTACACGACAGCTACTGGACACTCACACGACATTACTCAAGTTTTTAATAGCTACATCGTCCAACCACACCCGCTCCATGATGGTTGATAACTTATTAATAGCTATTTTATGCTTACGTGTAATAGTCCTTGGATGAAGATGCACTTCCTTTGCAATCTTTTCATGTTTATAGCCAACTATATATTTTAATCTCAATATCTTTGCTAACTCTTGTTCAATCGATTCTAGTTCATTTAATGATAAATCAATCGTCAAATTGATTAATTCATCTTGAGCAATAATAATCTTCAAATCTTCTTTCTTTGTCATCAGTAACTCATATTGTTCTGAAATAGATACTTTCTTACTTCCTGAATCACTACTTAAACTAGATGATTTCACCTTAATTTTTTCTAAATATTCAAGCTGACTTTTATTGACGCTGATTGTCCGTTGTCTCTCGTTATACTCACCAAGCAATTTTACAATATTCATAATCTCACCTCATAGCCCGCTACTTGATTATTTCTCCTGCTTACCCAAATTCACTATAACAAAAAATCCACATTTACACTGTCTCATGAAAGTTTGATCCTGGAGTTCTAATCGACCTTCCTCATTTCCTAACTTCTGACTTCCACAACCTGGACAATCCCTATACTTTTCTAACAAATGAATAGCTTGATTCATTATCACGCAATTCCTCCTAAACGTCTTTAAAATTTGTATTCTACTCGACACAAACGTAGCACGTAGTTCTAGTTCCACAATATTCACAGTATTCTAAGTCACACACATCACACGTTTGCAATTTTTTACTTTCACAATTACAAACCATACAAACCTTCACTTCATTATCCATATTCATCACCTCATAGATCATCAATTTTAATTTACTTTAAACACTTACTTAATTCCCCATGTTTTGTGCGCAGCCAAACCTAAGATTAAAATTATTATCAATAACACCCATTGACCAAAGAACTCAATAAACAATTCTGTTTCTGTCATGCCTGGGTTATTAAACTTAATGTTCCATGCTGCACCGATACACACAAAACATAGTAATATGACCAAAAAATCAACTAACAACTCCGTTCTCCTCATCTTACCGCCTCTTAAAACTATATTTTTTGCAGCACATGGAGCTTAACTCACACTATGCTGCGTTTTTTATTAATTTCTTGCTTCAATACGTCCGCAAAGTCTCATGAGTTTTTTATCACGCCAGTAATCAACTTCAGCATGACACTTATGAATGTATTTCAACTGTTCTAGTATGATTTCAACATCTGCGATTTCTTCAGCAATATTTGCTCCCTCAAATCCACGTCGTTTTTTCGATAGTGCTTGGAATAATTCGCCTACTTCTTCAATAAACATCATTTCTTGAACATCCGATCCAAAGATGCCAACTGCCTTTTTACAAATATTACTCCCTCTATCATTCATCTTCTTTTCTCCCTTCTTTACTTAAATCATCAATTGAATCCACCACCAATTAATGATAAATAAACAACCTATATAAACGAGTAACAGGATAATTCCCGCTACTCCTATCAAAATATCTTTTAACATGCCATCCCCCCAACTAGAGTTGCGACATAATGTGTATTCCAATCATAATGTGTCTTATCTTGAAAATCCGTTAGCTCTACAGACAATCCAAATCGAGCAAACTCATTTATAATATCTTCGGCCTTATGTTTCTTAGACACAATCGTTTTACCAAATCCTTTGATGATGGACAACTGATACTCTTTTATAATTTTGCTGTCAAACTTAGGCTTTTCGACCTTCACCTCTTTTTTAGCGCTCTTCCTATGATGTCTAGTCACTGGATGATCAATCCCAATAGCCTTTAACTTTTTGACCGACGCTGCACTCGCTTCTTCTCCGCTAGACCATCTAGTAACAGTTTCTTCTGATACATTTAACAACTCTGATAATTGTTTGTTTGATATATGGTGTTGGTTTTTATATTCATTGATTGTCAGCATTTTTTAACTCTCTCCCTTTTTTCATCACGTTTTGATATTTTGATTTGCTATACTGAACCCAATAACACACTTTAACGATTTACTTTCCGCATTACATGAGCGTTAATAGCCTTATCTTTCACTGGATTACTTAATACGTTTGATAAAAACGCTCGACGTTTACTTTCTTCCTTGTTTTTCTTATCAAAAGCCATATAACACTCGCAAATGGCATGACACCCTACTTTACGATTCAAACATCCATAACACGGTGTTTTCATATTTATCCCCTCCCTGTGTTTTATCTCGACCAAATGAATCCAGACAATGATCTATTCTCATTAATCGCTCGTTCTAAAGCTGACTTCTTCACTTTAACAGCTTTAGCTGCGTCTCTAATGCTTTCATACTCTTGAATGATACTTCCATCCATCATCGAGATTTGTTTAATCGAACCCTTTGGGATAGGCAATTGATTTTCCCTATTTTTCTCATCACGTTTTGAATCTTTTGAATTTATTTCCTTAACTTCTATTGGAGCGTTTTGATTATGCTTAATACTAAAGGCGATTAAATCTACTTTACGGCTTTTTGTAAAATATCTAAGGCCTCCTGTTACCGTTACCGCATCCCCTACTTTATAATTTCCACAGATAACATCAACTAGCGATTCATAGCAAAACATTGGATAAAATTGTGTGACCCCATTAAATTGACCTTCAACCAAAATCCCTAACGTTTTTCTCGACGCTGGGAACACCTGCATTTTTACTAATTTCCCTGATATTTTGAATTCATTTACCATCATGCTCTACTCATCCTTCCCAAGTTTAATCTCATTTTTATGACCACAAAACGCACATCCAAGTACATAAACACATTCTTTGAAATTTTTGTGTATCATTACAAGTAAGTGTGACTGGCACTTCTCACACCTAATTTTCATCTCTTTTGAGTAATCGTCTCGATTGACTTTCATCTCTCTATTCATGTTCCACCTCAACCAATTCTTTGTCTATCTTTGTGATATCGCTAGTCGTTTATTTAATTCTTTCTGACATTCTTCATAGATCATCTCCGAATATTCAATATCTCGCAGGACTTTATGAAGTTTGTGCCCCGGATGACTAATGTCACTGATTTGCATTAATTGAATGACATTCTGTGTCGAATACTTTGACAGATTATTTTTAAATAACTCTCTAGCTTGTTCTAAATTGCTCATTTTCTCTCCCCTTGCACTTAATACGGTAAATCATCATCATTGATATTAATTAATGGTTCATTCTGAATCTTTCCTGCCATTGTCGTAGCAGTGGCAAATGGACTGTTATAGTTTGCTACATAATTAGGGTTTGAAAAATTAGGATCAAACGGATTAAAATGCGGTGAATCGAAATCTGGCGCATATGGAGTACCATTAGACATAGCCTGATGACTTGACGGAACACTTTCATTAAATCCCGCTTCTTGATGTTGTGATTTTTTACTTTCTAAGAATGTGATTGAATTCGCTACGACATCCGTTGTATATCGTGTGGTTCCGTTATCATCATAGCTTCCTGTCTCAATTCGCCCTACAACTCCGATTAACGCCCCTTTCTTCACAAACTTTGCTGTATTCTCCGCCTGCTTTCCCCACGCGACCACACGAATAAAGTCCGCTTGCTGACTCCCTTTCTCATCTTTAAAACTTCTGTTAACCGCTAACGTAAACTTTGTATAAGCCTTGTTATTTCGTGTGTAAGTTAATTCAATATCTTTCGTTAGCCTCCCAATTAAAACAACCTGGTTAATCATCTCTTTTCCCTCCTATATCGTCGCATCATATTTCACACAAAATAGATTCCCTTTTTGCAATCCATAATGTACAATCGACCTTCTATTAAGCACGTCAGAAATCTCTTTCGCTTCTAATTCATCCATGCATTTAAAAACACCAACTTTTTTTCTTTGTAAAACATCGCAAACATATTCTTCAAACCCTTCAGGTTGCTCTACCTCATGGATATATACATACTCGTTTGGATCCAAACGAGAACTTGGGTCAATCCCCAATCGCATTAACTTCTCTTTACTTTTACTTGAACAAGTTCCACGACGATTAATTTCTTGTAATGAATTGAAACCGACTCCTACCATCTCGCTCAATGTTCTGTAGCTCAGACCGTGTAAATAGATATACTCATCAATCGCTAGTGTTTGTTGATTTTGGAGAATTCGCTTATCCACTCCTTTCCACTCCCAAGCATAGCCACCCGCTTGACTGTATAATCCTGTTATCGCCAGCCTTATACTTGATTCATTAATTCTCGTTTTTCGCATGCTTCTTTGACACTCTTAAAACTAGCGACTTCTTCTCTTGTTTGCACATTAAGTTGAAATAATTTTCTCAACATTAAACATTTGCCTCCTCTCCATACTCTCCCTTGATATTTAGGGCCTTCAAAGTTTCAACCGGAACAAATATTCCCGCTACATGATGTTTTTGACAAAATCTATCATCACCAATGGTATGTACCTCAGCGTGGTGCTTAGCGCAAACCATAATTAACAACATTTTGCTATGATCCACTTTATTCCGATTCCGTCCCATGCCGACCGTCTTCATGTGATGCACGACTGCCTCTAATCGCCCACAACAAACACACACACGATTCCTAAAACAAACATGAGAGATATCTCTTACATATTTAGCTGCTTCAAAATTTTTAAATTTTAACTGAACTTGATGCATAAAGGCAAAATCAAGCACATATTCAATGAACTCTCCCGCTATTTCCATAGAGACGTTAGAAAGACTAAAATAATCTAAATCATACTTCGCGCAGAATTGAGCTTTCAATAACTCCTTAATGTCATCCTTTGAATACTTTGATTCCTTCCATCCTTCCAGGCTCCGTATTATATCAGCAAATAATGCATATAATAAACCTCTTTGAGCACCTGAAATATTTCGTCCATCATCAACTGATAACACACCGTTAGCAAGTCCATTCACAAAGTACCTATCTGGTACAAACACACCTGGGACAAAAACTTGCATATACGTTCCTTTAGGTGTTTCATTAACTTTTTTAAAAACCGCTTGATGCATGACTACAATCCCGCTTCTATGCTGTGTTGGATACGTTTCTCTAATCCATCAAAATATCTTGCAATAAATTGCATCTCGTTACGTCCTGCGACATCTAGATCCGCATCATGTTGTAACCCGTTAATAACTTCCTTTGCTTTATGAATCATCTCAACATCAAATTGATAAAACCCTGTTACTGGCATTACTCTTCCTCCCTAATCATTTCGACTTTATCTAATACTCTCTCTAATACGTCACAGATCTTTAATAGGCTTTGATAAATACGCCCCTTTACGTCATTCATCGTCTATCTCTCACCCTTCTTTTATCTTGCATCCTTGCATAGACATAAAATAATCCATTGAAGTCGTTGTATCTAACTTCGACTTCTTTGAATTGATAACCTGGATAAGTCTTTTCTAACATTTCCCCAATCCCATCTTGATGTAAGACCATATCCATAACCCGCTTCTTACTGAATTTACTTCGATTCACACGTTCCTGTGGTTCTTTTAAGTTTCCTTTACTCGAACCCCATTGACGTTTCCCCTTCATTCGAAAGGCAGTCTTTTTATATGTTTCAGGATCTTTCACAATGTAATTGCATAACCCTAGTAAATTTTCATCTTTGTAATAATTAATCGTCTTAATGGTTGCAGCACCATGCCCCCACTTATCTTCTACTTCATCTTTAGACAAGCCATTATCCATAATCATGTGAAGATGAAATCGTTCAGTTCCATACGTTCCTTCCTCAATGACATAGATATACTTGGCATTATCTAATCCTTTTTTCTTTCTCAAGCGATTGATACGCTTAAAGAAATTCTTACTTAAACGCTCGGCATCTTCTAATCCTTTTGGTAATTCTTCTTCATTAAATGTTAACGTACACCAGTAATCACCTGGTCCAAAGTTTACATGGACTAATCTCGTTAATCGTTTACGTGAATTTCTATCATTTAAATTCTTTTGCGCCTGTCGTGTATCTTTTTTCTCTTTTTTGCATATAATACCTTCAGGTAAATCACGAGAACACTTAAATGCTGGATAAATCTCCACTTCAAATTGATTTCCTGCTTTAATCGTTTTTGTGGTATAACTGATACCTTTTGGTGGCTTAACAACTGCACCGATAAATTCTCCAGTTAATTCATCGAATGATTTATCATATATATTTTCATAATCGTATTGATCCCATACTTTCTTCTTACGATTACTGCTCTTACCCTTATTTGCTACTTTCCCCATAATACTTCCCCACTTACTATTTTTTGCTATAATTCTTTGATGTCCGACTTGTTAATACCTTATTACAAGTCCGTTAGAGGGGATTTTCACCCCATTTTATTGCTTAAATGAAGTTTTAGTGGTATAGTAAAGTTAATGTTATTAATTAACCACTTGATTAGAGAATGACTAAACTGCCAAGTTTATGAGTCATTCTCTTTTTTTATTTTCTTGTGATGTCATCATCACGCGAATCCACGTAGCTGCCTTAAAATAGCATGGTGTTTTTAAGGTGACAATGTGATAACCATCTACAACAGCCGCTATCCATTCATCATTTCTAAACTCTAAGGTTGCTACTTGCTCATCTCCTAAATACACTTTATATCCGGTCGCCATGTCATTAGTTACTTCATAACTCTCGAACATGATCTCTCTCATCACCGAACCCCCTATCGATGCAAATCAGCTTTTAATATGTCATATTCTCTCTAAAACCTTTGCTCATCTTCATCTATCAAATCTTCCATACGAACTCCTAATACTTTAGCAATCCGATATAACTTCTTAGCCGTCATATCACTCTTCCCTAGTGCATAAGCAGAAATATGCGTTTGGCAGACTCCTGTTTGTTTCGCTAATTCTGATTGACTAATCCCTTTTTTTAGCAAAATCAACTTAATTTTCGTCACGCTTCGACACCTCTTTGTTAATATATTTGTTAAAATTCAGAATAAAGGAGGTGTTATTTATGGATCAAAAATTAACTACACTTATTAATGTTTTATCTGAATTACGTACTGCAAGTATTAATTCGACACCAGAAAATATTAAAGCAACTATGGATAAATACGATATGCTTTTTCTCGGAGAAAAATTCAACTGTATTTACTCTATCGAATTAGCCCATTCTCTAAAAAATTTTTTCAATATCAATATTTCACATGATGAACTTCTTACCTTAATCCCTATTGCTTGTTCGAGTCTTAATCTGAAGTTCGAAGAGCTTATTGCACTCGGAAATCCATCTACCCATTGTTATTCAATAACTCTTTTTTAAGATACAATGTATCAAATTTAGCGCATTCAATAGGTTCTAATCCAACCTCTGTTCTGATTTGATTTATGGTGTTTTCTCCTTGCGATAACTTTTCTAAGTGTAACTCTCCTTGATCTCGCACATCTTGGGGAGTTTTTTTATTTGTTTCCATTTTCTACTCCTCCTTAAATCCCATATAGTTCGAAAAACACATCTCTTGGAACAACTGCTCGCCCAACTGTTTCTTTAGGCGGTATTTTCCCTTGCTTCTTCATATGAGCACTCACAATATTTACAAACTCATATGCTGATGTTTTGCCACATCCCATAATCTCTTGAACATGCTTAACCGTTAACACAATCGGATAATCATGCTTTTCTTTTACCATCGTTCCAACAACTCCTCTCCACTATCAATTTCTATTTCAACCTCTAGCTTTCCATCGAAACGATCTTCAACATCTTCCATCACTTCGAGGAACCTAGTTAATTGTTCTGTTGTTTTTACTTTTGTTTTAATTGTTATTTTTTCCCTCTTTTCATCACATTATGTGATTATCCCTTTCTCTTAATCTAACATTAATCACGTTCTGTGAAGTTATTGTTTAAAAAAAACAGCTCCATGTTACTGCCAGGAAATGCTTCTACAAATTTCTTGATGAAATTATAGCTTGGATTGCGTAATTGTAATTCAATCATCGCATAATAACTTTCAGATATACCGATTTTTTCAGCCATTTCTCTTTGTGTAAAACCTTTATTTTTTCTAAAACAAAGTAAGTTCGACATCAGGTCACCTCCTATGTTTCAATAATACTTCACACTTCGTGAAGAGTCAACAACTTATTTCACTTTTTGTGAGAAAATAGTTATATTTTCCTATTTCCTCACATATTGTGATAAAATATTTACGAAAGTGAGGTGTGAAAAATGGTTGCTAATAGATTAAAAAAGTTAAGAAAAGAAGCTGGTTTAACACAAAAACAATTAGCTGATAAACTTAATATTTCACCAAGTACAGTTGCAATGTATGAGTCAGGAAAACGCACACCAGATCCTAAAGTTGTTGTCACGATAGCTGAATTCTTTAATGTGTCTACTGACTATTTACTTCGTACAAAACAAAACCCTTTAACACAAGAACACCTCACAAATACGTACTCACAAATTGCCGAAGATCTTGGGGAAGATGTTCAGGTTATGTTCCATGACATTACCTCATTCAACGAGGATGAAAGAGAAGAACTGAAGAATTTTATCGAATTTATCAAAAGTAAAAAAAAATAAATCGAGTAATTTTATAAGAGTAATTGTAAAAATATGAGGTGAAAAAATTGGCGAATGATTTAGGGAAACGATTAAAGAGTTTAAGACAAGAAAAAGGACTATTACAAAAACAAGTAGCAGCAGAGCTTGGAATAACGGAAAGCGGCTATGGTTTTTATGAACAAGGGAAACGCACACCTGATAGTGAAATGTTGAAAAAGATTGCTGCTATTTATAACGTCAGTGCTGACTTCCTACTTGGACTGAATACGCCTCTAACGCAAGAACACCTCACAAATACATACTCACAAATTGCCGAAGATCTTGGGGAAGATATTCAAGTTATGTTTCACGATATCACCTCATTCGATGAAGAAGAATTAGACAAACTCAAATTCGCTATCGAAATGATCAAACGTGATAAAAAGAAAAGAACACCATAAAGGTGTTTGAAATACGATAAATGGGGAAGGTTTATGCAGTATACATTAGATTATCTTAAAGAATGTTTAATAAAGAATTTTGGGTCCGACTCAATTCAAATAATAATCAGTAATTTTGAAACAAAGGGATTATTATTTGAACACACCGATGAAGGTCCCCTCTATCACTACTTTGATGGTGATAAATATCCACTTGTTGAATTAATCGAAGAATATACATCTAAATCCGTTATATACAGAGAGTTTGATTGTGGACTCCATGGGCATATGGGATGTATATATGATAGCAAGCAATTCACTACTCTTGAAGCGAAAGCTTTAACACAAAGTTATTTTAAGAACAAACCTGTATAAACACCGTAAGGTGTTTTTAAATTAACTATTGGGCGAAAATTGTAAAAATAAGGAGAGCGTTATGAATAGGCTTGATGAACTAATTAAAAATAATAAACTTCCTGTTTTATTTATTGGATCAGGATTATCAAAACGTTATAATCAGAACATGCCAAGCTGGGAAGAGCTACTGAAAGATGTATTTTTCAAAATCGGTTTGGAAGACTTTGATTATTATGCATTAAAAAATACAATTCGAACTTCGCAGAATTGTACTGAGCAAGAGTTATATCAAAAAATCGGTAAAGAACTTGAAGAAAGGTTTAATAAGGCATTTTACGACAAAAAAGTCGAAATTCCTGATTTATTAAACAACTGTTCTGAATGGTTATCTCAAGGGATTAGTCCTTTTAAGAAATTTTTATCTTTATATTTTTCTGAATTAAAAAATAAAGATGAGATGAAAGAGGAATTAGATGCACTAAAAAAACTATCAAATAAAGTTGTCTCTATTATTACAACAAACTATGATCAGTTTATTGAACAACAAATTTTCTCAAATCAATGCGACGTATATATCGGGCAGAAGAATCTTTTTAATCCTGAGGCTGTAAATATTCTTGATTTATATAAAATCCATGGTTGTGTAACTGATCCCAAATCTATAGTTATTACTGAAGATGATTATAAAGATTTTCATGATAATGGGAAATTGATTAGCGCAAAGCTACTTACCTTAATTACTGAGAACCCTATTATTTTTATCGGATATTCTATCAATGATGAAAATATCGAAAAAATCTTAAGAGATTTTATCACATGCCTATCTGAAGAAGATCTTCAACGTTTATTCTCACATATTTACTTTGTCCAATACGAAAATGGAAAAGAGGAACTTGAAGAATCTACATATTTATTTAGACTTAGCACTGAAAGTATCACTTTGCCATTAACACAAATTAAAACTGATAACTTTATGTTGATCTATGAAAAATTAAACACTTTGGTTCCAGCTTTACCATTAAAAGATATAAAAACAGTAAAAAGAATTGTTAAAACAATCGTCGTTGATAACAGTTCTTCTAACGGCGAGCGCGATACTTTATTAGTCGATCATGATAGCTTAAATACCATTAAAAATATGAATGATTATAAAAAGTTTGCAATCGCAATTGGTCCAAAGGTAAATATGAACGAAAACTTTGGTTATACCGGATTTGGTATTCAACAGATAGTTGAAGATATATTATATGATAAATATAAATTTAACGCTGAAAAATTAGTTTTGACCTCAATAGAGCTAAAAATTTCAGAAAATCAACTTTTTCCAGTGCACAAATACGTATCTCAGTTAGATGAGAATATTATTGATAAAGCTCAAAGAGTAAAAAAATATATCACAAATCGTAGTAATGTATCTAGCTTTTTGAATGAACAATTACGAAAATCATTAAAAAATTTACCATCAATTTCAACTACAAGTGAAATTTCATCAGAATTATCTCACGTAAAAAGAATGAAATTATTATTAAAAAGCATTGAGACACTAAACTTAGATGACGTACAACAATATTTAATTTCTCAATACGAAGAAAATTCTAACTTAGCAACTGATAGTGATTTCCGCCGTGTAGTCACAGTCTATGATTTTTTAAAGTATAAAAAAACACCATAAACGATTATCTTCAGCATCTTGGCCTAAGAGTCGGATATGGTGCCTTCAATTTTATTATATACTTTTTTTAAAAAAAGTGAACTATTTCCCCTATTTTTAGGGGTTTTATTTCGCACACATAATCGAACAAATGTTCCATTCAATGAAAACAGGGAGAGAATTATGAATTACAAAAACTACATGAATTCAGCAACTGAAGTTGAAATTGCCAAGCTATATCGACAATTTGGGATTGTCGTTCCTTCGCACTTAACTATTGACACATTAAGCGAAATTTTTAATATTAATCCTAAATTATTCACTATAAAAATGTAAAAAGCGTTGAGTCCTTAGTGGAATCAACGCTTTTTCTTTATTTTTTATTTCACCTTTTAAGTGAAG
>JABLTO010101783.1_pt1 | contig 38895 bp, 28 predicted proteins | sample 7160091 | NCBI WGS metagenome assembly JABLTO01 (sample SAMN14651225, study PRJNA627086) | human gut metagenome | isolation source: feces | host: Homo sapiens
ATCGCCGCCGTCAGCGTCGTCTTTCCATGGTCTACGTGGCCGATCGTGCCAATGTTTACGTGCGGTTTCGTGCGTTCAAATTTTGCCTTTGCCATGATAGCTCTCCTTACTTCAAGTTTATGTCAGTCTCAGTTATCAAGCTGCGCTCTGTTTAAGCGCGCAAACCAAGGATCTTTTTCGCCACGCCATCCGATACCTGTTCATAATGGTCGAACTGCATGGTGAACGTTCCGCGCCCCTGCGTGCGGGAGCGCAAATCCGTAGAATAGCCGAACATTTCAGATAGCGGGCAGATGGCATCTACAACTTGTGCGTTTCCGCGCATCTCTGTACCCTCAATGCGGCAACGCCGTGCGGTCAAGTTTCCGATTACATCGCCCATATATTCTTCCGGCATAAGCACTTCAACTTTCATCACAGGTTCAAGCAGCACGCAATGCGCTTTTTCCAGCGCATCCTTAAGCGCCATGGAACCTGCGATCTTATATGCCATTTCGGAAGAATCCACGTCGTGATAGCTGCCGTCCAAAACCGTTGCCTTAAAGTCAACGACTTCATAGCCGCCAAGCACGCCGCTGCGGGCTGCTTCTTCAATACCGCTCTTGATGGCAGGGATAAATTCCTTCGGGATTACGCCGCCAACCGTTTTATCCTCGAATTCAAACCCACTGCCCGGCTCAAGCGGCGAAAACTCCACAACGCAGTGACCGTATTGGCCATGGCCACCCGTCTGACGCACATAGCGGCCTTCCGCCTTGACGGTCTTCGTGAGCGTTTCGCGATAAGCGACCTGCGGTTTACCAACCTTGCACTCCACCCGGAACTCGCGGATCAAGCGATCCACAATGATCTCCAGGTGCAGCTCGCCCATGCCCGAAATAATGGTTTGGCCCGTTTCTTGATCGGTAAACGTCTTAAACGTTGGATCCTCATCCGCCAGCTTCAGAAGCGCCATGGTCATCTTGTCCTGGCCGGCCTTCGTTTTGGGCTCAATCGCAACCTGGATCACGGGATCTGGGAACTCCATCGTTTCCAGCAGGAGTGGATGTTTTTCATCGCAAAGCGTATCGCCAGTACCAGTATCTTTAAGGCCCACGAGCGCGGCGATGTCGCCTGCATGCGCCTCCTCGATTTCCGTGCGGCTTGCAGCATGCATCAAAAGGATACGGCCGATACGCTCCCGCTTGTTCTTCGAAGCGTTGTAGATATACGTTCCTGCTTTAAGCGTTCCGCTATAAACGCGGAAAAACGCCAGCTTTCCAACGTAGGGATCCGCCACAATCTTGAATGCAAGTGCAGCGAACGGAGCATCGTCCGAGCACTCAGCGGTAATCGTTTCTTGGCCATCCAGCGATGTGCCCTGTGCGGGGGGAATATCCAACGGAGAGGGCATATAATCTACAATCGCGTTCAAAAGCGGCTGTACGCCCTTATTGCGATACGAAGTACCGCAGCACACGGGCACTAGCGTATTTGCAATCGTTCCCTTGCGAATCGCACGTTTGAGTTCTTCCTCGCTGATCTCCTCGCCCTCGAGGTATTTTTCCATAATGGCCTCATCTTCATCGGCTGCGGCCTCAACGAGTTTCTGACGGTATTCCTCCGCCAAATCGCGCATATTCTCCGGGATCTCTTCCTCGCGGATATCCTTTCCCTCATTGTCGTAATAGACTTCAGCCTTCATCGTCACAAGGTCGATAAGGCCCACAAATTCAGCTTCCGAACCGATGGGTAGCTGAATCGGCACTGCATTGGCGCTCAAACGCTCATGCATCATTTTTACGACATTGTAAAAGTTCGCGCCTGTAATGTCCATTTTGTTGACATACGCCAGGCGGGGTACGCCATATTTGGTGGCTTGACGCCATACCGTTTCAGATTGCGGCTCAACGCCGCCCTTCGCGCAAAAAACGGCAACAGCGCCATCCAACACGCGGAGGGAGCGCTCAACCTCCACGGTAAAGTCCACGTGACCGGGCGTATCAATGATATTGATCCGGTGGCCTTTCCAATAAGCCGTTGTCGCCGCGGAAGCGATGGTGATGCCGCGCTCCTGCTCCTGGACCATAAAGTCCATGGTGGCAGCGCCCTCGTGCGTCTCACCTAGCTTATGGATTTTTCCAGTATAAAACAGGATACGCTCGGTCGTCGTCGTCTTTCCCGCGTCTATATGTGCCATGATGCCGATGTTTCTCGTCATCTCAAGCGATGTATCTCGTGCCACGTTTTCTCCTCCTTTCCCGTGGGTTCAATTCGTTTTTTATTGTATCTATTTTCCATTGAGGCATGCATATGCAGCCTTTTTCATGCGCCAAGAACAAGCAAAAATCAAATCCGGCGGCAAACGCCGGATTTGATGCGATTCCTTCGTGCAGGATTTACCAGCGGTAATGGGCAAATGCCTTGTTCGCCTCTGCCATCTTGTGGGTATCTTCCTTCTTTTTGAAAGCATTGCCCTGGGAGTTGGCAGCATCCATGATTTCACCAGCAAGGCGCTCCATCATGGTGCGTTCGCCGCGGGTACGCGCATAGGTAACGAGCCAGCGCAAACCAAGGGTCTGCCGGCGTTCGGGGCGAATCTCGATCGGCACCTGGTAGGTTGCACCGCCAACGCGGCGTGCCTTTACTTCAAGAACCGGCATGATGTTCGCAAGCGCCTGCTCGAACACTTCCTTCGGATCACGGCCCGTTTTTTCCTTAATGATCTCAAACGCGCCATAGCATGCCTTCTGGGCAGTGCCGCGTTTGCCATCAAGCATAACCTGGTTGATGAGCTTGGTTACGATCTTCCCACCATACATGGGGTCGTCCAGTACTTCACGTTTGGGGACAAAACCACGTCTCGGCATAGCGTTTTCCCTCCTTATTTCTTCGGGCGCTTCGCGCCATAGAGCGAGCGAGCCTGCATGCGCTTGGCAACGCCAGCGGTATCCAGCGCGCCACGGATGATGTGATAACGCACGCCGGGGAGATCCCTAACACGGCCGCCGCGGATCAGCACAACGGAGTGCTCCTGCAGGTTGTGGCCAATGCCAGGGATATACGCGGTACCTTCGAGACCGTCGGTCAAGCGGATACGTGCAATTTTGCGAAGCGCGGAATTCGGCTTCTTCGGGGTCATAGTACGCACTGCGGTGCATACGCCGCGGCGCTGCGGGCACTGTTTGAGAATTGGCGCATTGGATTTATATTGCACCTGCTCGCGGCCCTTGCGAACCAATTGGTTGATGGTCGGCATGATTTTCCTCCTGTAAAATTACGGTAATTGATTGTTGTTTATATGAAGAAAATCCCTTGCAACCCCTTGAAAGGGACATTTTCCACAACAGAATGCTGTTGCGCGCTTCTGCGCGCAACAAAAATTGCGTACTTTGGCGCAACAGAGGTATTTTACCATCCGCAGCGCTCCTTGTCAAACAAAATCCTGCAATTTTTCCCTATTCTCCTACAGTTTCCACTGCAGCATTCGGTTCAGCTGCTGCGCCGCGCGCACCTGCGCCCGTATACAGGCCCTGCCGGAGTTTCCTTTTCGAAAAAACCACGCGGGAAACATTGCGATCTTCATAAAGCTCAAACCAGCCCAACCTGCGCATTCTCTGGAGGGCATCGATCTGAAAAATGTTGAGATACGTCTTTTTGCCATAGCGCGCACATAGCGCTTTGCGCCAAAGCCGCCCACCCATTAGGCCGCAGAGCGTAAAAACAACAAAAACAATCGCTGGCAGCGCGGGCGTAATGGCCATGAGCGGTTCCCGAATCGGGCGTATACTCATCAAAATAAGGCCAAGCGCCATGCATATCGCTGTAGTAATGGGGGCGATATATTGCAGGGTTAAATACCGCCTGCGGCATGCATCACAGCAAGCAATCTGGATGGGCAAAATGGATCCTGTGCGCGCCTCGCGTTTGATGCCAAGAAATCCAATATGTCTGCGCCGTGGCTCAGCATTGCCGATGTCCGTCTGTGCGTACCAGGTTCTCTTTCCTTTTTCTATTCCCTTGCATAGCATGCATGCATCCGTTTGAAACAGCTCGGAGAAACCTTCTTCCGGAATCAACTTTGCAATTGCATCGAGATCCTGCTTTAAAAGCTCCATCTCTTCGCTATTGCGGCGGCGCACAGTGCAGACATCGCAGCTTTCCATATTCAGCCGTGCGCAATAGTCGCTGCCATGCAGCGGGCATTTCTTGTTTGTATATACCCTTGGCATGCTTTGCCTCCTATCATGCAGGCTGCGCATCGCAGCCTAATTTATGCGGGCAGCCTATGGCCGCCCGCACACAATGCCTGTTATGCATTCAAATTAGACGGTAGCAGAGCTTTCCGCTTTCTCTGCAACTTCAACATTGCGGTACCGCTTCAAACCAATGCCGGCAGGAATCAGCTTACCGATAATCACGTTCTCCTTGAGGCCTACCAGCGGATCAACTTTGCCCTTGATTGCAGCTTCCGTCAGCACGCGCGTCGTCTCCTGGAAGGACGCAGCGGACAGGAACGAATCTGTCGCAAGGGCAGCCTTCGTGATGCCAAGCAGCTTGCGTTTCGCTACAGCCGGTTGGCCGCCAGCCAGGATGGTCTCTTCATTCTCACGCTCAAAGCGGAAAATATCTACCAGTTCGCCCGGCAGCATGGAAGTATCACCAGCGTCCTCAACCTGCACTTTGCGCAGCATCTGGCGGATGATGACCTCAATGTGCTTGTCGGCAATATCAACACCCTGGGAGCGGTACGTATTCTGCACTTCGGTCAGCATATATGCCTGCACGCCCTTCACGCCCTTGATCTTGAGGATGTCATTCGGATTCACGGAACCGTCCGTCAGCACATCGCCAGCTTCGATTACGTCGCCATCCTTTACGCGCAACTTCGCGCCAAACGGAATCAAGTACTTTTCAGACTCGCCATCCTCATTCGTGATGGTGGCTTCACGCTTCTTGCCTTCGCTCAAGGATACCTTGCCGCCAATCTCTGAAATGACGGCGAGGCCCTTCGGCTTGCGCGCCTCGAAGATTTCTACCACGCGCGGCAGACCTTGCGTGATATCCTCTGCGCTCGCAACACCACCGGTGTGGAATGTACGCATGGTAAGCTGTGTGCCTGGTTCGCCAATCGCCTGTGCGGCAATGATGCCTACCGCCTCGCCGATATCCACGTTGCCACCGGTTGCAAGGTTTGCACCATAGCATTTTGCGCAAACGCCATGCTCGCTACGGCAAGTAAGCACCATGCGGCAATTGACACCCGTTACCCCTGCAGCTACAATCTTGTCTCGAATATCATAGGTAATCATGGTATCCGCATCGCAAAGCAGCTCGCCCGTTTCCGGATGGTATACAGGATCTACCGTGTAGCGGCCCAAGATACGCTCCGCAAACTTTTCAACGACCTTATTGTCGTCCATGATCGCTTCGATCATCATGCCTTTTGGCGCTTCCCCGCGCGCGGCAAAGCAATCCTCCTCGCGCACGATCACATCCTGGGAAACGTCCACCAGGCGGCGCGTCAGATAACCGGAGTCTGCCGTGCGCAACGCCGTATCGGCAAGGCCTTTGCGCGCGCCGTGCGAGGAAATGAAGAATTCAAGCACGGTCAAGCCCTCGCGGAAATTCGCGCGGATCGGAACCTCGATGATCTGGCCAGATGGGTCTGCCATCAAGCCGCGCATGCCGGCGAGCTGGCGGATCTGGCTGATGGAACCACGCGCGCCGGAATCGGACATCATCGTGATGGGGTTATAGGGGTCAAGCGTTTCCATCAGCGCGTCCGTAACTTCGTTGGTAGCCTTTTCCCAAATCTTTATAACATTGCTCCTGCGCTCCGTTTCAGACAGAAGGCCTGCGCGGAACAGGTTGTCGATCCCATCCACTTCTTTTTCGGCCGCAGCCAGGATTTCCGGTTTCTTTTCCGGCACCGTAATATCCTGGAAGCCGACGGTGATGCCGCCTCGGGTGGAATATTTGAATCCCAACGCCTTGATGCGGTCGAGCACCTCGCTCGTCGTGGTTGCACCGTGGCGGCGATAGCAACGATCCACAATGCCCTTCAAATCGCCCTTTGCAACCAGTTTATCGACTTCGAGTTTAAAAATATTCTCCTCCACAGAACGGTCCACATATCCGAGATCCTGCGGAATCGCATTGTTAAAGATCACGCGGCCGAGCGAAGTCTCCATGATCTTACGGCGTTTTTCGCCGTTCCATTCGCGCTCCATGCGGATGCGTACCTTGGATTGCAGCGTAATCTCGCCGTTCTGGTAGGCCATCACCGCCTCATCTTCGCTGGAGAACGCACGTCCTTCGCCTTTCTCGCCATCGCGTTGGAGGGTGAGATAATAGCAGCCAATGATCATATCCTGGGTAGGGCAGACAACCGGCTGGCCATCCTGCGGCTTCAAGATATTGTTGGAAGCCAGCATCAAGAAGCGGGCCTCGGCTTGCGCTTCCACGGAAAGCGGCACGTGCACAGCCATCTGGTCTCCGTCGAAGTCCGCGTTGAACGCGGTGCACACCAGCGGATGCAGCTTGATCGCACGCCCTTCAACGAGCACGGGCTCAAATGCTTGAATGCCGAGCCTGTGCAGCGTAGGTGCACGGTTGAGCATAACGGGGTGATCTTTAATGACCACTTCAAGCACGTCCCAAACCTCAGTCCGCACGCGCTCCACCATGCGCTTTGCGCTCTTGATATTATGTGCAAGGCCATCTTCAACGAGCTTCTTCATTACAAACGGTTTAAACAGCTCAAGCGCCATCTCCTTGGGAAGGCCGCACTGGTACATTTTCAGTTCCGGGCCAACCACGATAACGCTGCGGCCGGAATAGTCCACGCGCTTGCCGAGAAGGTTCTGGCGGAAGCGGCCCTGCTTGCCGCGCAGCATATCCGAAAGGGATTTCAGCGGGCGGTTGCCGGGGCCCGTAACGGGGCGGCCGCGCCGGCCGTTGTCGATCAAGGCGTCAACCGCCTCTTGAAGCATGCGCTTTTCGTTGCGCACGATAATATCCGGCGCACGCAGCTCGAGCAGCCGCTTTAAGCGGTTGTTGCGGTTGATCACCCTGCGGTAAAGGTCATTAAGGTCGCTCGTGGCAAAACGGCCGCCATCAAGCTGCACCATGGGGCGCAGTTCCGGAGGGATCACGGGGATCACGTCCATGATGATCCATTCCGGCTTGTTGCCGCTCTTCAAGAACGCCTCGATTACCTCCAGGCGCTTGATTGCATTCGCGCGCTTCTGGCCGGAGGAATTCTCGATCTCGGATTTTAACTCGCCTTCCAGCTTCACAAGGTCGAGCTGCATCAGAAGCTCTTTGATCGCCTCTGCGCCCATGCCGGCCTTAAACGCCTTGGCGCCAAATTTTTCCTGTGCCTCGCGGTATTCCTTGTCGGTTAAAAGCTGCTTATATTGCAGATCGGTCGTGCCCGGGTCAGTTACGACGAACGCAGCGAAATAAAGCACCCTTTCCAGCGCGCGCGGGCTCATGTCAAGGAGCATTTTCATCCGGCAAGGGATGCCCTTGAAATACCAGATGTGGGACACCGGCGCCGCAAGCTCAATATGGCCCATGCGTTCGCGGCGCACTTTAGCGCGCGTGACTTCCACACCGCACTTATCGCATACTACGCCCTTATAGCGCACGCGTTTATAACGCCCGCAATGGCATTCCCAGTCCTTCGTAGGCCCAAAGATGCGTTCGCAGAACAGGCCGTCCCGCTCCGGCTTCAAGGTACGATAATTGATGGTTTCGGGTTTTTTTACTTCCCCGTGGGACCATTCCCGGATCTTTTCGGGTGATGCAAGGCCAATCTGGATTGCATCGAAATTGGTGAGTTCAAACAATTCGTTTCTCTCCCTTCCGTCCCCGTTTGTTACTCGTTCTCGCCGTCTTCACCGTCGAACACGGAGAATCCATCCAGCGGCGCGTCATCGTCATCTTCATCTTCGTCTTCTTCATCGTTGAAGTCGAAGTCGTCAAATTCATGGAATTCATCGCTTGTGGAAGGCAGCAGCGTGGGCGCATCTTCTGTGCCTGCCATGTTGACATCGATGGGCGGCGTGTCGTCATCGTCCGTCAATTCGCCAATCTTGATCTCTTCCTTGTTCTCCGCCAGCACCTTGATGTCAAGGCCCAGGGACTGGAGCTCCTTGATAAGCACCTTGAAGGACTCGGGCACGCCCGGTTCCGGCACGTTCTCGCCCTTCACAATCGCCTCATACGTTTTCACGCGGCCCACCACGTCGTCCGACTTCACCGTCAAGATTTCCTGCAGCGTGTTCGCCGCGCCATAGGCTTCAAGCGCCCAAACTTCCATCTCGCCGAACCGCTGGCCGCCAAATTGCGCCTTGCCGCCGAGCGGTTGCTGCGTCACGAGAGAATATGGGCCCGTAGAGCGCGCGTGGATCTTATCATCCACCAGGTGGTGGAGCTTCAAGTAATACATATAGCCCACGGAAATGCGGTTCTCGAACGGTTCACCGCTGCGCCCATCGTACAGGATGGTCTTACCATCCTCATCACGCCCCGCCTTTTTGAGCAGGGACTTGATGTCCTCTTCCGTAGCGCCATCGAATACGGGGGTAGCGATATGCCAGCCCAGGGATTTTGCCGCCATGCCAAGGTGCAGTTCAAGCACCTGGCCGATGTTCATGCGGGAAGGCACGCCCAGCGGGTTAAGCACGATCTGAAGGGGCGTTCCATCGGGCAGGAACGGCATATCCTCCTCCGGCAGGATGCGGGAAATAACGCCCTTGTTGCCATGGCGGCCCGCCATCTTATCGCCCACGGAGATCTTGCGCTTCTGCGCGATGTATACGCGCACCAGCTCATTCACGCCTGGCGGCAGCTCGTCTTTATTTTCGCGCGTGAATACCTTCACGTCCACAATCACGCCGCCTTCGCCATGCGGCACGCGCAGGGACGTATCGCGCACCTCGCGGGCCTTTTCGCCGAAGATGGCGCGCAGCAGGCGCTCCTCCGCAGTAAGCTCCGTCTCGCCCTTTGGCGTGACTTTACCTACCAGAATATCGCCCGAGCGCACTTCTGCGCCGATGCGGATGATGCCGCGCTCATCGAGGTCAGCAAGCGCATCTTCGCCTACATTGGGGATATCGCGCGTGATCTCTTCCTCGCCGAGCTTGGTATCCCGCGCCTCGGTTTCATGTTCTTCAATGTGGATCGAGGTATAAACGTCCTCTTTCACGAGCTTCTCGCTGATTAGGACGGCGTCCTCGTAGTTATAGCCCTCCCAGGTCATGAACCCGATGAGGATGTTGCGCCCAAGCGCGATCTCGCCCTGCTCGGTGGAGGCACCGTCTGCAATGACGTCGCCCTTCTTCACCGCTTGGCCGACCGTCACAATGGGGCGCTGGTTGATGCAGGTTCCCTGGTTGGAACGTTTAAACTTGATCAGCTTATACTGGTGGCGGATTCCATCGGCCGATTCGGTAACAACCTTGTCTGCGCTGACGGAAACAACCTTCGCGTCCTCGCGCGCAAGCACTACCACGCCCGAGTCATGCGCTGCTTTATATTCCATGCCCGTTCCCACCACAGGCGCTTCCGGAACGAGCAGCGGCACAGCCTGGCGCTGCATGTTGGAACCCATGAGAGCGCGGTTCGCATCATCATTTTCAAGGAACGGGATCATGGCCGTTGCAACCGAAACAAGCTGCTTGGGCGAAACGTCCATATAGTCCACATCCTGGTTCTTCACTTCAATAATCTGATCGAGCTTACGCGCAACAACGCGCTCCTTCTCAAACCAGACCTTTCCATCGTGCACGCCCGTGGGCTCGTTCGCCTGCGCTACGATGTAGTCGTCTTCCTCGTCTGCGGTGAGGTAAACGATCTCATCGAGGATCTCGTGGTTCTTGGCATCCACCTTGCGGTAGGGCGCCTCAATAAAACCGTATTTGTTGATGCGCGCATACGTTGAAAGCGAGTTAATCAAACCGATATTCGGGCCTTCCGGCGTTTCAATGGGGCACATGCGGCCATAGTGGGAATAGTGCACGTCGCGCACATCAAATGTGGCACGCTCGCGGTTGAGTCCGCCAGGCCCGAGTGCGGAAAGGCGGCGCTTATGCGTCAGCTCTGCGAGCGGGTTGGTTTGATCCATGAACTGAGACAGCTGTGAGGAGCCGAAAAACTCCTTGATTGCCGCTGTCACAGGCCGGATGTTAATGAGGTTGGAGGGCATTGCCGTATCCATATCCTGCAGGCTCATGCGCTCGCGCACAACGCGCTCCAGCCGCGTCATGCCAACGCGGATCTGGTTTTGCAACAGCTCGCCCACGCTGCGGATGCGCCGGTTGCCCAAGTGGTCAATATCATCCGTGCGGCCAATGCCATAGTTCATGCCAATAAGGTAGCTGATAGACGCTACGATATCATCCGGTATGATATGGCGCGGAATTAGGTCGTACACATGCGTGCGCAGGAATGCCTTTAAGCCCTCCTGGTCAAGTTCTTTTTCCTTTGCCTCAGCCAGCAGCTGCATCAGCGTTGGATAATGGACTTTTTCATTCAGCCCGGCCTCTTCCGGATCAAATGCCAAGTAGCCCGCAGCATCCACAAAGTGGTTGCCGAGCACCTTGATCTTCTTATCTTCCACCGCAAGGTATACGGCTTTAATCCCGGCATTTTCAATGGCTTTTGCTGCCTCGCGGGAAATCGTTTCGCCTTCTCCAACAAGCAGTTCGCCCGTCGATTTGTCGATCACGGTCTCAGCGCTTACATGCCCTGCAATGCGGGCCGCAAGCGAAAGCTTTTTGTTGAATTTATAGCGGCCTACGCGCGCAAGGTCATAGCGCTTATCGAAAAACAGCGCATTCAAAAGGCTGCGCGCGCTTTCCTCCGTCGGCGGTTCGCCGGGGCGCTGGCGCTTATAGATTTCAATAAGGCCATCCTCTACGGATTTGGTGGTATCCTTTTCAAGCGTGGTGAGCAGGCGCTCCTCCTCGCCCAAAAGGTCGATAATCTCAGCGTTGGTACCATAACCGAGCGCCCGCAGCAAAGCGGTGATGAACACCTTGCGCTGGCGGTCGATTTTTACATACATAATTTCATTGGAGTCGGTTTCATATTCAAGCCATGCGCCCCGGTTGGGGATGACTTGCGCGGAGAACAAATGCTTCCCGACCTTATCGATCGCCTCGGAAAAATACACGCCAGGCGAACGCACGAGCTGGCTTACAATGACGCGCTCTGCACCATTGATGATAAAAGTGCCCTGCTCGGTCATGAGAGGGAAATCCCCCATGAACACCGGCTGCTCCTTCACCTCTCCGGTTTCCTTATTTATAAGGCGCACGGTGACACGCAAAGGCGCAGAATAGTTTACATCCCGCTCTTTACATTCTTCCACAGAGTATTTCGGATGATCAAAATCGATGTTATAGTCCACAAATTCGAGGACAAGTTTTTCGGAATAGTCGGTAATGGGCGAAATATCCGCCAATACTTCCTTCAAATCCTCCGTAACAAACCGTTGATAGGAATTCTTTTGAATTTCGATCAGATCCGGCATGTCGAGGACTTCGTTGATCCGGGAAAAGCTCATGCGTTTCCTCGTGCCCATCTGCACCTCATGCACCATCGCGTTCACTCCTATACTAGCACCGCTTACGCGGCTTGATTGTTGGGCACGTCATCCCAACGTGCAGTTTTCCCCTTTTAGGCACATTCGATACCCAAAAATTGGAATTGACTTGCGGGTACAACTCAAAAAAGCCGATAATCTCCGCAAATTATCATGCTAACGCAGTTTATTATTGTATCATCGCCTGTCAAGCTTGTCAACGGGAAAAATGTTTTATTTTTAAGAAAAGTTCCGCAACCGGAATTACATGCAAAGGCGGCACCGGATTTGTTGCCCGAGGCCGCCTCAAGCCTTATTTGATTTTTGCAAAAATCATCCTTCCGGCGGAAGTTTGCAGCACGCTTGTTACAGCAACTTCTATCGCTTCACCCACGCACTTGCGCCCTCCATCCACAACAATCATGGTGCCATCATCCAAGTAGGCAACGCCTTGTCCGGCCTCTTTGCCTTCCTTTACGACCGTAACGGTCATCTCTTCGCCCGGGAGCACGACGGGCTTAATCGCGTTTGCAAGTTCGTTGATGTTGAAAACCGGCACGCGCTGCACACCTGCAACCTTGTTTAGGTTGTAATCATTCGTCACCACAACGCCGCCCATATCATAAGCGAGCTTGATCAGCTTTGCATCTACTTCGGTCAAATCCTCATAGTCCGTTTCAACCACCTTGATAGGGATGTCGAGTTCCTGCTGCATGCGGTTGAGGATGTCGAGCCCGCGGCGGCCCCGGTTCCGTTTCAGTGCATCGGCGCTATCGGCGATGTGCCTAAGCTCCTGCAAAACGAAAGCGGGCACAATAATCGTTCCCTCAAAAATGCCCGTGCGGCAAATATCCGCAATCCGCCCATCGATAATCACAGAAGTATCCAGGATTTTGGGGCGCGCTGCACCGCTGGTTTTTCCGCTCTTATCCTTCTGGCCCCGTTTGAACCAGGACGGGATATTGATCTCCCCTTTGCGTTTTGTTACAACCGACCATCCAAGATAGGCAAACATAACATAAAGCGCAATGTTGATAAGCAGGCGCAGCCAGCTCGATGGGATACTCGCGGTGAGCGTGCTCAAAAGGAACGCGATCACAAGGCCGATGATCAGCCCCACTACGCCAAAGAAAATATCCACGAGCGCCATATCAGCGAGCATGGCTTCCGCTGCATGAATAAAAGCCGTGAAAGCGGCGATCAAGCGCGGGGAAAAAATAAAAGTAATAATGCCGCAAATCAGTCCCGCCGCAATGAAGATCACCGGTATCACCCAGGGGAGCAGCTTATCATACATGCTCATCAAGCCAAAAGAGACAAATAACCGATTCAGCGCTTCCACGATCCCGATGCCGATCACGGCGCCAAGAAGCGTCGCAAATCCGCGCGCGATCTTTTTAGCCAATAAAATTCACACTCCTTTTCAATGCTGCCGGGCAGCCCGAAACTTCAAGCGGTTTACATGCCAATGGAAAGGAACAGCTCCTCCACATCCCGCCCACTTGCAGCGGCAAGCTCCGCCAGAAGCACCTGCCGCGCGCCGGAGAGCATTTTTCGTTCTCCAGCAGAAAGGCCCTTTGTTTCATCCCGCCGGCACAGGCATTTCACAACATCTGCAACATCATAAATATCGCCGCCGCGCAGCTTTTCATAGTTTTCGCGATAGCGTTTGTTCCAGTTTTCGCTCTCCTGCGCAGGCGCCTGTTTCAAGAAGCTCAGCACGCGGTCACACTCCTCCGCCGAAATCACGGCGCGCAATCCAATGCGTTCCGCGCCCTCTACCGGAACTAGCGCAGTCATTTTTCCGATGAGGAAGCGCAACACATAATAGTGCGCCACAACGCCCAGCACTGTCCGTTCTTCAATCGCTTCAATTACGCCGACTCCATGCATCGGGTAACTCACCTGGTCTCCGACTTGAAACACTGCCCCCATCCTTTCTTTATTTTTCTGCGCACAGAAGTGAAGCAAACAAGCTGCCAAACGGAACAGAATAGTTCTAGTTTAATTATACGACCCGCCGTGTGCAATGTCAAAAGAAAAGAGGGGTGGGAGCGCAGTTGCGCTCCCGTTAAGCCGCCGAAAAAGGGATTTGCGCCATTTCGGTGCGCTTGTTTCCACCATGTAGCCAGAAAGCCACGCGGAGAAAAATCGCTGTGCAACGCTTTCCGGTTTTGGCATGCATATGCCAGATTTGACGCAAACCGGGTAGAGCACGCCTATGCGCCAGCGCTGGGCATTTCCGCATTGCAAAGCATGCATCGTATGCGTTATTTCCCCGAAACCGTAAGCGTCCCTGCGAGCACGCTGGGGCTGCCAAAGCATGCGCCGCCCGGCAGACCAAAACGCAGATCGCTGCCAATGGCTTCGATGCCGCGCATCAACGACAGGAAGGAGCCCCCCACGGTGATCTGCTCGACCGGGCGCACAGCCTGCCCATCTTTCACGAGCATTCCAGAAGCGAGAAGCGAAAACTCACCCGAAATGGGGTTGAGCCCGGCATGCAGGCCGCTTATATCCGTGATGATAAGGCCGTCTCCCAACTTCGCCACAAGCGTTTCAAACCCGTCTTGGCCTGGCGCCAAGAAGAAATTGGTCGGCATTACGCCGCCCTGCACGGCGTTCCCGGTAGAGACAACGCCAGCCTTCTTTGCGGTCTTCAAATTATGCAGCAGCGTTTTTAAAACGCCACCTTCCACAACAGCTTTGGATTGAGAAGGCACGCCCTCGGCATCGAACGCGCGCGGGTTTACAGCATGGAATGGATCGTCCCACAGGGTAACGCATGGCGCCGCGATTGTCTCCCCTTCCTTGTCCGCAAGTAGGGAAAGCCCCTTTTGTGCGGCGTCCGCGGAAAACATGGATGAAAACGCAGAAAGAAGATCTGCCATTGCAAGGTTTTCAAACAGGATCCGGTATTTCCCAGCAGGTACAGGTGCACCGCCCAGCTGGGTCACCGCGCGCTTGGCCGCTTCCTTGGCGCACCCCTCTACATCGAACACATCATCGTTTACGCGGAAGGCAAAACCATCCTTTACCTGGCCTTCCGCAGAGGCGACCGGCATAACGAAAGCGTATGCAACGCGCTCTTCCCGCATGGCATCCAGGCCCAGCGTATTGCAAATGCGCGTGCGCGTATTGCTGCTGCCCACAATGCTGCGCATCACGCGCGCAATGCGCGGATCCTGTGCTTTGGCAGCGCGCTCGAGCGCCATCGCAAGCTCGATTTTCTCCCGCTCAGATGCATCAAAAATCCGGCATTCCCGTGCTGGGAGCGTGCGGTATTCGCACTTGCCCTGCATGGGGTGGTCGTCTTCATTTTCGATGGCACGCGCATTGTCCATCGCGCGCAGCGCCAGGTTCTCCGGCGTATCCAGGCTTTCTGTATAAGCATAGCCGTTTTTCCCCGCCAGCTGCACGCGCAGGTTCAATCCGCGCGTCTGGGAAACCGAATACGCGTCCAGCTCCTGCTCCAACACCGTTGCAGAAAAGGAATTCTCTTCTAGGAAATAGAGTTCGGCTGCATCGCATCCCTCTGCAAGCGCCGCTGCGAACGCTTTCTCCTTGAATTGGTCAAAATCCATCATAGTGCGCCTCCTTTCCCGCCTACCGTAATGCCGCGCACGCGGATGCGCGGTTGGCCCACATTCGTCGGAACGCTGCCCGAAATGGAGCCGCACATGCCCGGGCTCATCCACATATCCCGGCCAATGCGGTCGATCTGCATCAGCACATCCGCACCGCGTCCAACGAGCGTTGCGCCACGCACCGGGCAGAAGATTTTCCCATCTTTCACCCAATAGCCTTCCTGTACCGCGAAATTGAATTCCCCGGTGAGCGGGTTTACGCTGCCGCCGCCCATTGCCTTGGCAAAAAGCCCTTCGCCCATAGTGCGCAGCATCTCCTCTTCATCGTCAGTGCCGGGCGCAAAGAAGGTGTTTGTCATGCGCGAAGTGGGGGCAAACGAATAACCCTGCCGCCGTGCGCTGCCCGTGCGCGGGTGGTTCATCAAGCGGCTCCCCACGAGATCCACCAGATAGGTTTTGAGTATCCCATTTTCAATGAGCACGTTGCGCTGCGCCGGCATCCCTTCATCATCTACACGCATGGAACCCCATTCGCCAGGCAGCGTGCCGTCATCCACGGCGGTGACGATCTCGCTTGCGATCCGCTGGCCAAGCTTGCCGCAAAACTCCGAATTCCCCTTTGCAACGCTTGTCGCCTCCAGGGAATGCACGCAGGCTTCATGCAGGATCACGCCGCCAAAGCCGCCATCGATCACCACCGGCACAAACCCGGCCGGGCAATCCGGCGCATGCAGCATGGTGACTGCCATGCGCGCAGCCTCGCTGCCAAGGGCTGTCATATCCAGGTTCTGGAACTGTGAAAAGCCTTCGCCGCGTCCGGGGCTGACCGATCCCGTCTGCGCCTCGCCACCCTGCATGGCGACAGCGTGGAAGCTCACGCGGCCGCGCGGCCTGCGATCCTCCGCCCAAACACCATCGCTTGTGGCAATGAGCACCCGCTGATCCACATCCACATAGCCTGCCGTAACCTGCGTGATTTCAGCCGAATAAGCGCGCGCGGCGCGCGCGCCATCGCGCAGAAGTGCAACCCGCGCGGCGTTATCCACCAGGGAATAAGGCTGTTCCGGTGCATCCGCACAGGCTCGCACGGCCGAAAAAGCCTGCACTTGGCATGTTGGAGCGCCGGAAAGCGCCGCAGCTGCAGCACGTGCAGCCGCTATGAGCGCAGCTTCCCCCATATCCACCGTGTAGGCATATGCGCTCCGCCCGCCCAGCAGCACGCGCACGCCGGCGCCGGTTCTGCGGATATACTGCGCATTTTCCACTTTATCGTCGACCATGGAAATGCTGTTCTGTTCCGTGTCTTCAAGGTAAAGCTCGCTGTAATCGCCGCCCGTTTCCAACGCGGCAGCCAGTACATTCTCTGCGATCCTTTTTTCGATCAAGTCCGTTTCTCCTCCTTTTCGTTTTCCCCTTCAGACGGCTTGATTCTGCCATCCCGGATGTGGTTCTGGCGAATTTTGGCCTCGTTTCCAAGCTCGCCAGGGATATAATAGCGCCGCCCCTTAACCGATGGCGGCATATACTCCTGCGCCACAACATGGCCCGGATAATCGTGCGGATATTTGTACCCCTTGCCGTGCCCCAGCTTGTCCGCGCCGCGAAACGCAGTATCTCGCAGGTGAATGGGCACCGGCTCATCCGGGACATCCTTTGCATCGGCGAACGCAGCATCCACCGCCATCACCACCGCGTTGGATTTCGGGCTTTCGCACAGGAAAATGATTGCCTGGGCAAGCGGCAATTTCGCTTCCGGCATGCCGATCTGCTCAAGCGCCGTCGCGGCACTCACCGCCTGCACCATGGCCTGCGGGTTTGCAAGGCCAATATCCTCGGACGCATGGGCAATCAAGCGGCGCGCGATCACGCGCGGGTCTACGCCCGCATAGATCAAACGCGCAAACCAGGCAAGCGCTGCATCGCTATCGCCGCCGCGCAGGCTTTTGCAAAAGGCGGAAAGCATATCATAGAACTGCTGGTCATCGCATTTTACCACTTTCTGCTGCACGGACTCGGCCGCGATCTCAAGGTCGATGTGGATTACACCGTTTTGCGGCGGCGTGGTCAGAACCGCAAGCTCCAGCGCATTGAGTGCACTGCGCGCATCCCCATTTGCAACGCGCGCGATGTGGGAAAAGGCCTCCGGTTCGATTTCAACTTTATAATTTCCAAGCCCGCGCTCTTTATCCGCGAGCGCATTGCGCATGGCCTGCTCCACATCCTCGATCGTAAGCGGATAAAACTGAAACAGCCTGCAGCGGGAAACCACAGCCCCCGTCATGGAGACCATCGGGTTTTCGGTCGTGGAGCCGATAAAGCGGATCACGCCGCTTTCCAGGGCCGGCAGGATACTGTCGCTCTGGGTCTTCGACCAGCGGTGGCATTCATCCAGCAGCAGATACGTGCTCTGGCCATACATCGAAAGCGCGTTCTGCGCTTCATCGATCACAGCGCGCACTTCCTTCACGCCGGCGGTCACGGCGTTGAGCTTTGCAATGCGCGCGCCTGTTTGATTTGCAATCACATTTGCGAGCGTGGTCTTCCCGCATCCAGGCGGCCCAAAAAAGATGGAGCTTGTAAGGCTGTCCGTTTCAATCGCACGGCGAAGGAGGCGCCCTTTGCCCACGATATGCGCCTGGCCGATAAATTCATCCAACGTGCGCGGGCGCATGCGATCCGCAAGCGGCGCACGCTTGCCTGCATTTCCGGAAAACAAGTCCATACGCGTTATTTTCTACCCCATTCCTACCCATTTTTCCTTATTTATTATAATTTACCTTTCTGCTTTACACAATCCACCAGAACGGTTATAATCCCACATGTCGCAATCTTTTCACGATTCTGCCGCACTGTGCAACGCCGCCCAGCTTTCCCCAGGGGGGTTGACTTGAAGCAGGCTTTAAGTGATAAGATTAAGTTTGCTCGCAAGAGCGATTCATATCATGGAAAGGATGCTTTTTACATGGGTTTGGGCCGTACCGTTGATGTGCTTGATGAAAGCATGCACCCAACGCGCGTGATATGGCGGCTGGCATGGCCGACCGTCCTCGAGCAGCTCCTCATCATGGTCGTGCAGTATGTTGACACGGCAATGGTAGGTTCTCTTGGCAAAAACGCGACCGCTGCCATCGCCGTTACCTCCTCTTTCACCTGGCTGGTGAACGGAATCTTTTCCGGCATCTCGCTCGGCTTTGGCGTGCCGGTTGGCCGCTATATCGGCGCAGGCAAGCCGGACCAGGCGCGCGCTGTAATCCGGCAGGCTGTGCTCACGATTTTCGGGTTTGGCATTCTGGCAACGCTCATCATGCAATTCCTTGCACCGCATCTTCCCGCATGGCTTGGTGCAGAGGAAGCCATCCGCGCGGATGCCTCCTCCTACCTCACCTGCGTGAGCGCCGTATACCTGTTCAGCCTTTCCATCAACGTCTGTTCCAACATCCTGCGCTGCGTGGGCGATACGCGCACGCCGCTCATCTTCAACATTGCAACCAACCTAATCAACGTGGTGCTCAACACGCTGCTGATCTACGATACGCGCACGGTGAACCTGTTTGGCCTGCGCTTTACCATGTGGGGCGCCGGCTGGGGCGTAACGGGCGCGGCCATCGCCACGGCGATCGCTACGGCGTTTTCCGGCATCATGCTGCTTACAGCGCTCTTCCGCCCGTCCTTCCCCGTTTCCATACGGCTTAAGGATCGTTTTCGCTTCGACAAGGCCATCTTCAAAGATATGGTGCGCCTGGGTTCCCCCGTTACCTTTGAGCGCGTGACCATCTCGCTCGGGCAGGTCGCGCTCACGGCCATGGTCACAGCGATCGGCACTGCAGAACTTGCGGCGCACAGCCTTGCAACAACGGCTGAATCCATCACCTATATGCCGGCCTTCGGTTTTTCCGCTGCAGCAACCACGCTGATCGCACAATCCATGGGGGCGAACCGTCCGGAGCTTGCCAAGCGCTTCAGCCGCTACTGTATCCTTGGAGCGGTTGCCTTGATGACGGCCATGGGATGCGTGCTCTTCTTTGGCGGCCAGTTCCTGGTGTCGCTGTTTACGCCGGATGCTGAGGTGGTATCGCTCGGCGGCGAAGTGCTGCGCATCGAAGCGCTCGCACAGCCCTTCTTTGCAATCTCCATGGTTGTATCCGGTATTATGCGCGGTGCGCGGCAGACGCGGATCACCTTCGTAATCGCGGCAGTGGGCATGTGGATCGTTCGCATCCCGCTCGCCTTCCTCTTGCTGCGCACGACCGACCTTGGGCTTACCTGCGCATGGATCGCCATGGCAAGCGACCTTTGCGTACGCGGGCTGATCGCACTGTTCTACTATAAAAAGGGCAACTGGGCGCAGCAGGTTGGCATTACCGCTTGAGCGCAAGCGCTTCATGCCCCATTGATCCAATCCATAACGGCTGAAGCCACGGCTTCAGCCGTTTTATAATCCTCCATTCGGAAACGAGCTTGCGCATCGGATGCCAGCGCATCCAAAAAAGGGCTCTCCCCATCCCAAAGGCCCACAACAGCCACTTCTGCTCCACAGCCACAACGCTCCTGCTGCGTAAGGGCGGCGCCAAAAACGGGGATTGCCTCCGCTCCTTTTTCCGCCTTGAGCAATTCAGCAAGGCGCAGTGCGCGCTGCGTGTTTGCCGCCGGGAACGCTTCTCCGCCCGAAATCACAATCACGACCGCGCGCCGCGCAAGGCGCTCGGAAAGCGGGCGGCGGTTGAGGATGCGCAGCGCACGCGCAAGGCCGGCGGCGTGATCTCCCCCGCGTTGTACTGGACTCGCATCCATGCAGGCAAGAACCTCTTCAAGCGACCCGGTAAGTGGGCATGACCACCGTGAAGACCCCGCTGCGCCGAATGCGCAAAACGCTACGCGGTTTTCTGCATCTGCAGCGAGCACGGAGGCTGCCAGCATGCTCGCAAGGGATTTTGCAGTCTCCTCCCGCCCAAAACAGCCGCATTCCTCTCCCTGTGCGATGCGCACCGGCGCGCCGCTTGCATCCCGCGTAAAGTGGTAGCGCCACGGCTGCCAACCGTGCGCCTGTTCTTCCGAAAGGAAGCTATGGGAAAAGCGGTATTCCTGCGTTAGGGAAAGCGCCACCCATGCGCCAATCGCCTCATCAAAAACCGGGATTTCTCCCGGTGCAGCTTCCTGCCCCTCGGCAAGCGGCGCCGCATGCGGGAATGTTACGCCCATCCCCACCTCTTCTGCATCCACGGCCACCGGCTTTAAGTAAAAGTGCTCCGGGTTCAAGCACGGGCATGCAAGCCACGGCTCGCCCGCATCTGCATCCCCCAGTTCTGTCATCTGCGATGCGTCCATTAAGAGGATCACATCCACCCCGTCTGTCCCCGCATGCGCCGCATGCAGGGGCAGGCATGCCAATAGTGCAGACAGCCAGCAAAGCGCAATCCTTTTCCAAGCCGCCATTTTGCCGTCTCCTCCATTCCAGTGCGTTTCGGGCCTCCGCCCACACCATCATGCAACAAAACGGAACCGGTTTCATCCCTTTCGGGAGGATACGATGGATTTCTTGCGACTTTCCCACCGTTTGCATGCATATTGCATATTTTGGAAAAGCAAAAACCGCCGCAGCGGTTTTGTTGGTTGTGTTGGTTGTAGTATTGGTTTTGCTTACTTTGCCTATTGCAACACCTCGGTGAGCACCTTTACAAAGAAAATGGCAAGCACGATAAGAATAATTGGTTTTACGACCTTTGCTCCGCCTTTCGCAAAGAAGCGCGTGCCGATATAGTTCCCGGCAAGGCTGAAGCAACCGGCTGCAAGGCCCAATGGGAAAATCACCTTGCCATTGAACAAATAAACCGTAAGGGCTGCAACATTCGTGGAAAGGTTGATGGTCTTGGCAATGCCGTTTGCCTCGGAAAGCCGCATATGCGCCAGCCCCGTGAGCAGCAGGATCAAAAACGTCCCCGTGCCAGGCCCGTAAAAGCCGTCATATGCGCCGATCACAAGCGCCACCACCATGGAGATGAGCGTGACCTTCCACTGCGGAAGGTCCCCCTTTTCTTCCCCCGCTGCAAGCGCTTTTCCGCTCAGCACATATGCAGCCGTAAGCGGAAGGATCACGAGCATGATAATTTTGAATACCCCGTCGTCAATTAAAAGTGCCAATTCGGCGCCACATGCAGAGCCAATTAAAGCGCTGATCACGCAATAGACGGCAAGTTTCCAGCGGATGTAGCCGCTTCTTGCGTAACGGAATGTTGCAAGGGCAGTCCCCATGCCGGAGCTTAGCTTGTTCGTGCCGATCGCCATGTGCACCGGTATCCCGGAAAGCATATAGGCGGGCAGCGAAATGAGTCCACCACCACCAGCAACCGCATCCACAAAGCCTGCGATGAACACGAGTGGGCATACGATGAGATATGGGATAACCGTTTCCAATGGAAGCCTCTTCCCCGCGGGCGGGTTTTCCAGGAAGCCCGCGGCCATGAAACAGTATACATGCTTTCTCCCGGTTTGTATAGCCTCGCATCCGGCAGAGTTTTTCCCGTGCGCATGCTCCGCATTGACGCGCCCGGCTGTATTCTTTATACTTCATGGTAACAGAATCCGGGAATCCGGGCAATGCGCACGCATTAGGAGATGCCCACCATGTATCTTGCAGACCTTCATATCCATTCAAGCTATTCCCGCGCCACCAGCAAAGATTGCGACCTGGCGCACCTGGACCTTTCTGCGCGCAACAAGGGAATCCGCCTTGTTGGCGCGGGGGATTTTACGCACCCGGCTTGGCGCGCTGCGCTGCGCGAGCAGCTCGTCCCTGCGGAAGAGGGGCTTTACATGCTGCGCAGCGAATTCCGCCTGCCCGCCGGCGCACTCGGGGCAGAGGAAGCCGCGCGCTTCGTCGTTTCGGGCGAAATCAGCACCATTTACAAGAAAGATGGCAAAACGCGGAAAGTGCACAGCCTCATCCTTTTACCGGGGCTCGATGCTGCGGAAGCGCTGGCACAGCGGCTTGAAACCATCGGCAACATCCATTCGGACGGGCGGCCCATCCTGGGGCTTGATTGCGCAGACCTGCTTGCGCTCACGCTGGATACCTGCCCGGATGCCATTTTCATCCCAGCCCACATCTGGACACCTCATTTTTCTATTTTCGGTGCGTTTTCCGGTTTTTGCACGGTGGAAGAATGCTTTGGCGGCCTTGCTGGTGAAATCCATGCCCTTGAAACGGGGCTTTCCTCGGATCCGCCCATGAACTGGCGCGTCAGCGCGCTTGACCGTTTTACGCTCGTCTCCAATTCGGATGCGCATTCCCCCGGGAAGCTCGGGCGCGAGGCAAACTGCATGGAAGGCCCTCTTTCCTACCCGGCATTGCGCCATGCCATCCAAACGGGCGAAGGGTTCCTTGGCACAATCGAATTTTTCCCCGAGGAAGGAAAATACCACCTCGATGGCCACAGGAACTGTGGCGTATGTCTCACGCCGGAAGAAACGCTCCGCTTGGATGGAAAATGCCCCGTATGCGGCCGCAAGCTGACCATTGGCGTGGAGCACCGCGTATGTGCACTTGCCGACAGGCCGGAAGGGTTTCTCCCGCCGGGTCGGAAGATGTTTGAAAGCCTCATCCCGTTGCCGGAGCTGATTGCTTCCGCAATGGGCGCTTCCGCCGCCGGGCAAAAGGCACAGCGCCAATATGAATCGCTTTTAAACGCGCTTGGGCCGGAATTCTATATTCTGCGGGAAGCGCCGCTTGCGGATATTGAACGCGCTGCAGGCCCATGCATCGCTGAAGGCGTGTGCCGTTTGCGGGCCGGGCAGGTGACACGCAGCGGCGGCTATGATGGCGTTTATGGAAGAATCTCTCTTTTTTCTCCGGAAGAACGTGCGGAACTCCAGGGGCAGCTCTCCCTGTTTGGCGCCGCTATGCCGCTTCCTTCCACTCCCAAGAAGCCGGCTCCACGCCTGCATGAAAAGCCCCAACAGCCCGTACAGGCGCACAAGGCCGCGCCCAATGTGCCTGCCGGCATGGACGAACTCAACCCCGAGCAGCAGCGCGCTGTTGAAACGGATGCGCCTGCCGTTGCGGTCATCGCCGGTCCCGGTACGGGCAAAACAAAGACGCTCGTGGCCCGGATTGCCCATTTGATCGAAGCGCGCGGCGTAAAGCCGGAGGAAATCACGGCCGTAACCTTCACCAACCAAGCGGCTGCGGAAATGCGGGAACGCCTTGCGGCGCGACTCGGCGGAGAGAACGCACTTCGAGGGATGACGATCGGAACCTTCCACGCGGTTTGTCTTAGCCTGCTTCCGAAAAAAACGCTCCTGGGCGAAGCAGAAGCGGCTTCGCTTGTGCAGCAAGCGCTGCGCGATGTGCAATCCCCCATGCTCCTGCGCGATGCGCAGCGCGCCATTTCACGCGTCAAATGCGGCGTGCCGCTATCGGATGCCAGGATCCCTGCGCCCGTATATGAAGCCTACTGTGCAGCCTGCCGCGCGCTTGACGCGCGCGACCTGGATGATCTTCTGCTCGATGCCCTCGCCGTAGCGGAAACACCGGCCGAAACGGCCGCGAATTTACGGTTCCGCCACCTGCTGGTGGACGAATTCCAGGATATTAACGCTGTGCAGCGCAAGCTTGTGCATGCCTGGGCCAAAGGCGGGGAAAGCCTGTTCGTGATCGGTGACCCGGATCAGTCCATCTATGGCTTCCGCGGGGCAAGCGCTGCCTGCTTTGATGCGCTGCATGCCGACTTTCCCAAGCTTGTGACGCTCCACCTCAGCGCGAATTACCGCTCCACACCGCAGATCGTTACAGGTGCGCTGCAAGTCATTTCGCGCAATCCCGGCGGTGCACGTACACTCGTCCCCATGCGCCCTAATGGCGTTGCGGTTCGCTTAATGCACGCAGATACACCGCTTGCAGAAGGCATATGGATCGCGCGGGAGATCGCGCGCATGGCAGGTGGGCTCGATATGCTTTCCGCCCATGCGGCCGCTGAGAACCGCACGGAAAATGCGCGCCCGTTTTCTGATCTTGCAGTGCTTTGCCGCACGCACCGCCAGCTTGAAACTATTGAAGCCTGCCTAAGGCACGACGATATTCCCTGCGTGGTATCCGGGCGTGGGAACGAGCTTGCCGACGACGCTGTGCAAGGCGCAGTCGCGTTTTTCCGCTTTCTGAATGACCCTGCGGACCAGCTCGCACTCCGCACTTGCCTGCGCCTCGCTTTCGGCTGCCCGGAAGCGGAAGCTTTCCGCATCAGCCAAGCGGTTCCAGATGCAGTGGAACACCTTACGGCGAACGCCCTCTGCGCAGCAGGGTGCCCCGAAGCATTTCTTGTTGCATGGGAAACCTATCGTCCACGCAGCAAACGGGAAAAGCCTCGCAAGCTCATCGAGCGTTATCAAGCGGAATATGCACCTAAAAATGCTGCTTTTTCACGTCTTGCCGGTCTTGCGGCTTACTATGCGGATTTGGGCGGTTTTCTCCACGCGCTCTCCTTAGGCGAAGAGGCGGATTTGCGCCGTGCAGAGGGGCAAACGTATGCTTCCGGTGCTGTACATCTCATGACCGTGCATGGCGCCAAGGGGCTTGAATTTCCAGTGGTATTCCTTGCAGGGCTCACGGCCGGCTCGTTCCCGCTGGAACGGGAAGGGCATGTAGCTGATCTTGCGGAAGAACGCCGGCTCTTTTTTGTGGGTATGACGCGCGCGCGGGAGGAATTGATCCTCACTGCCTCCAATCCCCCCTCGGAATTTGCGCAGTCACTTCCAGGCACCGTGCAGCGGGAAGTTTTGCGCCAGCATCGCCCACAGCAAGGAAAGCAGCTCACTCTGTTTTAAATCTGCCGTGCCCCTTGACGGCAGGTGGTGTTTGCGGTATGCTGAAGCAAGACTTGAAGTGAACTTTAAGCCTGCATTCTATTGTTATTGTTTGCTTTTCCAAGTGTAAGAAGGATGTTCATGGAAAAAGGAGAGTTTTATGTCCTATACCATCAGCGAAGCTGCCGCGCGCATGCACTTGAGTGCGCCAACCCTGCGTTATTATGACAAGGAAGGCCTGCTCCCCTTTGTGGACCGCAGTGCAAATGGGGTTCGTGTATTTAAGGAATCCGATTTTGAGTGGCTCCGCTTGATCGAATGCCTCAAAGCCACCGGCATGCCCATTCGGGACATCAAGCAGTTCATCGATTGGTGTCTTGAAGGGGATGCCACGCTGCCGCAGCGGCGGGATATGTTCCGAGAGCGCAGGCGCGCCGTGCTTGCGCAGATGGAACGGCTGCAAGCCACGCTTGACATTATTGATTATAAATGTTGGTATTATGAAACCGCTGCTGAGGCGGGAAGCGACCGCCCGTTGCAAAGCTTTAAGCCGGAAGACCTTCCAGAAGATGTACGAAAAATTCGAGAGCGCATCCTTGCTCGTTGTGGCTGTTGATGGTAATGCGTTGCCGCAGGCCATCATAACGCCCCCTCGAAGCGGCTTAGGGTGTTTTTTTCTTGCGGCCGTTTGTTGCCCACAAACGGATGCCAGCAAAGTGCGCTGCACGGCTTTATGCGATTCCCGATGAAGGGCACAGGCGTATCCTGCTTCAAGCATTCGCCGTGCGCTTTGAGGCTTCACGTCCCGCATAACAAACCCGCACTTGATGCAAGCGGCCTGCTCCCTAAAAGCGATGCGTGTTTCTTCTTAGAGTACACGTAAAAAGGCCTTACGGCCTCTTGTATTTTACTTCAATTCGCATTTCCGTTCACGCTTAAACAACGCATCGAGTGCAGCGCGTGGATCGCGCCCCTCAAACAAAATCGCATACACCGCCTGGCAAATCGGCAGTTCAACCCCATAGCGCGCGCCGAGCGCAACAAGGGCACGGGTCGTATAGTATCCTTCTGCAAGCTTATCATAGGGTTCTCCGCGCACAAAGGCTTCCCCAAAACGGCGATTCTGGCTGTGCTGCGAAAAAACCGTTGCCTCATAATCTCCAAGGTGGCACAGGCCATAAGCAGAAAACGCATTTCCACCCATCGCAGCAATGAGCCGTGCGATTTCCCGCGTGCCACGGGACATCAACGCGCCCTTAAGCGTGCAAAGCGAAAGGCCGTCCAGCATGCCCGCCGCAATGCCGATAACGTTTTTTGCGGCAGCGCCGATCTCATTTCCCAGCAGGTCTTCACCATAATAAAAGCGAATTAAATCGCCGGCAAACGCTTCCGCCAGCGATTCCTTAAGCGCAGGCTCTTCGCTGTCGATCACCATGCAGTTGGGCACGCCCAAAACAAACTCCTGCACATGCCCCGGCCCCAACCATACAGCCACGCGGTTGCTTGCATCCAGCGTGCTGCGCACAATCTCGGAAAGCCGCCGCCCCGTTTCTGCCTCCAGGCCCTTCATGCATAGCACGATCGTTTTATCCCGCAGGTTCTCTTCTGCAAGCTGGTCCATCAGCGCCTGCAAATTTTGCGAAGCGATGGAAATGATGATCGTTTCGGGCGTTGCTGCTTCCGCGAGGGACATCGTAAGGCATACGCTTTCTGGAAGCGTCAAAAGGTCATTGCTGCGTGTCTCGATCAGCCTTTGCATGCGCGTTGAACTTTCGCGCCCATAAAGCGTCACCGCATGTCCCAGCCGATCAAGATACCAGGCAAGGAACGTGCCCCAACGGCCGCAGCCAATTACAGTAAGCTTCATTTATTTAATACCATCCTTACAAGCAATCATTTCTTCGCCTTAAATTTCGGCTCTGTTCCTTTCAAAATGCGCTGAATATTCCCCCGGTGCAAAAACGTTACAAGCAATGCAACGAAGATTCCCGTGATCAGCATGGGGCGCGAGGTGTCATGCAGCAGCAGCATAATAAGCGGATAGGCGATCGCAGACGAAACTGAACAAATGGAAACCGTGCGCGAAAAGTAAAAGGCGATAAAGAACACTGCAACCAGGATGAGAAACAAGCGTGGGTCCAGCAAAAGCGCAACCGCTGCGCTGACCGTAACCCCTTTGCCGCCGCGAAACCCGAAAAACACGGGCCAGCAATGCCCCACCAGGCATGCGCAGGCTGCGGCACAGCGTCCTGCTTCCCCGCAAAGCCATGTACCCAGAAGCAAAGCTACCGCACTTTTGATAAGGTCACCCACAAAAGTGATCACACCCGCCTTCATGCCAAACACGCGTGCCACATTGGTTGCGCCCGCGTTGCCGCTTCCATATTCGCGCACATCGGCGCCATAGAGCCGCCTGCATGCAACAATCGCTACGCTGATGGAGCCAAGCAGGTACCCCGCTACTGCCGCAAGGCCTATTTTCCAGATCTCCATGTTGTGCTTTCTCCTACCTCCGGCTGATTCTAGCCATTCTTATTTTTGGGGGAAGGGGGCCTTTGCTTTTGCGCCCACGTTCTCGTGCTGGCGCCATGCAGCTTCTATCATACACGATAATGCGCCCGCATTCAAACCCCCTCTTGATTTTTCACAAAATCTCCGCAAGCCGTTCGAATGCTTCGTCGAGCCGCGCGGCATCCAGGCCGGAATAATTCACCACGATCTCATGCGTTTCCGCCCGCGCGGGTCCGTTTTGATATTCGGAAAGGAATGAAAGCCGGATTCCTGCGGCCTGCGCTTCCTCAGAAAGGGTAGCATCGCTTTTTTCCGTGCGCACGCGCAAGAGGAAATGGAGCCCCGCATCCTGCTCGAGAATTTCCGCGCGGCCTGCAAGCGGGCTCCTCCCAATTGCGCTGATGAGCGCATCGCGCTCCGCCCGATAATATTTCTTCATGCGGTTGATATGGCGCTCAAAGTGCCCTTCCGAAAGGAAGCGCGCAAGCGCATACTGCTCAAAGCTTGTAACCGTGCAGGAATAAAACGAAAGCGTGCGCCAGAAACGCTCCATCAGCGCTGGCGGCAGCACCATATAACTGATACGGATGGAAGGCGCAAGGCTTTTGGAAAACGTGTTGGTATATATCACCCGCCCGCCCGCATCGATGCTTTGCAGCGTGGGCAGCGGCCTGCCGGAAAAGCGGAACTCGCTGTCGTAATCATCCTCAATAATATAGCGTTCCTCCGCCTCGCTTGCCCAGGCCAGCAGCTCCTGCCGCCTGCCGATGGGCATCACAACCCCTGTTGGAAAATGGTGGGAAGGCGAAATATGCGCAACATCCGCACCGCTTGCGCGCAGCCCCAGGGCGGACATGCCGCGTTCATCCACATCCACATACCGCACGGCAAGACCATTTGCTTCATAGATGCGCGGGATCTTCACGTGGCCGGGATTCTCCACGGCGTAAACATGTGCGCGCCCAAGGAGCTGCACGATCAAATTATAAAGATACTCTGACCCTGCGCCTACAACCAGCTGTTCCGCCGAAACGCGCATGCCGCGGAATTGGAACAGATATTCTGAAATTGCTTCCCGCAACTCCAGCGCTCCGTTTGCGGGCGTTGCGGAAAGAAGCTTCATCTCCCTGCGCGAAAGTTCATCCCTTAAAATACGAGACCATACGGAAAAGGGAAAGCGCGCGCAGTCCGGGTGGTTGCTACGGAAGTCCACAAAGCAGGGGATCTCCGGCGGCGCGGTTGGCAGGATTGTTTCCCTATGCGCCGGCGGTTCCGGTGCGCGCTCTACCGCGCTTGCAAAATATCCCCTGCGCGGCACAGCGTAAATATAGCCCTCAGCCAGCAGCTGCGCATAGGCGTTTTCTACCGTAATAACGCTCACCCGCATATGCTGCGCCAAGGACCTTTTAGAAGGAAGACGCTCATCCGGCGCCAGCTTGCCGGCAAGAATGTCGGCGCGGATGCTGCGATAAAGCGCAATATAAAGGGGAATGCCCTCTGAAGCGGAAAAAGAATAAGTCAACATAGCTTTTCCTTCTGGTATTATCAATTTAATTTTATTTGGTTATTTTAATAATACCAGTTCTCCCGTATCATTGCAAATGCCATGATTTACGTGGCATAAATTTGCACAAACTATGAGGTAGTTCGAATATGACGAACAAATCCATCCGCATCCTGGTACTTTCCGCATTGTTTGCTGCGCTCTCTTGCGTAGCGACGCTGGTCATCCAGATCCCCTCTCCCATGAACGGGTATGTCAATCTAGGTGATTGCTTCGTGCTCCTAGCTGGCTGGCTGCTTGGCCCTGTACATGGCACCCTGGCCGCGGCCGTAGGTTCCGCGCTGGCAGATGGGCTTACAGGCTATATGCACTATGTACCAGGCACCTTTTTCATCAAAGGGCTGGTTGCACTCATCGCATGGGCCTTAGCGAAAGCTCTACTCTCCCGCTTGGGTAGCAAGCGCACGCTTTGCAGGGTAATCTCCGCCATAATCGCGGAGCTCTGCATGGTTGCAGGCTATTATTTTTATGCTGGCCTGCTTCTCGGTAAGGGATTGGGCGCTCTTGGCGCGGCATCCAGCATCCCGGGAAATCTGGTGCAGGGCGCAGTGGGGGCCATTGCAGCAACGCTGCTTGCCCATGTGGTCGATCAATACCGCCTGTTACACAGATTTGGTGTGAACGAACTGTGACAGTTTCAATTTTGATGCAACCTTTTTGCTGTATACTGCGTTTGAATGTATGACGCAGGAACGCCAAAAGCGCACCTGCAGATAAAATCAAAAGGCGTTGGGGTTGAAAGCCCGTTTTATGCCCAAAAAAATTTAGGAGGAACATACAACAATGAAAAGCAAGAAAAATGTGCGCGGGGGCAAACTAATCCCTGTAATGGTAGCTCTGGTTCTTTCGGCAGCATTCGTGCTGAGCGGCTGCACCACCGGCACGCCCGAAGCGACCCCTACCACGCAGCCCACGGTAGAACCAACACTTGCCCCTACGACTGAACCCACCACCGAGCCTACCACGGATCCTACCACCGAACCCACCACGGATCCTTCGGCGGAGTCTACGCCTGCCCCGCTACCCGAGAATGTGGATGGCTTGGCTTCCGCTGAAGAAGTTACGGCCTTCTTGGAAAATGTGTACGCGAAGGTCGGGGAAGAGAATTTGCCCATGATGCTTCAGCACACCGCGCTTGACCTAACCGATATGGATGCGGTAACCTATAATACGGGGCTTACCTCGGTCGATGGAATCGATGGCATCGTGGTGTCTGAGTCCGGCGTAGGTTCCATTGCCTACTCCCTCGTTTACATCATGACCGCGGACGGCGCGGATGCAGATGCCATTCAGACGGAGCTGATGGAAAAGATCAACCCCGCAAAATGGGTTTGCGTTTCCGCTGAAAAGCTGATCTCCGTGCGTCTTGGCTCCGATGTGCTGCTGGTGATGGGTGATTCCACGCTGGCTGGCAGCGTTTATGATGCGGTCGTTGAAACCGCCCAAGGCGTGTTCACAAGCGTAGGTGAAAAAGTCGAAAAGTAACTGCTGCGTGAAAGCTTAACTTGGGGGAGCCGCATCTGCGGCTCCTTTCCATGTGGCAAGGCGGCGTCTCAAGTGCTGTATATGCCGCATGTATTGGCGTAATTCCACCCGCATTGCGCTCAGCGCGTAAAGGCTCTGAAGCCACAGACATCGGAGCACTTTCGCCTTTGCAAACGCGTGGATCCCAATGGATTGCAGAGAGCCGTAAACGCGGTTCCCTTTTGAAAGTCGGCGCATCGCGCTAATAAAAAAGGAGCGTCTTCATGCTGTTTTCAAGCATCACTTTCCTTTATTTCTTTTTGCCCGTAGTGCTTTTGCTGTATTTTCTTGCGCCGCGCAGGCTCAAAAATACGGTTCTTCTCCTTGCTTCGCTCGTGTTCTACGCTTATGGAGAGCCGCGCCTTGTGGTGCTCATGCTGGCAAGCGTGCTCTCTGGCTATGTGCATGGCCTGCTCATCGAGCGATTCCGAGGTAAACGGCTCGGCCGTGTGTTTTTGGTATCATCCATCTGTTTTTCGCTTGCGCCGTTACTCGTGTTTAAGTATGCGGATTTCTTTCTTACAAACCTTAACGCGCTCGGCGCATCGCTGCCGCTGCTCAAGCTTGCCCTCCCTATCGGGATCTCCTTTTACACATTCCAGATCCTAAGCTATACCGTAGATGTTGCGCGCGGCACAACCAAAGCGCAGCGCAATATCATTGATCTTGCAACCTACATCGCGCTTTTCCCGCAGCTCATTGCGGGGCCCATCGTGCGCTATACAGATGTAGAGGCCGCGCTGCGCACCCGTACGCATTCTACGGAAGCCGTTGGGGATGGCGCACTGCGCTTCTCCATTGGCCTTGGAAAAAAGGTGCTGCTTGCAAATCTGCTGGGCGAGCTGTGCGCCGCGCTCAAGGCAGCTGAGCCGAGCGTTCTCGGCAGCTGGGGCTACGCCGTATCGCTTTGCCTGCAGATCTATTTTGACTTTTCCGGCTATTCCGATATGGCCATCGGCCTTGGAACGATGCTTGGGTTCCGCTTCCCCGAAAACTTCAATTACCCGTTTATCGCAAAGAGTGCGACCGAGTTTTGGCGGCGCTGGCATATGACGCTTGGTTCCTGGTTTCGGGATTATGTTTACATTCCTTTAGGAGGCAGCCGCGTAGGCGCCTGGAAGCACGTGCGCAATATTTTAATCGTCTGGTGCCTTACGGGTTTCTGGCATGGCGCCAGCTGGAATTTCGTAGCATGGGGCCTGTTTTTCGGCGTGCTGCTCATCGCGGAAAAGCTTTTCTTTGGCCGATGGCTGGAAAAGGCGCCGCGCGCGCTGCAGCATGTTTATCTGCTGCTCGCGGCGCTTATCAGCTTTCTCATTTTCGATGCCGCTACCCTTGCCGATGCCGGCAAGGCGATTGCCGGGCTTTTCGGCGGCGCGCCGTTCACAAGTGCCCAAGGGTTGTATTCTCTTAGCAGCTATTTTGTGGTGTTGGTGCTTGCTGCCCTCGGCGCAACGCCGCTTCCCAAGATGCTCTTTACGCGATTTGCAGCCACCCCGGCCGGAGGGAAGCTCACCCCCATCCTCTCCCTGCTTTTTATGGCTGCACTCCTGCTGGTTTCGACTGCATACCTGGTGGACGGGTCATTCAACCCCTTCCTCTATTTCCGCTTTTAAGGAGGCCTGCATATGAATGACAAACTGAAAAACCGGATCCTCTGCGCAGCCTTTGTGTTTATCATCGCTGTCGGCTTTGCGCTGCACCTTCTCATGCCGGATAAGGCGCTCTCCATTTCGGAACGGCGTAAGCTGGCGCAAGCGCCTTCCATGAGCCTTACCAGCATGCTCAGCGGCAAATTCTCTACCGCGTTCGACGATTATGTGCTGGATCAGTTCCCCGGGCGGGACTCTTTCCGCACGCTCAAAGCGATCGTGCAGTATTATGTGCTTCGCCAGAAGGACAACAACGGCATTTTCCTCGCGGAAGGCAACATCGGGAAGCTGGAGTACCCGCTCTCGGAAAGTTCTGTGCTGCGCGCTGCGCAAAAGATTTGTTCCCTGCGCGAACAATATTTCCCCGATGCAAACGTCTATCTCTCCCTGGTTCCGGATAAAAGCTATTTCCTAGCAGCGCAAAATGGCTATCCTGCGCTTGACTATGAAAAAATGCTGGACCTGCTGCAGAAAAATACGGAAGGCGTGACCTACATCGATATTTTCGATACCCTCTCGGCAGACAAATACTACACTACCGATGCACATTGGCGGCAGGAATGCCTGCATGATACGGCCCTGCGCCTTGCTGAGGGGCTAGGCGTAGAGGATGCGTTTGCCTGGGAATACGAAGCGCATACGCTGCCCGATTTTTACGGTGTATATTACGGGCAGGCGGCACTGCCTTTCCCTCCGGATACCCTAACTTACTTAACCAGCGCCACAACGGACGGCGCACAGGTGTATAACATCGAAACGCAGGGAACAACCGGCGTCTACGATTTGGGGAAGCTTACAGACGGCAAAAGCATGGACATGTACGACGTGTTTCTTTCCGGTGCAGCCGCAGTGCTTACGGTTACAAACCCAAACGCATCAGAGGCGGCGAAGGGACGCGAACTCATCTTGTTCCGGGATTCGTTTGGCAGCAGTATCGCGCCGCTGCTCCTCGACTGCTATGAAACGATTACCCTCGTGGACATCCGCTATATTGCAAGCGAATTTTTAAGCCAATATGTGGATTTCCATGGCCAGGATGTGCTCTTTCTCTATAGCACCACCATCATCAACAACAGCGCCATGCTCAAATAAGCAAGTTGGCCTAATTTCAAAGGGCTGCCCGGTTTTAAGGCAGCCCTTTTGGTACGAAAGATGAATGATTGCAGATTATTTTAAACTACGCTTTAAATCAGCGTTTTGTACCTAAGAAGAATAGTGCCACCGTGCCCGGGCCGGAATGCGCACCGATAATCGGGCCGATAGGGTTAATGATGATCTCTTTTGCACCAATCGTTTCGCGAATAATTGATGCGAGCTTCTGCGCATCCTTTTCGCAATCTCCATGGCTGATAAACACAACCTGTTCCTCAGGATTGATTGCGGTTTCCTGCATTTTTTTTGCGAGCATTTTAATGGAAGCAAGTCGTCCTTGCACTTTGCTTACAGGGATCAGCCGTCCTTCATCATCCACATGCAGAATGGGCTTGATGTTAAGCATCGTGCCAAAAGCTGCGGCTGCCGCAGATACCCTGCCGCCACGTTTGAGGTGCTGCAAGTCATCTACCGTGAACCAATGGCACAGTTGCGGGCGGATCTCCTCCACGTAAGCTTTTACGGCATCAATATCCTTACCTTGAAGTTTCTGCTGAGCAGCAAGATACACGAAAAGCCCTTGCCCAAATGATGCGCAAAGCGTATCTACCGCATAAATTTTGCGTTCCGGATATTTTTCTTTAAGCTGTTCAGCAGCCATTGCACCAACGCCCAAAGTACCGCTCAATGCGGAAGAAAATCCTAAATACAACACATCCCTGCCTGCAGCGAGTGCAGGCTCTACCTGCGCGATAAATTCTTCCGTGTTTGCAGCAGCAGTTTTTGCACTTATACCGGCACGCAGTTTTTCATAAAAGTCATGGAAGCCCAGCTCCCGGCCATCCAGGTAATGGGCATATTCCCGATCTTCTACCATCACGCGAATCGGTAGAATTGCAATACCAAGTGCATCTGCCATCTCTTGAGGCATATCACAGGTGGATTCCGTAAGAATCACGAAATCGTTCGCTTTTACAAAATTTGCGTCATCTGCCATGCTTTTGCCCTCCATCTTTTTAGATTTTATGCGCAACGCCATTTTAGCGTTCCGTTCCCCAGAAAACGATTGCAAGCGCGCCAGGCCCTGCATGCGCGCCGGTGGTTGGCTCAAAGCAGGCCGTGATAATGGAAACACCAGCATATGCTTGGCGCAGCATCTGCGCAAGCTGCTCCGCGTCTTCTATGCAGTCTCCATGGATAATGGCGATTTCGCCGTTTTCCGGCTGCAAAGCCTTCTGCCCATATCGCTTTACCATTTCGCGCAGAAGGCGATTTTTGCCCCGTACTTTCTCCGCTACAGCTACGCGCCCTTGCCCGTCAAAATACAGCAGCGGCTTGAGGTCCAAAATGGTGCCGATCGCTGCCGCCATGGGAGGCAGGCGTCCCCCGCGCTTTAAAAAGTTGAGATCATCCACCGAGAGGAAGTGGCACATGTTCAAGCGGTTCTCTTCCACCCATTTGACCACTTCCAAAGCGCATGCACCCCTATCCCGCATCTGCGCCGCATGCAGCACCATAAACCCTTCTCCGTAGGAACCGGAAAGCGAATCCGCAAGATACACTTGCGCAGCATATTTTGCGTTAAGCTCTTCCGCTGCCAAGACGGCAGATTGATAAGTGCCGCTAATCCCGCTTGATATACTAATATACACGATATCATGCCCTTCTTGCAAGACCGGCTCAAACGCATGCACGAAGGTGTCGCTGTTGATCAGCGATGTGCGGGCCAATGCGCCGCCCCGCAGGCGTTCAAAAAACGCTTTGCCGTCAAACGGTACGTTCTCTTCATAGCAGGTGTAGGATTCTTCCCCGATCTGATAAGTAAGCGGCACAACGCGCACGGCGTTTTGAGCCAATGTTTCGCAGGAGAGGTTGCAGGAAGAATCGGTAAAAAGAATAAAATCCATATGAGGCCATCCTTCCGCCCGGCAATTTCGGGCATAATCTAGTAATTTGAATTATGTTATCATATGATTTAAACCATGTAAAGTAATCCTATTTATTATGTTATATGTTTTTGATTCCGCGTTATGGCATATGCATGAGGGCTGTGCTATAATCGAACCAGATAAAAAGAGGGAGAATCCAATATGATGCACGACAAGGCACTTGTGACAGAAAAGCTGCGCAAATGGGAGCGGTTCCTGCAGGAATATGCGCTGCCCACCTGGGATATGCTGCCCGGAATTGATCTTTACATGGATCAAGTGATCGTACTGCTGACGCAATACCTCAACTTCCTGCCTCGGGAAGATGGCGGGGAAAATGTAACCACACCCGCGATGATCAACAACTATGTAAAAATGAAAGTATTGCCACCCCCCGTAAAGAAACGCTATTCCCGGGTGCATTTGGCCTATTTGATCATCGTATGCATGCTCAAGCAAACGCTTGGCATTGCCATGGTGCAGCAGATCCTGCCTTGCGACGCAAGCGAAGAAAAGGTGCATGCGGTTTACGATGCGTTTGCACGCATGCATAAGGTAGTATCCAACACGTTTGCAACGCAGGTGCGCGCAGCCGCCACACCCGTGCTGCTCTCTGCCGAACCCGATGATTCTGCAGTTGGTTGCCTTATCCTGCAATCTGCAATTGCAGCCTCCCTTTTCAAGCTTTTAACCGAAAAGGTGATCTCCTTGGGCGCGGCTGGCGCTCTTTCGAATGCTGATGCGGAAAAAGTTAACGAACCTTAACGCAAATGCACGCTTGTCCCTTTGACATTTTCCGCGCTTTCTTTTAGAATGATATCAACAAATCAGCGGCACTTGCTGAGAGCCGCCTTTTCTGCACAGGAGGAAAACAAAATATGGCATTTGATCTTCAGAAGCTGGATGCGATGCTTGCAAGCTACATTGAGAAGAAAAAACTTCCCGGCGTAGCAGTTGCTGTAAGTGGGCCCGATGGCGTTGTTTTTGAAAAGGGCTATGGCATTGCCGATCTGGAAACCCGCCGCCCCGTAGACGAAAACACGGTCTTCGGCATTGCTTCCATGAGCAAATCCATGACTACGCTTGCCTGCTGTATCCTTGCGGCAGAAGGTAAACTTTGCTTTGACGATCCTGTAAGCAAATACTTTCCTAACTTCCGCGTGCCGGGCAACCCGCAGCAGGATGTCACGTTGCACCATCTTTCCATGCATACCGCCGGCATTCCCCCGATGGAACCGCTTGAGTGGTCCATTGCTATCAACACCCCTGGGCGGGACAGCGAATGGGCGCGTGAGATGAAGCGCACCGCACCTAACAAGATGGAAACCATCGAGCAGGTGATCGACTATATCGCCAACTGCCCTTATCCGACGCTCGGCCAGGCAGGCGAATATATGAGCTATTCAAACGAGGGTTATGCCATTCTTTCCTATGTAGTGGACATCGCAGCTGGAATTACGCTCGAAGAGTTCCTCATGGAGCGTGTTTTCAAGCCCATGGGCATGACCCGCACGGTGCTCGATCTGGATGGAAGCGAAGCTATCGCAATGGCAGGTGGCAATATTACGCGCTTGTTTGAATCCGAGGATGGCAAGGTAACCTGTGATGACAATTGGTCGATCTTGCCCCCATTCCGTGGATGCGCGTGCGTGAAATCCACCGCACACGATATGGCGCGGTATTATCAATGCCTTTCCAATCGCGGCATGATTGACGGAGTCCAGGCGATCCCCGCCAAGGCAGTAGAGCTCCTGGTTGGCGCTGGATTCCCTGAGCAGGAAAAGTCATTCTACTGCTATGGCTTGAATAAGCGCACGAAGGCCGGGCATGTAATCTGCGAGCACTCCGGTGGGCTGCACGGCGTATCTTCCTTTGGCGGCTTCTTGAAAGACGAAAACTATGGCTTTGTTGCACTCTGCAATCAGAGCGATTCCGATCCTGACGGGCTTGTGTGGATGATGTACAACATGGTGATGGGGCTCCCATTGGAGGAAAGCCACCGCTGGCTGCATCCCGCCGGCGAAGATTTTGCGAACCCCGAAATGCTCCTGGGTAAATATATCTGCCATGAGGGCATACCTGTGACAGTAGAGGTGTTTATGCAGGATGGCAAGCTAATGGCTCGCAACAATTACGGTGAAATGCAGCTTACTTACTGCGGCGGCACTTGGTTCAGCACGCAGCGCACGGATACGGGAGCTTTGGGCCGTATGCATTTCCTCATTCGCAACGGTAAGGCTTGGGGCGTACAGGTCTACACGCGCATCTATCAGCGCATTGAGGATTGATCTTATACACTACACACGTTGTACTTAAGCTGTTGAAGAAAGTGGATGCAAATGCATCCACTTTCTTATTCCATCATAAGTATTTATTATTTTTTAAATGCCGTTCAAAAACATGGACCAATTTCTTTAAAAATGCCGTCTTATTACATATAAATAAAGTTCTGTCATCATTAGGGATCTCGTGCGTAGAAACGCGGTACACAGCGCAAAGAACCAGACATGTATTGCAATTCGCAAGGGATTAAAAAGCCGCCCAGAGGGCGGCTTTCATTGTGCGATGGATTTCCCAACAGAGAAGGTTGAGTTTACGCGCGAACCTTCTTCACGGTAACGACGGCGGCAGCAACGAGCGCAACAGCGATCATTACGAAGCCAACGACGGAAGCGTTGTCACCGGTCTGCGGCGGGTTGACGCCGGGATCGCTCGGCACGATCTCCTGGACATAACCGCTGGGGTATACCAGGCTGGCACTGCCTTCTACGATTGTGCCGAGGTTATCCTCTACGAGATCCTCGTTGATGTAAGCGCGGCCAGTATAGTCAAAGCCCATAGCGCCGCAGATTTCATCCAGAACAGCCTTTACATCATCGTAATCTCTTCCGGTAATCTGAGCAGTCTCACCTACTTTTACAAATGCGATGTCTTGGCCAAAGTTATGGATGGCAGTGTATTCATCCGCACCTTCTTTAACGTAGATGTTTTCGACTTGGTCATCATCGTTAACGTAGAACCTTACGCCATCTCCGTCAGCATTCCAAACGCTGTATACACCGGTGCCTTCCCAAATGGTATACTTGTCATTGCCGCTGAAGAACTCAAAGTATTTGCCATTTCCATTGGTTTTCCATTCATTGTAAACGCCGAGGGTTGCGGTGATCTTAGCGTCCTTATCGGAAGCTTTAGCTTCGCCCCAAACTTCAACGGTGATGGTGGTATCAAGGTCATAGCTGCTGAACGGATAGGTCTTGCTGCTGCTGATAGGATCCTTTTTGATAACCAGGCCATCCTTGTTGCGCACGTTAAGTGTTGCGTTCGTCAGATTGGATACATTGATGCGGATTTTGCCCTGGCCAGCAGCGATGCGATCCCGAATGTCCGGGCTCAGCTCGCTCGCAGCGGGGATTTTGATTTCCGCATAAGCGTGAACTTTCATGCCGGCAACAACGGGATAGGTCTTATCCAGCTTGTTGTACGTGCCGCCATTCCATACGGAGGAAGACTCCTCAACGGAGAGGGCGGTGAGGTTCAGATAGAGATCCTCGAACTCGTCGGGAGTAACCGGATTATCCCAGCCAGCTGCCAGCGCGGGGGCTGCAAGCGCGAAAACCATGACGAGCGCGACTGCGAGAGTCAGAATTTTCTTCATTGTTTTGTTTCC
>JABLTO010116958.1_pt1 | contig 38850 bp, 62 predicted proteins | sample 7160091 | NCBI WGS metagenome assembly JABLTO01 (sample SAMN14651225, study PRJNA627086) | human gut metagenome | isolation source: feces | host: Homo sapiens
AACGGTGTCAGCTCCAGCAACGGTGTCAGCTCCAGCAACGGTGTCAGCTCCAGCAACGGTGTCAGCTACAGCAACGGTGTCAGCTACAGCAACGGTGTCAGCTCCAGCGCCGGTGTCAATAATTCCAAACACTGTCTCAAATGCGAGGGCATTTCACGCTGCCTGTTCTGTTATGGACTTGAGGGCGCAAAGCTTATGCTTTTCAACAAACCAATATCGGCGGAGCGCTTCAACGAGGTTCACGGCAAATTATTCAACTGGTCTCCCAATTTCACAAACGCCGAGGATCTGAAACAGAAGTACGGCGACGGTGAATGGAAAGCCACCCCCGCACCGGTAATTGAGGGCAGAACAGCGAAGGAAGCCTACGCCGAAATGCCAGAGGAGCTGATAGCATATGTCAAATCCATGCCCGAGTACGACGATGAGATATTCAGAAAAATCACAGGTGCAGACGATGAGCAGTAAACACCTATCGATCATCATCACCATAATCTGCGCCGTGTTTATGGCGGCGATGGTGATTTTCGCCACGGTGACGGCTGCGGAAGCCGAGCCGGAGGGCGTGCCGCCGGAGGTAAACACCGAGGGGCTGTGCGTGTACGAGCCTAAGCAGTGGCTGTCAGAGCCCCGCAGAATGTGGCTGACCGCCTATTGCGGCTGCACATACTGCTGCGGCAAAGATGACTGCATCACCGCCAGCGGCAGGCGAGCCAAACAGGGGCAGACGATAGCCGCCGACCTCAGCGTGTTCCCAATGGGCACAAAGCTGTTCATTAACGGCAAAACATACATAGTCGAAGACACCGGCGTTAAAGGCAATGTGTTGGACATCTACTTTGAAAACCACGCCGACGCAGTTCAATTCGGCGCTGTAAAGGCTGATGTTTACAGATGGGAGGCGGCAAATGGATAAGATAGATAAAGCAATAGAACGTCTGAAAGTCGGGTCTGAAATGTCGCAGAGATATTACGGGAAGCCGTTAATGATTACATACTCAGGAGGCAAAGATAGCGAAGTTCTCGCCGACTTGGCTATCAAGGCGAAAATTCCTATCGAGATAGTTAACAGCCACACCACGGCGGATGCCCCAGATACGGTTTACCACATTCGCAAGCAGTTCAAGAAGTGGGAAAATGACGGCATCGACTGCAAAATCGTTTACCCGAAATACAAGGGCGTTTCAACATCTATGTGGGAATTAATCCCCATCAAGAAGATGCCGCCTACACGCCTTACCCGTTATTGTTGCGCAGTGCTGAAAGAAACAACCGGCAATGGGCGAATGATAGCCACGGGTATTCGGTGGGGTGAAAGCTCGGCTCGTGCGAAAAACCGCAGCCAGTTTGAGGCGATTACATCGAAAAAGCAAAACAAAATGCTTCTCTCCGACAACGATGATAAACGGCAGCTTTTTGAAGCTTGCACACCCAAGGCAAAACGAGTTGTTAACCCTATAATCGATTGGACTGACGATGAAATCTGGGAATATGCAAAGAGCGAAAAGCTGTGCCTAAACCCCCTATACGATTGTGGATTTAAGCGTGTCGGCTGCGTTGGCTGCCCAATGGCAGGTAAAAGCCGAATGAAAGAGTTCGCTGCGTTTCCGAAATACCGTGATATGTACATTTCGGCATTCGCTCGGATGCTCGAAGCCCGCAAGTCAGAGAGCAAGTCAGAGAGCAAATACGATGACACGAGCGCATGGAAAAGCCCGATAGATGTTTATCATTGGTGGATGGAAGACGGCGTTTTGCCCGGGCAGATAGAAATGGAGGGGTTTGAATGAAAGTTCTGATAGCCTGCGAGGAAAGCCAAACGGTATGCAAGGCGTTCCGAGAGCGGGGACATGAAGCGTACAGCTGCGATATTCAAGAGCCGTCCGGCGGTCACCCTGAATGGCACATACTCGGCGATGCTATTGCCGCCCTTGACGGGGGGGGTGATAACCACGATGGACGGTAAGCAGCACGATGTGGGCAAGTGGGACTTGCTAATAGCTCACCCGCCGTGTACATATCTGTCGAATGTGGCTACACGGTCGTTCAGCCTACGATGCACACCCGCTGAAAAGGTAGTCGCACGGTGGGAAAACAGGGCAAAAGCGGCGATATTCTTCATGCATTTCATTTTGGCTGACATTCCACACATTGCCGTCGAAAACCCTGTTGGATTTATGAATACCGGCTACCGAAAGCCTGACCAGATAATCCACCCTTACATGTTTGCGGCCGGCGTTGATGACACCGAAAACTATGTGACCAAGGCCACCTGCCTGTGGCTAAAGGCACTACCTAAACTGTGCACAAACAATTTGCCCAAGCCCGATTTGGCGGCAATATACGGCAAATACTCAAACGGCAAAAACAGAACATGGGAAGAAATGCAGCGTGGCAACCGTTCAAAAATACGCTCAAAGACTTTCCCTAGTATTGCCGCCGCAATGGCTGAACAGTGGGGCGGTGTTGATGGCTAAGAACGCATACGCAAAGCGGCTGGACGCTGCCCGTGCTGCCCGTGAATACGCTATCCGGCGCATTACCCGTCAGCAGATGTTGGATTTTGTGACGATAGCCCTCGGGCGCATGGGCTACGGCGAGAAGCGGCTGAAAGATTTTGAGCAAACGCTGTCAGCGGTGTACATCGAGTTCGCAAAGGCGTTTTCCGACGACCTAAAGGACGACAAAGAATGCGTGTACACGAAAGAGTGCCTGGACCGTGAACTACAGCGATATTGCGGCAACAGTTTTGTGCCGTATGATAAACGATACTTTGACGAATGAAAGGAGAAGCAATAATGAGATTTAAGGGAGCAAAAACAACACACGAATTTATGTTGATACCAACATTCGGCTGGATAAATGAGCGTTATTATTACGGCTATCCAGTTATCGCCATTGCCTTTGCGTGGCTGTGCTGGCGATGTAAAATCGAAATCGGGGTCAAGAAGTATAGGAGGTGAATTATGGCTGGTGCTTCAAGATACGATAAGTTGTGTCATTCCGTTTTTGGTGGAAAAGGAAACGGGAGAGATTTTCTTGCGAGAGACACGAACATATGCTGCGGCAGTTGCGGAGGGCATCTTTCCACATATTACTGCGAAGAAGGGCTTTTCCTCGTGGATTGCAAAAGGTGCGAAAAACGAGCGCTGGTTAAGGCGAAAAATCCGAGAGATGCGGCATATAAGACCTTCGCACACGAAATCATTCCGATTGATGAAATGGGGGAGGAAAATGCGGTGTTTTTTGGAACGATGCCGATTGTTGACCCGCCATACTATGTTGGCAGCACGATTGATAAGGACTTCCCCGATGGGTTGAAATGTGGGATGTATCTCCCGTGTCCGGGGACACATTTCCCAGATATGCTGGAGGGCAGCGTATGAGCATCTATGTCAACTTTGACCACTTGATTGACTATCTCAGGAAGGTTCGCAAAAACCGCATCGTCAATGTTTCACCATACATGGACAACGCTTTGCTTAATGTTCAGCAAATGTTAGAACTCAATGTGTGCAACCCTATATTGTTTGATTATGTTGAAATTGGGAACTGCAATGGTTGTGCGTGGAAGGGCTTGCGGCAGCAGAGGTGTTCGTGTTGCCGTAGAAATAGATTCTTGAAGGACGAGTACACCAATAAGGAGGAGGATAACGATGACTGATAAAGAGCTCATACGAGCACTAAGGCGGACGCAGAGTAGGAGCAAAAGAGCACTTCTTGATGAAGCGGCAGAACGGATACTGGGCTATGCGGCGGAGTTTACCTGCCCTAGTTCCGACATTTATCAGGCTAAATGCGCCCAAATACCCGAGATGAGCGTTAGCAAGTGCCGCCTGTGTTGGGAAAAATACATTGCTGAGGAGGATTAACGATGGAACGACTTAAGCCTTGCCCGTTCTGCGGGGGAGATGTGGAATTCTGGATTATGGATGACGAATTCAACATCAAGGGCAATGATTATGTAGATAATCCGTGGAGCGGCTTGCGATACGGGCTTTCACACATGGAATCATCAAACGACGGTTGCCCAATAGCCACCGAAGACGGAGCTCTACTCGGAGTTTATGGCTACGACACAAAGGAGGAAGCAGCCATAGCATGGAACAGGAGGGTTAACGAAGATGCAAATTAGGCCTTGCCCCTATTGTGGCGGTAGAGCGGAATGCCGCAGTGTTGGCGACCAAAAGCAGTTTTATGTGCTTTTTTGCTCAGAGTGTGGGAAAACGCCAGTGCACACAAACGAAGCCCGTTCTACGATATGGGGAGCGCAGAGGATTTGGAACTCAAGGGCTTACGATGCAGAGGAGGGTTTATCGTGACTGAATACATAGAGCGGGGCGCATTAGATAGGGCGCTGACAATAGCTGCGGCAAACGGCAAGGACAAAGACCGTCGCACATGGGCTAAGGCAATCTGCGTTCTGCACGATATGCCTGTTGTTGATGTTGCGCCGGTGGTGCATGGAAAGTGGTTAGACGCAGGGCGTGGAATCAAGGCTTGCAGCAACTGCAACCACGGAATCAAAGAGCATATGGCCTGCGTAAATCATTACTGCCCCAACTGCGGCGCAAAGATGAATGGAGGTGCGAGCAATGCGCCTGATTGACGCAGATAAATTCGAAGTCTACGCATACTCTAACACATCGTTGGATTTTGACGCTGGTGTTCTGTCCGTTTTAGAAAAGCTGGATGGCGCTCCCACGGTTGACGCCGTACTCGTCACACGGTGCAAGAACTGCATCCACTACATAGCCAGTTACTGCTGCCGAGATGTGAAAAGCCGTACAAACATGGTGAAGTACGAGCCGGACGACTTTTGCAGTTATGCAGTCAGGAGGGGCAACCCATGAGATGCGCAGACTGTGGCGCTGAGATTGCGCCGTATGAAACGGTATACAGCTTTGAAAACGGCTGGTACTGCGAAGACTGCTTTGCCGGTAAGCGGGACGAGCTATCCCTTGCCGAATTCGCCGAGCTTATCGGCAGCGAGGTTTGCAAAGCGGAAGATTTGATTTATTCGATGAAAGGGGTGGACTTGTGAACGACTGGGTAGGCAACGCAAACAGCATCTATAAGACGCTGGGAGCAAGCAACCATACCGACAAAGAGCGGGAAAGCAACGACTACTATGCTACCGAGCCGAAAGCCGCCGAGCTGCTGCTTGAAGTCGAAAAACTTCATGCGTATATTTGGGAGTGCGCCTGCGGCGAGGGACACCTTGCCGAAGTGTTCCGCGGTCATGGACACCATGTTAAGGCGACTGACCTTGTCGATCGGGGCTATGGCTGCGGAGGCGTAGATTTTCTCGAAGAGAACATTCGCTTTTATGGCGATGTAGTGACCAATCCGCCGTATAAGTACGCCAAAGAATTTGTGGAGCACGCAATAGACACAGTGGCCGACGGCTACAAAGTGTGTATGTTTCTCAAACTTCAATTCCTTGAGGGCAAGGCACGGCGGGCGTTATTCGATACATACCCCCCCAAGTGCGTATATGTCGCCTCAAGCAGGTTGCTTTGTGCCAAAAACGGCGACTTCGAGAAAGCAAAAGCCGGTGGCGGCTCGGCGGTTGCCTACGCATGATTTGTATGGCAAAAGGGCTACACCGGCGACACGGTGGTTAAGTGGATAAACTGAGAAAGGATATGAATTATGAAAAACATCATACGAAAAATCAAGGACTGGCTGATAGGCAAGCTCGACGGGTACACCAAAAAGGACATGAATGTCCTGTATGAAAGCCAAGTTGCAGTACGAAGATTGATGCTGCGGGCATGGGCAAAGACCGTGCAGGAGATATGCCGTAAGAGCGACGATACATATTATGACTGGTGCTGCGAATACTGCGCCGAAAACTGCGATAAACGCAACGGCTGGTGTGAAAAGTTTGAGCCGAAGGGAGAAGCACAACGATGAACGACACTGTTAATCATCCCTCGCACTACACATCCGGCGGCATTGAGTGTATCGAGGCTATTAAGGCCAGCATGACCGCTGACGGCTTTGGTGACTACTGTAAGGGTAACATCATCAAATATATTTGGCGCTGGCGCAACAAAGGCGGCGTTGAGGACTTGAAGAAAGCGAGAGTATATCTCGACTGGCTGATCCAGTCAGCGGAGGAGAGCTGATATGGCATCTTCCCCATGTCTTGACTGCCTTGAACGGCGGGTAGGCTGCCACTCAACTTGTGCCAGCTACACCGCTTTGTGCGAAGAAAACAAGGCAAAGAAAGAATATCTGAAAGACGGCAAGGATGTATGTTCATTCCTAAAGGCGGGTTACTTGAAGCGTAAACGCAGAATAAACAAACATGAATAATTATTCACTCAATGTAAGGAGGTAAAACTACATGGGAGAGTGCATAATCATCTACGGCAAGAGCGGAAGCGGCAAGAGCCGCAGCTTGATAAACTTCAAGGAAGATGAAATTTTCCTTGTGAATGTTATCGGTAAGCGTCTGCCGTTCCGCTCAAAATTCAAATATGAAATCACAACGGACGATGTGAACAAAATCAAGAACGGGCTTAAGAAAATGCCTGTAAAATCAGCAGTTATCGACGATGCCGGTTATCTCATGACTAACGCCTTTATGCGTGGTCACAGCGCACCTAAGAGCGGGTCAAGCTCGTTTGACCTCTATAACACCATAGCCGATAGCTTTTGGGGGCTGCTGACCTTCATCAAGACCGAGCTGCCGGAGGATGTGCTTGTTTACATCACCATCCACGAGGACACCACCGACTTCGGCGAAACGAAAATCCGTACCATTGGCAAGCTGTTGAGTGAAAAAGTATGCATTGAGGGCATGTCAACCGTCGTTCTCCGCTGCATCGTGCGTGACGGCAAGCACCTGTTTATCACGCAGTCGGACGGCAGCGATATCAGCAAATCGCCGGAGGGTATGTTTGAAATGGAGATAGAGAACGACCTGAAAGCGGTCGATACGACTGTTCGTGAGTACTGGGGGCTGTGATATGGCTAAATTTGAAAACGGCATAAGCGGCTATATAAAGGCTACATACACAGCGACTATATATTTCCCTATCGACAGCTACGGCAAGTCTCATATTTGCTGTGAGCAGTGCTATTATTTCAATTCAAATACCAACCGCTGCCGTCTTAACGGCGAAGTGTGCCAGTTCCCAAACAAGTTTGTCGGGGGCAGTTGCCCTCTTGAAATGGACATCGAAGAATAATTAACATTTTTGAAAGGAATTTTTACAAATGATTAGATCTTATAACGGTTTTAAGGCAGAAAGAATAGCAACAAAAGAGACACTTCCGGCAGGCGGCTATGTAGCCAAGATCATGGACGCAAGCGTTATCTCCTACGAATGGGGCGAGGTGCTCAAAATCGACTTTGATATTGCCGAGGGCGAACACTCCGGCTTTTTCGCTGCCGACTACAGAGCCAACACCGCTAACGACAAGAAATGGCGTGGCAGCTATCGCATCAACATCCCGAACGAGAACAACCAGTATTTTGACAGTCAGAGAAAGAGCTTCAATAACCTGATAGCCTGTCTTGAAGAAACTAACGCAGGTTTCCACTTCGATTGGGACGAAGCCAAGCTCAAGGGCAAGGGTATCGGCGTTCTGTTCCGTAACAAAGAATGGGAGTACAACGGCAACACCGGCTGGACGACCGAATGCTGCGCCGTTACCACTGCGGCGGAAGTAAGAGAGAACAAATTCAAAATGCCCAAGGACAAGCCTCTGAAGAAGGCCACAGCGACTACCACGACAGCATTTACCGACATCGAGGACGACGACAGCGACCTGCCGTTCTAAGCCCATGACACCGCACGAAATAGAAGATGCACTCAAAGGCATGGTTGTACTTGTTGACACCAGAGAGCAGGACACACCACGCCTTAGGGTGCGCCTAAAGGATATGAAATGCGAGTATGAGCGGTGTAAGCTCGATTTTGGCGACTATTCGGCGAAAGTACCCGTTAACGGCGAGTGGCTGACGCTGAATGTCGCCATTGAGCGAAAGATGGATTTAGATGAGCTTGCGCAATGCTATTGCAACGGCCGCAAGCGCTTTGAGCGGGAGTTTGAGCGGGCGCAGAACGCAGGGGCTAAGATATACCTGCTCATTGAAAACGGCACATGGGAGGACGCATACATGGGCAATTATCGCAGTCGGATGAATCCGCAGTCCCTTACTGCTTCAATGCTTGCGTGGCTTGCCCGCTATCGCTGTCAGCTTATATTCTGCCGGCAGCGCACAAGCGGACGGCTTATTCACGACATCCTCCACCGTGAAGCTCGGGAGATGCTGGAGGAGATGATGTTCAGTGAATGTTGAGTTCAGCACACTAATAAAAGATACACTTGATTTCAATACTGTAGCGGCAGCATACGGGCTTGAATTTAACCGAATGGGGTTTGCGAGATGCCCTTTTCATAATGAAAAAACGGCATCTTTCAAAATCAAAAATCACCGTATGGCACACTGCTTCGGCTGCGGCTGGTCCGGAGATATCATCGACTTTACAGGCAAGCTGTTTAATCTCGATTTTAAGCAATCCATGCAGAAATTAGTCAGCGACTTTAACCTGCCTATAACCTTGAACAGAAAAATGACGCTCCGTGAAACTCGTGATATAACCGCAGCTTATAATGCCGCTGTTGCCGAACGCAAAAGGCGGAAACAAGCCGAAGAAGAAAAGCAAAAGCGTTATGACAATCTGCTTTGGGTATACGCTACGCTTGATAGATGGAAACGGGAGTTCAAGCCCAAATCCCCGTCAGACCCACTTGATGAACGCTATGTTATCGCTTGTAAGGAACTTGACGGCGCTGCTTATCGTTTAATGCTTTACTCGTAGGAGGGGATCGCTTGACAAAACTAATTGACTGCAACCAATTAACAGATGAAGCCATAGCCGATATGCCGGCCGCCGAGCTTATCAATTCTGTTTTAGTTTCGTTCGACATCCCCGACGCTATCGAGCGTGAACGCATTCAGGCGCTTTTGCAGGTGCGAGCAGCAGAAGTCGGCGCTAAAGCGGTCGTAAGCCGACTGCTTGGCGCATACAGGCAACAGGACAAGCAACTTGAAGCAAACTTCAAAATGTCACAGGCGCAGTCCTCTAATGACTTAGAGCTGCGGCTAAATGATAAGGGCGTTCCTGTTCCGACTATCGACAATTTTCTCAAAATCATGCGTGGGCGAATTGAATATAGCAGTATACGATTTAATGTACTGCGTAATTCACCGGAGATAACACATGGTGGCGAAATATGCCGATGGTCGGATGCTGACGCAGCTCAAAGCCGTAATTTCTGCGAGACTGAATACGGCCTATACAGCGACAAAAAGCACTCCGACGCTTTGCGCATCTTATGGAAAGAGCGAGAGTATAACCCGATAAAGGATATTATCGACACGCTTGAATGGGACGGCACGGAGCGTTGCGCTCATTTTCTTGCTAAATGGGCGAAGGTTGAAGACACCGCCTACACCCGTGAAGTCAGCCGCCTTATATTCGCCGGAGGCATAAACCGGCTTTATATTCCCGGCTGTAAATTCGATGATGTACCCGTCCTTATAGGCACTAAGCAGGGCGAAGGTAAATCTACTCTTGTTAAATGGCTCGCCATTAACGACAGTTACTTTTCTGAGGTAACCGAAATGGACGGACAAAAGGCTATTGAACAGCTTGAAGGTGCATGGATATGTGAAGTGGCCGAGCTGCTTGCGCTCACCAAGACCAAAGAGCAGGAAGCCGTTAAGTCGTACATAACACGCCAGCGGGATAAATACCGCCCGCCGTATGATGTAAATGCAATGGAGTTTCCCCGCCGATGCATCTTTATCGGCACAACCAATAATGAACAATTCCTCCGGGATAAGACCGGCAACCGCCGCTTCTATCCTGTAACGGTAAACAGCAACGGCTACGACCTCCACGACCACGAGCAGGAGTGCAGAGACTATATTATTCAATGCTGGGCTGAGGCCCGCACCAAATTCGAGCGTGGCGAAATGCCGGCCTTTGCAGACCGTTCTTTATTGGCTGAATACAAGCAAGCCCAGGACGAGGCTATGGAGGACGATTGGCGGGTAGGTGTTATTGAAAGCTATCTTGACCGTAAGGCATACGGCGATACCGTCTGTATAAAAGAGCTCAAATGCGAAGCTTTATTCCCCGACAGCGACTTTCAGCGAGACCTTACGCCAAAAGAAACGCAAGAGATCAGCAAGATACTAAATCAAGTCCCAGGCTGGGTAAAATGTGGGCGTGTCCAGACCGCTCACTACGGCAGACAGCGGGGATGGCGCAAGGAAAGCGGTAATCTATCAAATGCAGATGATTTGCCGTTTTGAGCATATTGCACAATCGACATATCAAATAATTATGCAATATGCACATAAAATCGGGACACCATATTTTGGTGTCCACCCCTGTCCCGTGCCGTGTCCCCTTAGAACTTTCTATGTTTTTTCTACTTTTAGGACAGGTGGACATGAGAAATAATATAAAAGATTTTTTCGTAAAATTTAATATGGTGTACACCATATAAGAAAATGAAACACTTATATATAGAAAACCGTGTCCACCGTGTCCACCTGTCCCGAAAAATCATCAAATGGAGCTGCTGAAAATGAACGAAATTTTGACAACCGCAAATGAAATAACGCTTATGGCGGCACAAAACATTCCGCTACAGGGCGAACAATCACCAGCCGCCGAGCTGCTATATTATCAAGCAAAAGAACTCTACAACCTCCACGCTAAAGGCATGATTACAGCCGAGGTCGGCAAGGAACGAAAAAAGCAAATCATATCATCCTACATATCAAACACCAGTCTTGAAAAACGCTATAAAGAGCAAAACATCAGAACAGCTACATTTTTCAAAACAATCGAATTAGCAGCCAGCAAGTATGCCAAAGACCGCACAATTGACAATGCAAACGCATTTTACAAAGCAGTCTACGGCATGCTGCCTAAAGGAGTATAACAATGTCAAAAAACAACATGTACGATTTCAGAAATGCTATCGGTGCTACAGCAGAAATAACATTAACATTCTATCGTGATTTGCTCAACTCCGGCGCCGACGACACCGAAGCCTACATACTCACCACAGCTTTTATCTCTTCACTAATCAACCCTACCAAAGGAGACAATATCCAACATGACTAAATCTAAAGAAAGCATTCCAACCGCTCCCAAAACAACTACAACCGAAATAACGCCTAAGCGTGGCCGTGGGCATCCTAAAGGCGCTGGCGGCTACAAACGCCCTGACAGCACCGTTCAAGCCGAAGAAGGCGATAACCGCAAATACCTTGAACACAATCTCAAAATGTGGAATTGGCCGTCAGTTAACATGAAAAAACCCGAAGATGTTCACGAGCGTGTAACTCTCTATTTCCAAACCTGTGCCGATGATGACATGAAACCCTCTGTTGCAGGTTTAGCATTGGCTTTTGGCATTGACAGAAGAACTCTGTGGAAGTGGATAAATGGTATTCAAAGTGATTTTGTAGCCTCCGAAAGCAGGGACGCACTCAAAAAAGCATATATAATTTTGAACGCTCAAATGGAAAATTATATGCAAAACGGCAAGATAAATCCTGTAGCCGGAATTTTCCTTATGAAGAATAATATGGGATATCAAGACAAACAGGAGGTCGTTGTAACGCCTAACCAGCAGTTTGGTGAGCAAATACCGGCTGAGAAGCTGGAGCAGAAGTATCTTGAGGATGTTATCGGCGTATCCGCCAGCGACTATGAAGTAGATTCCTGAGCGACTATGCCGAGCAACTATGGCGGGCTCACGACTATGATACAACTGGACGGCGAAGCCGAACAACTCTCACTCGACTATTGGGAAAAAGCCAACGACTATCGCTGAATCATCAGCGACTATCGAGCGACTATTGAGCGACTATCAGACTGCCGTCAGGGCAAACTCCCGCTCCGGCAGCCTTTGGCTGGAAACGCAGATGAAAACCAAAAAAGAAAACCGCCTGATCCTTAAAATATAGGATTTGGCGGTTTTGTGTTTGTGGTGTGCTGCCTTAATGGCTATTTTGCGTTAAATGGCGCTACAATGCCGCGTAAGCGGTTTTACTGTGGCATAGTGTATTTACACTATTAAGCATAAAAACCCGCTCATAGGCGATTTGAGCGGGATATAACGCAAGCTGGCAAAGCGTGCGCCGTTTGAATGCACTGTAATGCTGCCTGCGTCGTTTTTCGTTATCGGCCACATAAGGGAACGCTAAGGGCAAAAGAAAACCGCCTGGAGCGGATTCCAGGCGGTATATAATCATTTATTTAATTTTACGCACTCGATCAAGACCAAGATCGGAAGAAAGATTATAGTTAATATTAGATACATTGTTTTTTCCCCGTTTTCGTTGTAGATGAAATTAGTCTTCGTTGGTGCAAACGGTCATGCTACCGTCGTCCCAGCGTGTTGCCGAGCAAACAAACTCGCCGCTTCTGGTCTCGATGCGGACATACTCGCCGCCGAGGTTACGCAGGTGCTGCTTTGCATTACGGCTGTTGCTCTCGATTTCGTTCATTCCATATTTTACGATGTATTTCATAATTTTCCCTTCCGGCCTTTCCGGCCTGTCCATTTGAATTTGTGTTTATGTTATGTTGTCATTGTACTATTTTTGCGTGCAAATTGTCAATTTGCCTTATATATCCATTGCCCAACCCGGACAACATCGCATTTATAGCCCCAAAAATCCCGGCGCATTCTCGCAACGCTCCCGGACACATGGATACAAGGGCAATTTACAATGTACTTATTTCCGCCCGCATTTATCCACGCTTTTAAAGATTTGTAATAATGGCCTGTTGTTTTCATAATATAACCCCCCATTAAAACAAGATAAACAGATTTGAGCAACGCCCAATAATAGCATATAATTGCCCGGTTTCGGTATCTTCGACCAATCCGCCGTTGATACCATAAACGCCCGTGGAATAGCCCACTTTTTCAAGCCTGTTAAGCGTGTAAATATAATCGCTTGGCTTGTTTGTGCAATCTTCAGCTACACCCAGTCGCACAAGCTCCCGCAGCTCTTTTAATTTGTACTTTCTCATGCTTTCCGCTCTCCCTTCTGCAATTCTCTGTAAATCAGGCTTGTTAAAAGCTGTTCGGCCTGCTGTTCGGTGTATCGGGCTTTTTCCTGCTCTGTTTCTTCGAGGATTGCGCCGAGATCGTCAACCGCAGAACGGTTATAAAAATAACAGGTATCGAGGACAGACGGCAGACCGGCGCACCAGTCAGCAAAAGCGGCGGTCTCCCCTCCGTGATAATAGCGGGCATCTTGCGGACACGAGTATTTTTCGCTGCGGAATGTGGCCAGAATGAAAGCGGCGATTTTGGGGAATTCCTGCGGCGGGTTGTCGGTGTATCCTTCCGGGGTGAACCCGTTCACGATATAGGCCCGGATATTTTCGGCGGCTTGCTTGCTGTTGGTTTTTAGCATTTTAGATTCCTCCTTGATTTTTCATGGGGACGGCTTTATAATTTATTTGCCGCTCTCCTTGGCGGTGCGTTCCGGGTAGTGTGATGGCTTCCGGAGCGCTTTTTCTTTTTCCCCATGCTCGCAGGGGCTGCGGCGTTTATCTGTTTTGCGGGGTGTACTGCTCCACCCGTGCAGGCCTTGCGCAGGCTGTCCGGCTGCCTGCTGCCTGGTGTGTGTCCTTCGTTTGTGCCGGTTTCATAATTTACATTTACAATTATACATAAAATAATAGTAATGTCAATAGCCTTTTTACATTTTTTCTTGAATTTTTGTAAAAATGCATTGTTGCAGGCGTTGCCGGATCTTGCAGGGGGGGTGGGGGCTGTGAGGCCGGAACGGGCGGCGGGGTTAGCTGCTTGAGTACCCAAATCATAAAAAGACCCGATTTGCCTGTTAGTGGCAAGGTGTGGCTTCAAAAATCGCCGAAAAATAAAAAGGCAGTTTTTGAAATTGTATCGAAGCAAAAAAAGAAAGGTTATCGTAAATAATTTTACAATAACCGTTGACATATAACTGTAATAGTGATATTATACAGAAAAAGAGATAAGCGGAGGAAACGAAAATGATGTATGAAATGAAACGAGCTTGCGTTTATACAAGGGTTTCTACCGATGCGCAGGGTGAGGACGGTAAAGTGTCGCTTCCTGAGCAGGAGCGAATGGCAAAAGCGTTTATCGAGAGCAAGGGCTGGCGGTATATAAAGACCTATGAAGATAATGGTTATACAGGGCGAAACATGAATAGGCCTGCGCTACAGGAGATGCTGAAAGACATTCGCAATGGGGAAGTTGATGCGATTGTCATTTTCAAATTAGACCGTCTTTCAAGGAAGCAGCGAGATACATTGACGATTATCGAAGATAGCCTTTTGAGCAACGGCGTTGACCTTGCCAGCTTGAACGAGACATTAGATACCACTACCCCTTGGGGCAGAGCAATGATTGGTATTCTTTCTTCTTTCAATCAGCTGGAAAGCGAGAACATTGCCCTTCGCACAAAAATGGGCAGATATGCAACCGCAAGAGAGGGCGGGTATGCGGGGGGCAAGCCGCCTCTTGGATATCGTGCCGAGAACGGGCAGCTCGTAATTGTGCCGGAGGAAGCCGAAATTGTCCGCAAGGTGTTTGAGCTAAAGGCACAAGGCAAGACTTTGCAGGGTATTGCTGACATTCTGAATGAGATGGGCTATCGGAGTAAAAAAGGCAATATGTTTAAGCATTCTGCCATTCAAACCATTCTCGCAAATAAAAGTACCTACTTAGGTAATTACAAATACGGCGAAGAAAGCTGCGAACACACGCATGAGCCGATTTTAACTGAAACATAATAACCCGCAGCCAATTTGCCTAAAGTACTTGTAAAAGTCCAAGATTATGGTACAATGGCAATAGATAGGTGCTACATATGTTGTGTTTGTCGTACACATAGCATAAGCGAGAAAGATACTATAGATTGAATCGGAGATGTTGTCATGCAAACAGTTTCTATTATTTTTTCTCTTATAGCTGTTCTTGGATTAATATCCGCACCTGTTTTGCTGATTATTTGGATTATTCGGAATGTTAGAAAAAAGCCTAAAATGAGCTGGTTTAAGTGGTTTTGGGCTTCTTTGGCAACAGTTTTTGCAATCGCTGTACTTACTTCGCCAACCATTTGGTGTGAGCATGAGGATAAGCTTGTTGAGACCAAAGAGCCGAGTTGTACGGCTGACGGATATGAAAAGTATCATTGTGACTTGTGCGGCCGAGACTTAACTAATGAAATTAAATGTTTGGGACATGATATGCAGGATGTCAGCCAAGTCGACCCCACTTATGAAAACAACGGCAAAATTGTAACGAAATGTAGCCGCTGCGGTTATGAGAAGACCGAAGTTCTTGAAAAATTAGAAAAGCCTGCTGAGAAAACTAAAACAAATAATAAAGATGACGGCAAAAAGACCGAAGCAAATTCTGAACGATCCACCCAAGGCGAGGAAACCGCCGTTGGCGCTGCTACTTTTGAGGAAATATACAAGGCATATAAGGAAAATGAACTGGTAGCCGATGATCTTTATAAAGGAAATCGCTATAAGGTGACTGCCAAAATCAACGGCATGACCACTGGTGGTTTAGCCAATCTTACAGGCGGCGCTATGCTTACACTTGAGAAAAAGGTCGGCAAGACAACGGTTTTCTTCTATGCCGAGTTTGAGAAGGAGCAGGAGGAGAACTTAAAGACCGTCAAAGTCGGCGACACGATCACCTTTATCGGTGAGTGTGGCAGTGCCGGTTACTGGTCAGATTGTGAGTTGGTTATGGAATGAAATTTATTGTCTATATAATTGATTGTTTTATCATGATACTCGCCGTAGCGTTGTTACTGGCGTATGTGATACCAAAAATTTTATAAAGTAGGCTCTTGCAAGGGCAAGAGTGACGGCTAAGGGGCTATCCGTGTAGAAATACATGGGTAGCCTTTTTTGCTTTGTTTGAGGAATAAATATGGATTATGAAAAGATTGCAGGCTCTATAAATGCAGCGATTGAGAAAAAGCCTGATGATAAAAGTGCGTATGGCGATCTTTTTTCGCTTTGCAGGTCGTGGGAAGCCGAGGATTTCGCAGCGGCTCATGCTGCTAATAAGGCACTAAAGGCGAAGTGCGCTGCGCAACTTAGAGTGAGCGCAAATAAAGCGGCTTTTTATGAACAGTGGCGAAAGTGCCTGCTGTTTGAAGCACCGCACGATTTTGACAGCTATTTGACATATATGGAGCTCAACAGGGAAGCGAGCAAGCGTTTTTATCAGCCGAGGAAGAAGCAATTGAAGCCTGTTGTTGATGCCTTACAGGCTCTTTGCGGAGACGATGAGCTTGACCTATTGGCAGTGAGCTTGCCCCCCGGCGTAGGCAAGACCACTCTTGCTATCTTCTTGCTTACATGGATAGCAGGGCGAGATCCCAATCATCCCAATCTTACAGGCAGTCACTCCAACTCATTTGTGCGTGGCATATATGATGAGTGCCTGAGAATGTTCGATGCGCAGGGTGAATACCTCTGGCATGATGTTTTTCCCGATGTTCAAGTCAGCAATACTAACGCTAAGGATTGCCGCATCGACCTCGATAAACGGCAACGATTTGAGACGCTGGAGTTTACCTCTATAGGCACAGGAAATGCGGGCTTGTACCGTGCAGCGAACCTGCTTTATTGTGATGACTTGGTATCGGGTATTGAGGTGGCGCTTTCCAAGGAGCGGCTTGACAAGCTGTGGGAGACCTACACCACCGACTTGCGACAGCGTAAAATCGGTGATAAATGCAAAGAACTTCACATTGCTACTCGGTGGAGTGTACACGATGTTATAGGCCGGTTAGAGCGGGAATATGAGAACAATCCTCGTGCAAAGTTCATTCGTTTTCCGGCTATGGATGAGAATGACGAGAGCAATTTCGATTATGAGTACGGGGTGGGGTTTACCACGAAGTTTTACCGAGAGCAGCGGGATATTATGGACGCAGTTAGCTGGAAAGCGCTGTACATGAATCAGCCTATAGAAAGGGAAGGACTGATTTATCATCCCGAGGAATTGCGCCGGTTTTTTGAGCTACCCACGAATGAGCCGGATGCCGTTATCGGCATATGCGATACTAAGGACAAAGGTACTGACTATGCATTTTTACCTGTAGGCTATGTGTATGGGCAGGATTATTATATTGCCGATTGCATTTGCGACAACGGGCTACCTGATACGGTGGATGCTCGGCTATCGGACATTCTTGTGCGCAGCAAGGTCAATATGTGCCGCTTTGAAAGCAACTCGGCCGGAGGTCGTGTAGCCGAGAAAATACAAGGCGAAGTCAAGAGGCTTGGTGGTATCACTAATATTACAACGAAGTATACAACGGCGAATAAAGAAACAAAGATCATCGTTAATTCGGCATGGGTCAAAGAGCATTGCTTGTTCTTGGACGAAAGCAAATATAAGCGAAACTCGGATTACGGACGCATGATGGATATGCTTTGTTCCTATACTGTGGCCGGAAAAAATAAGCACGATGATGTGCCGGACGGAATGGCTATGTTTGCGGAGTTTGCCCAAAGCTTAAATGGCGCAAAAATTGAGGTTTTCAAACGGCCTTGTTAGTGCTTTCAAATTCCGAATGTTAAGTGAAACGCAACTTTGTGTGTGTTTGCTTGACTTAGAATATTATACATAATAATGTAGGGAATATAAAAAGGGGGTGTTGCAAATAGCGGCTCGTATGTTATTCGGTCGTCGAGTTATTTATACTGATGTCACCGATATTGATGACGGAAATGTAGTCAATGTCTTGAAAAAGGCGCTATTTGTGCATCTACAGAATAGCGCAGATATAGATTATCTGTATCGCTATTATCGTGGAGATCAGCCGATAATCAATCGTAAGAAAGATGTAAGGCCGGAAATTTGCAACAGGATAGTCGAGAATAGAGCCAACGAGATTGTGTCGTTCAAGGTCGGCTATCTTATGGGTGAGCCTGTCCAGTATGTCAGCAGAGGCGACGACGAGAAAACGACCTCGAAGCTGCTGCTGCTTAACAGTTATGTGATATCCGAGGATAAGGCAGCTAAGGACAAGGAGCTTGCCGACTGGTTTCATATCTGCGGTACGGCTTATCGCATGGTCTTACCGGATACTGAGGTCGATTTGGATGAGGATGAAGCTCCGTTTGAGATATTCACACTTGACCCACGCTTCACTTTTGTCATTTATTCAAGCGCACTTGGTAATCCGCCTGTGATGGCGGTCAAGTACATAACCAAGGAAGACGGCACGGTCGTATACTCTTGCTACACTGAGACCCATTATTACGAAATTGAAAACTTAGGGGTCATTAGGCGCAGCGAGGAGCAAATACTTGGTATTCCTGTAATCGAGTACCCCGCCAACGCTGCAAGGCTCGGCGCTTTTGAAATTGTACTTCCGCTTTTGGATGCGATAAACACTACTGAAAGCAACCGTTTAGATGGCGTGGAACAGTTTGTGCAGGCGCTCATGCTTTTCCATAATGTTGATATATCGAGCGAGGATTTTGCAAATCTCCGTAATGAGGGCGCAATCAAGTTTAAGGACATTGACCCACAGTTCAAGGCAGAGATTGATTATTTAACTTCGGAAATGAATCAGACGCAAACTCAAACACTCGTCGACAGCATGTATGAGACAGTGCTGACTATCTGCGGTATGCCGAACAGAAACGGAGGCTCGTCCACTTCCGACACCGGTTCAGCGGTCATTATGCGTGACGGCTGGTCGTCGGCAGAGGCAAGAGCAAAGGACACCGAGCTGGTTTTCAAGAAGTCAGAAAAAGAATTTCTCAAGCTTTTGCTTCGCATTTGCCGAGATTTGAGCGACCTGACTTTGAAGCTATCCAATGTTGAAATCCGCTTTACAAGGCGAAATTATGAGAATATCACTCAAAAAGCTGATGTTTTGGTAAAAATGCTTAGTAATCCTCAAATTGCGCCGGTGCTCGCCTTTACCCACTGCGGTATGTTTTCAGACCCGCAGCTCGCTTATAGGATGAGCAAGGAATACGCAGAACAACAGCAGAAGAAAACTGCGGAGGTGAATGCCGATGGCAGAAAAAATGAGGCCGGCGCTTCGGGTAACGCCGGAAATGATAATGGCAATAGAGCAAGCGCTGAATCAGCGCAGCAGAATTGAAATCGGTGTAAAGAATAACAAAATCTGCATTTGGGAAATCAAAAGCAAAACTAAATACGAACAGCCTATTACATAGGGTATTAGGAACAGCCAATTAGGGGCTATTGATATCGAAAAGATATTGATAGCCTCTTTTCTTTTTTCATTTTTCTCCCTCTCCTCCGCCCCTGGGCTCTGCGGAGTGCCCATGAAAGCTCGCCAGTTGCGCTGAATGAGAAAGGCGGGGAAAAAGTAATCAATCGCCGAGAGGCGTTATTGGTCAGAGAAGACCTTAATCGCAAAGTGGAGAAAACCACACCAAAAACAGAAAACATAGTCAGAGAAGACTGAAAAACGCAGGAGGTAATCATCATGGCAAAAATCGATACGAGCACCATTGACGGTTATGAAAGCATGACCGCCGAGCAGAAAGTTTCCGCATTGGAAGCTTACAATTCGCCCGACCCCGACCGTACAGGCTGGGTAAAGAAAGATTTGTATGACAAGGCCGCTTCCGAAGCGTCTGCTTGGAAGAAGAAGCACAATGAGCTTCTTTCCGAGGACGAACGCAAGAAGCAGGAGCAAGCCGACAGCCTTGCTCAGATGCAAGCCGAGCTTGAAGAGCTCAGAACAAGCAAGAAAATAAGCGAGTATAAGGCAAAATTTGTTGCGCAGGGCTATGACGAAGCACTTGCAGAGGACACAGCTAAGGCAATGGCTGACGGAAACAGTGAAAAGGTTTTTGCGAACAATCAGAAGTTTCTTGATGATTACGCAAAAAAAGTTAAAGCGGACGCTCTCAAAAAAACCCCGAGGCCGACCCCAGGAATGGGCGAGGTTGATCCGCAAAATTATGACGAAAAAATCATAAATGCGCAGAAAAGCGGAGATATCACAGCAGCTGCGTATTACACCCGCCTAAAGGCTCAGGCCGAGGCAGGGCACAAAAACGAATAAAGGAGACTTTTACTAAATGGCAGATACTTTTGCTACAAGTTTTGGAGTGCTTAATTACTCCGGAATGCTTTTCAATAAAGGCAATGTCAGAACCCCGCTGTCCTCGATCATCGGCGGCAGGGCAAAGACTACCGATCATGTGGAGTTCGTTACCGGCCAGGAGTTCACCAGTGGCGGCGGCACGCAGCCTGCTATCAGCGAGACTGCGTCTTTGACCGCACCCGATGCAACCGTAGTGACCCGTGAGCAGAAAACGAATGTCACTCAGATCTTCCAGGAAAGTGTGGGTATTTCATACGGAAAGATGTCCAACATGGGCACTCTGAGCGGCATCAATGTTGCCAATCAGGCAGCTAATCCAATGAATGAGCTCGATTTCCAGGTCGCCGCAAAGATGATGAAGATCAATGCGGATATCGAGTATACCTTCATTAACGGCGCTTACAACAAGGCGACCACCGATGCAACCATCAACAAGACCCGTGGTCTCGTTACTGCAATAACCACTAATAAGACCGCAATGGCATCCAAGCCTCTCGGCCTGTGGGATATCGCAGACATGGTCAAGAAGATTTACGGTCAGAACGCTCCCACCAACGGCCTGTGCCTGTGGTGCGATGCGACCACAATGTTTCAGGTCAATGCCGACGCAGTTCAGAACGGTTTGTCCGTAGTACCTGCATCCCGTGAGATCAACGGCATTGCTCTTTCAAGTGTTGTCACGCCTATCGGCGTTGTTTATCTGTACCTCGGTGAGTACCTGCCTGCCGGTACTGCGCTGCTTCTTAACCTTGATGTAATCGCACCTGTTTTCCAGCCTGTTCCCGGTAAGGGCAACTTCTTCCTTGAGCAGCTTGCAAAGACCGGCGCAGGCGAGAAGTACCAGCTCTTTGGCCAGATCGGCCTTGACCATGGCCCTGAGTGGTATCACGGCAAGTTTACCGGCATTTCGACCGAGTTCACCGCACCCACTTACAGTCGCAGCGTGTTTGTTGCAAATGCAGCTGATTTCAAGGCTCAGGCTGCGGGCACCTGATAAAGCATTAACAGAAGGGAGTAAGCAGCATGACGGATGTTGAAAAGTTAGTGATGCTCAGAAGCATGACCGGCGAGGAAAACGAAGAAGCATTGCTCGCTTACCTCGGCATTGCGGGTGACAAGATCTGCCGGAAAGCATATCCGTTTTCTCGCACTGTAAAAACCGTGCCTGAACAGTATAGCTACATTCAAGTCGAGATAGCTGCTTACCTGCTTAATAAACGAGGCGCAGAGGGTCAGACGGCGCATAGTGAAAATGGAATTACTCGCACTTATGAAAACGCCGATATTCCCTCTACGCTTTTACGAGACATAATTCCTTACGCATCACCCATCGGAGGTCAGAATGAAGATACTGAAACGGAATAAAACACCTTTCTGGTATCAGCTTTATGACCGAACAAAGACGGTTGAAGACGAGGACGGCAACGAGGTCGGGTCGGCGGTTGTTTACAAGGATGCTGTCGAAATGAAAGGCAACATATCCTCGGCTACCGGCTCTGCGCAGGTCGAGCAATTTGGCAATTTCGCAGGGTATGACAAGGTCATTGTTGTCGACGACATGAGCTGCCCTATAGAGGAAACAACGGTTTTGTTTATCGACAAAAAGCCGGAGTATGACGCAGAGGGCAATCCGCTTTTTGATTATGTAGTCAAGCGTGTTGCCAAATCGCTTAATGTTATTGCCTATGCCGTCAAAAGGGTCGATGTGTCATGAAAAAGGCCAGTGTACCGTTGTCCGTCGCCGGAATTAAAGAGCTGAAAAAGTCGCTCAAAGAGTATAAGGCATGGCAAGAGCGGCGTGTACGGCTGTTCCTTGAGCGTTTAGGCGAGTTGGGCGTAGAGATAGCCAGCGTGAAATTCACCACGGCTGTATATGACGGTGCAAACGATGTGAATGTCCAAATAGAGGAGCGGGGCGAAAACGCAATAGCTGTTGTGGCTACCGGCAATGCAACGCTTTTTATTGAGTTCGGCACAGGCATAGTTTATGCGGACAATCACCCAGAAGCCCAAGAAAACGGGATGACCCGTGGTAGTTACGGTGCGGGCAAAGGCAAGCAGAACGCTTGGGGCTATTACGGCGAGGCCGGCACTAATGGCAAAGAGGTTGTCAAAAGTGACGGCAGGACGGTCGTCATAACCCACGGCAATCCCGCAAATATGTCGATGTACGAGACCGCAAAGGAGCTTGAGGCAAGATTTAAGGCGATAGCAGAGGAAGTGTTCAAATGATAGATATCGAAAACCAAATCTACACCCCCATTGCCAAAGCCCTTAGAGGCAAGTTCTCTGGCTTAACCGTTAGCGGTGAGTATGTGAACGCTCCGAGCGGCTTTCCTTATGTGAGCATTGTGGAGCAGGACAACTTCACTACGCAGGCGCACATGGACAGCGGAAACGCCGAGGCATTTGCAACGCTCATGTATGAAGTGAATGTTTACTCAAGCAAAAGCACGGCTAAGAAAGCCGAGTGCCGAGAGATTATTTCATTCATCGATAATTTAATGTATCAAAAGAATTTCAGGCGTATTTCACTTGCGCCTGTTCCAAACTTGGAAAATGCAACAATCTACCGTCTCGTAGCTCGTTATAGAGCGGAAACGGACGGTACGAACATTTACAGGAGGTAAAAATGGCAATAAGCACCTATAAAGTCTTTCTTATGAAGAAGGGAGACACGGGCGATACTTGGTCAAAGCTCGTTGATATTAAAGAATTTCCTGATCTCGGCGGCGAGCCTGAAATGCTGGAAACAACCACATTGTCTGACCCCATGCAGACTTACATAGCCGGTATTCAGTCCCTTGATGGTCTGACTTTCACGGCAAACTACGATATGACCACCTTCAAAACGCTCAAAGCTCTTGAGGGCAAGAAGACAAGCTACGCAGTGTGGTTTGGCGGCACAGAGGCGGCAGGCGTTGTAACCCCTAACGGCAGCAATGGTAAGTTCAGCTTTGACGGCGAGCTTTCTGTTTATCCTACCGGCGGCGGTGTAAACGAGGTCGTGGGCATGACGATATCCATTGCTCCGTCCACACCCATTACCTTTGCCGAAGGCGCATAAGGAGGTTACATCATGGCAAAACAGCTTACTATCGATGATACTGTGACTGGCATTACTTACACACTGGAGTTCACACGAAAGACAATAGAGATGATGGAGAAAAACGGCTTTGTCATTTCCGACATGGATCGCAAGCCTATGACACTTCTGCCTGCGCTCTTTGCAGGTGCATTCCTTGCTCATCATCGTTTTGTCAAGCGTGATGTCATTGACGGCGTTTACGCAAAGCTCAACCACAAGGACGAGCTTATCGGCGCACTTGTGGAGATGTACAACGATTCGCTTATGGCTCTGTTTGACGAGCCTGAGCAGCAGGAAGACGAAGCGGGAAACCCGAACTGGAAGGCTGGCTGGTAAGCGACCAATCTTCCGTGAACGATGGGGGCGGCGGCGGACAAAGCCCCAGCCCCCGTTTTGCTTACACAGACAAATTTTATGAGCTTTTTCCTTATTACTTGTCTATAGGCATGACCTATGAGCAGTACTGGGAGCAAGATTGCGAGTTGGTTAAATACTATCGCCGAGCAGCACGGATAAAACGGGAACTAAAAAACCAAGATGCGTGGTTGCACGGCGCATATTTTTACGAAGCGCTGCTTGATGCTGCCCCTGCATTACGGGCATTTGTAAAAAAAGGCACTAAGCCTACACCTTACAGGGACAAGCCTTATGAATTGTATGCCCAAAGCGATAGCTCGGAGAAGAAAGAACAGGTCAAGGAAAAGCAAAATAGTAAAGCAAAGGCTTTTATGTTGGCGTTTATGATGTCCAACAACAAGAAGTTTGAAAACAAAGGTGGTGTGCCCGATGGCTGATAATGTTGAACTACAGGGCTTGGAATTTCGGATCGTCAATGACAGTGCCGCAGCCGTTAAAGGCATGGAAGCACTAAGCACCACACTTGATCGATTGAAAAAAGCAACCTCCGGCGGCACAAGTGGCCTTAGCAGAACTGCTGCCGGGATAACCAAAATAAACGATGCGTTAAAAAGTTTTAATCACACCGACGCAGGCCAAAAGATCAGAGAGCTTGCGGTCGGGCTTGCAACCATTAGAGATGTTGGCAAGGTAACGATATCGGCCTCTATTGCCAATCAGATAACAGCCATAAGCAGTGCTCTCAGTGGCGTTAACACCGATACTAAAGATAAGCTTACAGGGCTTGCGGATGGCCTCAGACCACTTTCCGAGCTTGGCAAGTCAAAGCTGACTACATTTATCAATCAGCTTAAAAAGCTCCCCGAAGTTACGCAGGAGCTCGAAAAAGTTGATATGGATAAGTTTACGCAGCAGATGAAAGACTTAGCGGCAGCAATGCAGCCACTGGCGGATGAAATGCAGAAGGTCTCTAACGGTTTTTCGGCATTCCCCGCTAAGATACAAAGGCTCGTCGCCAGCACTCAGCAGGGGCGAAAAAGTGTAGGAGCTTTTGGTAAAGCGACCGGCGCTTTGAAATTAGGCGGCTTTGCTGTGTCTTTGCGTACTGCTGCGGGCTGGATAGGTAAAGCTATAACGCTGTCTAACAAGTATCAGGAAGACTTGAATTTGTTCACAGCCTCCATGAGAAAGTATGCGGCGGCAGCTCAAGAATATGCCGAAAATGTATCTGAGATCATGGGCATTGACCCTGCTGAGTGGATGCGCAATCAAGGTATATTCGATACCCTTTTAACAGGCTTTGGCGCTGTTTCAGACCGAGCATACACGATGAGCAAAAACCTAACTCAGCTTGGCTATGACATAAGCTCGTTTTTCAACATTTCTACCGAAGACGCTATGCAGAAATTGCAGTCCGGTATTTCGGGTGAGCTTGAGCCACTTCGCCGTTTGGGCTATGACTTGTCGCAGGCTCGTTTGCAGCAGACCGCTTATACATTAGGCATTAAAGAAAATGTTTCGGCAATGACGCAGGCCGAAAAAGCTGAATTGCGATATTACGCAATTATGACACAGGTAACGACGGCTCAGGGCGATATGGCTCGTTCGCTTGAAGCACCGGCTAATCAGCTCAGAATATTGCAGGCGCAGTTTACTATGGCGGCAAGAGCAATAGGTAACATATTCATTCCGATACTTAACAAGCTGATACCTGTAGGGATCGCCGTTCTGCAAATCATTAGGGATGTTGCAAACGCAATAGCGGAGCTATTCGGATTTCAGTTGACCGAAATCGATTATTCGGGGCTTAACAACGCAACATCAAGCGTCGGTGGTCTAACGGACGAGTTAGACAATGCGAGTTCAGCAGCAAAAGAGCTTAAAAAGTACCTTGCCGGTTTTGATGAACTGAATGTCATGCCCTCTGATTCGAGCGGCAGCGGATCGGGCGCTGGCGCTTCTGGCGGCGGTGGCTTTGGCTTTGAGCTGCCCGAGTATAACTTCCTCGGCGAGGAGCTGAACAAGAATGTCAGTGACCTAAAGGAAAAGCTTGCGCCGATATTGAAAATTGTATTAGCCATTGGAGCTGGGTTTGCAGCGTGGAAAATCGGCAAAGGTGTCATTACTGCTGTTGCGGCGCTGAAAAGTGGCTTTGCCGCATTTGCTGCTTCGGGAGTAGGACAGGCTATCTTCTCTAAACTCGCAGCAGTGCTCGCCGGAGTGGCTTTGCAATTTAATGTAGCGGGCGGCGGCGTAGAAGGCTTTCTCGCTGTATTAGGTTCAGCCGGTAAAGTTGCGGGCCCGTTTGTGGTGATTTTGACAGTCATTATTGCGACCATCAAAACGCTTATCGAACGGTGGGACGATATCAAAGCAGCATTTTCCAACTCTTTAGACAAGCTGAAAGTCAGCGAGCGCTTGCAGGCGGTAAATGATAAATTAGATTTGTTGGGTAAAAAGCTGGGCTGGGTCGACGGTTTTTGGAAAGGCCTTAAATCCACGATTGAAAAATTGATGGATTTCATTGGTAGTGTGGTAGTCACTGTGATTGGCGGCGGTCTGACTGGGCTGATAAATGGCTTGGTTGAGTTCTTTGACGGAGCAATTACGGCTATAACAGGCATTGTTGATGCGCTTAAAGGAATTGGGCAGTTCTTCAAAGGTGTTTTCACCGGCGATTTGGAACTCGTGAAGCAGTCGTTTTCAACATTTGGCTCAGGTATTAAAAAAATATTTTCGGGCGTTGTCAAAGCACTTACAAAGTCTTTCACCGAATGGGTTAAAGGAGTTATCCAAGGAGTTTCTGATTTAGGAGAAACTCTGCTTGGTGTTTCGATACCTGACATTGTGAATGGCATAAAAGGCACTTTTACTGATGCTGTTAAATGGGTAAAGAAAAATGTAATTGACCCTGTAGTCGGAGCTTTCAAAACGGTCGGAGATACTATAAGTCAAATCTTCAAAGGTTGCTGGATAATCATAAAAGCGATATGGATAGTGGTTTCCGAGTGGTTCAAGAAAAATGTAATTGATCCTGTAGTAAACAATTTCACGATTGCAAAGGGAGCAATTAAGGGAACATTTGAAACACTGTGGAAAAACATAAAAAACACATTTTCACCAGCTTTTAAGTGGTTTGACGAGAAAGTTGTTGCCCCGATAAGAAGTGCATTTGAAAAGGCTGCAACAAAAATAAAACGCAGTTTCGAGACCGCATTTAATGGAATCAAAACAGTTGTCAAGAGTATTTTTAACGGCATTTTAGGAATTATAGAAAATGCCATTAACGGTGTCATACGAATGATCAACAGACTAATAGAGGGCTTTAATAGTATTGTAAAAGCTGCGTCTTGGATAACGGGCGATAAATGGAACGGCATATCCAAAATCAAAAAGGTCAATTTGACCAAATATGCCTCTGGCGGCTTCCCCGATGAGGGCGAACTTTTCATTGCTCGTGAGGCGGGCGCAGAAATGGTCGGCAGCATCGGGCGCAGAGCCGCAGTAGCCAATAACGATCAGATAGTCGAAGCTATCTCAGCCGGTGTTTATCAGGCAATCAGGAACGCAAACGGCGGTAACGGCGCAGGCAACCGCAACACCACGGTTGTCGCCCAGTGCGACGGCAAGACGCTTTTCAAAATCGTTGTCGACGAAAACAATAAGGTGGTTCGCACTACAGGCGCTTCGCCGCTGTATGCATAAGGAGACAACATGGCGATTTTAACAATAACAAAAAAAGACGGAACAGTTATTCCGCTTAAAGACCCCGCAAGTATGACATGGGGACTATCTGATATCGACGCTGACAGTACGGGTCGAAATCAGTCGGGCGATTTGTATCGTGACAGAGTGGCCACAAAAAGAAAACTAACTCTTGAGTGGCCACCACTCAGCATGGCGGAGTGCTCAACACTGCTAAATGCCGTTGACGATGTGTTTTTTACAGTGTCCTATCCTGACGCTAAGTCGGGGACGCAGCGCAGCATGACGGCATATGTCGGAGACAGAACTTCTCCAATGTACAGCCTCATAAACGGCGTTTGGCTGTGGGAGAGCTTGTCCATGAATTTCATCGAGAGGTGATATATGTACACGGTAACGCAAGAATTTCATGATGCGTTTTCAGCCTTGGGGCGTAACATTATATACATAAAAGCTGTGTTCAACGGCGAGACTGAGTTAGGCTCGGACGAGCTTCAGGAGCTTGTTGTGACCGAGCAATTCGGAGCGTCGGGCGGCGTGACCGTCGGCTCGGCGTTCTCGTCAAGCTGCAAGCTGACTATGTACGCACAGGATGGACTTGCACTGAGAAACGGCTATTTTGTGCCGTATGTAGGCATCAATGTCGGCGGCGAGACCGTCTATGTACCTAAGGGCAAATTCTACATTCCCTATGACGGAATTGAGAAAACCGGCAGACTGTGGGTCACCGTTGCAGGTTATGACCGTATGGCTTCGCTGGCAGGGGATTATATCCCCAATATCGAGTTTCCGGCAACGCCTGCACAGATACTTGCGGATGTGTGCGAGCAAGCGAATTTGACTGCGCCAGTGGTGACTTTGCCGGACATTCAGATAGAGAGCGCCTATGCGGGTAGCTACCGTGAGCAATTGGGCTGGCTTGCAGGTCTGATAGGCTGTAACGCCAAATTTGACGCTAATGGCAATCTCGTATTCGTGTGGTACACCGACAGCGATTTGACCATAACGCAAGATATGCAGCAAATGAACGGCCTGAAGCTTACAGGCGACACATTCGCTATACAAAGCATAACTACCGGCACAGAGGATAACGCCATTACCGCCGGAGGCGGAACGAGCATCACATTTACAAATCCCTACATCACGAAAGAAGTTGCAGAAGCCGTGCTTGACCTTGTCGAAAACACGCCGATGCACCCTTGCACCGTGAAATGGCGTGGCGATCCATCGGTTGAAGCCGGTGACATTCTCAGCGTTATAGGCGAGGACGGTGCAACGGTACTGCCGGTGTTCGTTATGGAACAGGTATTGAGCATAAAGGGCGGTATGTCTTGCGAGACTACTTGCTATCCTGTAGAGGATGAAGATTACAATGTGAAAAGCCCTGTTTCGCAGCAAATAGAGCGAGTGTATAACAGCATAACGGAAAGCTTCCGAAATGCGACTGAAAAGATAGTAGGCGCAAAAGGCGGTTATTATGAAATAACCTATGATGAGGACGGTTTTCCGACAGGCTGGTCGCTCACAGAAAACACGAAGATGTGGATAATGTCGACTGGCGGCTTGGGATTCTCTGCCGATGGTGGCAAGACCGTAAGTCAGATTGCATTAACATCCGACGGCTATGTAAACGCCACGGCTTTAGCGGTAGGCTCGTCTAATGCAGACGGCACATCCGAAATTACTTACATGGACAAATGGTTTAGGTTTAGTAAGGACGGTATGGAGATCGGAAGCAGTGATGACGGCGAAAACATAAAGCTTCGGCTCAATAATAATCGTATATCGTTTTTGAGCGACGATATGGAGGTTGCGTATATCAGCAGCAACAAACTTTATATAACCGACGGCGAGTTCTTAAATCGCTTGGTGCTCGGAAATTTTGGATTTATTCCACGGCAAAACGGCAATTTGTCATTTAAGAAGGTGAAATAATGGCTAAGAGTGGCAGCTTCACAGGCTCAACAAATAATGAATATATCGTTCCGAAAATTACTTGGAGTGCAACGCAAAGCATTTCGGGCAATTATTCCGATGTTACGGCAACGCTGACATATAGCCGAACCAACACGGGGTTTACGACCGGCGGCACATGGAACGGGTCTATAACCATTAATGGCACAAAAGCCACCGGCTCAAAGTATATCGAGATCACCCACAATTCAAATACGACTGCATTAACTGCCAAGACGAGGGTTTACCATAATGCCAACGGCAGCAAGAGTATAACAATCTCAGCTTCCGGCAGTATCAGTGGAGCAAGCCTTCGATCAACGACAATCAGTCAATCGGTAACGCTTGACACCATTCCAAGAGCGACAACGCCCGTGCTTTCAGCATCAAGCGTAGACATGGAAGATACTGTTACGATAACGCTCAAAAGAGCTTCGACCAGCTTCACGCATAGGCTTTCATATTCGTTCGGCTCGCTGACGGGGCAGACCTCCGGCATAAGCTCACCGCAGGCGCAGGATATCTCAAGGACATTTACTCCACCGCTGTCACTTGCGAATCAAATCAAGAAAAGCACAAGTGGGACTTGCACTATCACCTGCAAGACCTATAACGGCAATACATTGATTGGGACGAAGACCGTGACGCTGACAGTGAAAGTACCGACAAGCGTCGTTCCGACGATAAGCGGTGTTTCCGTGAGTGATGCGAAAACTGATATTGCCGAAAAATTTGGGGTTTATGTGCAGCAAAAGTCTAAACTTTCGGTCAAAATATCCGCATCGGGTTCTTACGGAAGTACGATTTCATCTTATCGGACTACGATTCAGTCTATGACCTATAGCGGAGCTTCATTTACTTCAAATGTAATTACGGCGAGCGGTACGATGACGCTCAAAACAACGGTCACGGACAGCCGAGGACGCACGGCAAGCAGGGAAATACCAAATATTACAGTCGCTGAATATTCACCGCCGCAAATCTCGTCGATACAGGTTTATCGCATAGATACAAACGGCAACGCTTCCGATGAGGGCGACCGCATTGCGATAAGTGTAAAATATTCCGTTGCGTCTATCGACAACAAAAACACCCGAGCATACAAAGTCGGTTACAAGCAGTATGACGCTGCGAGCTTCACACAGTTTGCAAGCGGAACGGCAGAGACGAGTTTTGACGGCGTGTTGAAATACACGGCAGCTCCGATAATATCGGCTGATTATTCATATAGTGTCAAATTTGAGCTTGCAGACTATTTTACTACCGTGCCGATCACGCTGGATATTTCAACAGCATATCCGATAATGGATTTTCGTAGCAATGGCAAAGGCATTGCGTTCGGAAAGGTTTCCGAGAAAGACGCTTTTGAAGTTGCGATGGATGCGCATTTCACCAAGAGTGTTACCACACACGGCGAAATCGAAATCTACGGCGGCACACCACATATTGACTTTCACCATGCTAACAGCACCGATGATTACACCACTCGCATTATCGAAAACGAACGGGGTCTATTGAACATTCTTGCGCCAAAAGGACTTCAGCTTAACGGCTCAAACCTTAAATACGACGACACGGCGATAAAAAACCGCCTTGCCGCCATTGAGAGCCACGAAAATGTTACGCTGACAGCAAACGCCTCAAGAATAACCAATGTTTCCTACACGGCAAAATACTTTCCGCTGCTTGGAATAGTGTTCGTGAGGATATACGGCAAAATCAATGCGGCGCTCAATGCCGGATATGACTATGATCTTTTTGCCATCAACAGCAGAGTGCCGGATTCCAATGCCGCACTGTCGGTCAAATGCGGCAAGAACGCAATGGCGGTAGCAAAGACCTCGTCCAGCGGTAGTGCTATTCAGATACGCCCGCTTGAATCGGGCATAAACGGCTACGATGTATATATCACTGGCTTTTGGTTTGTCTAAGGAGGCAAGATGATAAAAGTAATCTACAACAAAACATGCGGGCGCTGTGTGCAGTCAGAGCCGTTGACCTCCGGCATGGTGGGACAGCCGATAGAGTTTGAATACTCGCCGGACTTTGATGGCTTAACGCTGACCGCCGTATTCACCAATGGCAAAACCACCGTCGATGTGCTTAACCCTGGCAATCAGTGCATGATACCGCATGAGGTGCTGGACACTGTCGGGACGCTGGTCAAAGTGGGTATCTATGTAGTCAGAGGCAACGAAATTGTAATCCCCACGGTGTACGCCACTATCGGCATCGTACTTAAAGGTGCAGACCCTAGCGGCGATGTATCGGCAGACCCGACGCTTCCGGTGTGGGCGCAGATACAAGGACTCATGGGCAACCTCAGCGACCTTAACACGGAAGCTAAAAACAATCTCGTTGCCGCTATCAACGAAGCTGCGCAGACAGGTAGCGGTGGTGCATCAATCGCAATGCGTGTTGACGGCGGGTACATCCAGTACAGTACCGATAACGGCAATACATGGGTCAACCTGATAGCCGAAGCCGACCTCAAGGGCGACAAAGGTGCAGACGGTGCTCCCGGTGTTGACGGCAAGGATGGAGCACCCGGCAAAGACGGTACTAACGGTCACACGCCTGTTAAAGGCACGGACTATTGGACGGCATCGGACAAGGCGGAGATAGTTGCTGAGGTTACAGCCGCACTACCTAAGTACGGAGGCGAAACCGCATGAGTGTAAATATCAAGTATAAAAACAACAGTATCGCCGAGTTGACCGACACTGGCACAAAAACGCTGAAAACGGCGGGCAAATACTGCGAGGCGGATATAGTTGTTGAGAACACAAAGGACGCCGCCCCACCCATTACTGGCTACTACGAAGCGAACAGCATCGACAACGAAGATGGAACGCAGACACTGGTTATAACCGACGGCACATCAATTGTCGATGGCATAATCGTCAAAGCACGAGACACAGACGGTTACCCAACAGAGGTAGACATCTACTGTTCCTCCGGCGTTTTTGACAATGTTGTTTGTGGGCGTGCCGATGGTGGAAACAGAGATACACGGTTCATAAAACTCGAGAAAATCAACTTCAAAAACATCATTACGCAATTTAAAGATCAGGCATTTTGTGTGCTGTCCAGTTTAAATACTGTCACGGGCGTAAAAGCGAATCCTTTCGAGGATGTAGTCAGTTTAGGAAACTGGTTTACGTTCAACTATTGCGCTTTGCCCGGGGAACTTAGTTTCCCGAACCTTACGAGCGCTGGTGTGTATTCATTCTACTGCATGCCAAATGTTACAAAAATTTCTTGCCCAAAACTTACATATGCACATCAATTTTTTGCGTATAGCTGTGAGAGTTTGAAAGAGATTTATTTGCCGTCGTGTACAACAGTGAACGGTGACGGTCGGTATGCTCTTGGCAACAACACGGCACTTGAAAAACTTGAGGTCGGCAGTGTTGGACATGGCGTTGTAGGGTTCAAAGACATTGCTCTGCATGGCTGCACGCAGAGTTTCCTAACAGTCACCATATATACGACTGGCAGCAACGCTGATACTATGCTGGCGCACATTCGCAATAGCGCAACTGGAGCCACAATCATCATAAAAGCGTCCGAGGATACCGAGTATAATTCAACGGCATTTGCAGCGGGCGAAACAATACTGACAAGCACAGTAGAAACGGAGGTGACAGACGAATGATAAACACCGAAAAGCCCATATCTGCGGTTAAGTATAATGGGCAAGAGTTGCCGATGGCTGGTATTGCGGCTGGTATTGTTTTTGATGAATATGATACCGACGGCAAACCTACTGCTGTGACATTTTACGGAGACATTCCGCAAAACGCATTAGGCTGCGTCAGCCATAATTCGTGGGAAAGCACACTAGGGGCTAGTGTTACACAGATAAATATAAAAAACGCCACTAAGATAGGCGCATTTGCATTTACAGGCAGTTCTATCACAGCAGTCATTATACCTGATACGGTTGATGTTATTGGCGACTCTATTCTGCGAAATTGTAAAGTCGATTTTGACTATACCCATGAAAATGCACGAGGGTTGTACAGCTATTCGGGCGCAGCGACAAGAGCGCTAAATAATGCTCGGCCACATTTGCGCAATGTAATACTTGGCGGAACTGGCAAACCTGTCACAGCTATTTACAAAGGCAGTTTGAGCCCACTAATTGCTGATGGCGTGTTCACATTCTTCTGCATCGGCGACAATGTCGATACGATTCTGGCCGAAGTGCGAAATACAATAACAACAAACACAATAGTCGTGAAGGCGGCCGAAGCCACAACCTACAACGACACAGAGTTTGCGGCTGGCGACACAATCATAACCAGCACGGTGGACACGGAGGGGACGACATGACAATCGGAAAAGTTACGAACACGATCAACGGAGTAGCGCACGAGCGCATTCTGCTGACAGCCGCCGAGGGCAAAGCCCTGACCAATGACGGCGGCATAACCACATGGAACTGCATTGCAGTTGACAACACTGACGGCTGGGCGGAAATCGATGCACCTGTGGATGGTGGGGAAGAAATCACCGACACTGAGGCGTTGAACATCATCACAGGAGGTGCGACGACATGACACGAGCCGAAGCGATAGCCTACAGGGGCAAGATAGAAGCGGCAGCAAGCACTATGACCGATGAGACCGCACTGACCGCCGTTGAGCTGTTCCCCGAGTGGACTGCCGGAAAAGCATACGCAGTCAACGACAGGGTGCGCTATGACGGCACACTGTACAAATGCATACAGGCGCACACATCACAATCCGACTGGGCACCGAGTGCAACACCTGCATTGTGGAAAATCGTCAGTGTTGACGAATATCCCGAATGGGTACAGCCGACCGGCGCGCACGACGCATACAACATCGGCGACAAGGTGACATACAACGGCAAGCATTATGTCTGCACGAGCAACGCCAATGTTTATGCGCCCGATGTATACGGTTGGGAGATTGAAACTTAAATTCTCAATTTTACACCTAAATTGAGCAGTTAGCCCCGAAAACAAGGGTGTAATGCTCAAAAACATCCCAAAATTGAGAATAACTTTAGTTTGCTAAAGCGATTTTGCATAACACATAACATCAATTATAAAGGAAGTGAAAACAATGGGCTACACGGCAAAACAGCTTGTCGCAATCGCCGAAGCTGAAATAGGCTACCACGAGAAAGCTAGTAACAGCAGTCTTGACAGCAAAACGGCGAACAGCGGCAAGGGCAATTACACGAAGTACGGGCGTGACCTGCACAATGCCGGATATTACAACGGCAACAAAAACGGCTATGACTGGTGCGACCAGTTTGTGGACTGGTGCTTTTATCGGCTTTGCGGAAGCAGGGACAAGGCAGAGTACATCGAATGTCAGACCGGCAAGTACGGCGCAGGTTGCGGCTGGTCGTTGAAGTATTACAAAGCCGCTGGGCGACTCGACATGACCCCGAAAGTCGGCGACCAGATATTCTTCAAGTACAGCAACGATAACAGCACAGCCGACCACACAGGTATTGTTGTGCGTGTCACTGATAGCTACATCGAGACCATCGAGGGCAACAGCGGCAGCGAAGTCAAGCGCAAAGTCTATCAACTCAACGACAAGACTATTATCGGCTATGGTCATCCGAGGTACGACGCAGAGCTGAAAAAAGCAATCGTAAAGGAAGTGAAAACCGTGAAAATTGAAATGCCTGTACTACGAAAGGGCAGCTCCGGCAACGCAGTGAAAACTCTGCAAAGGCTGCTCAGACAGCTTGAATATGTCAACGCCGACGGCAAAGCCCTGATAACTGTTGACGGTTCATTCGGCAGCAACACTGAGGCGGCAGTCAAGCGCTATCAGAAAAACCGTGGTGTAAAAAATCCCGACGGCATCGTCGGGGCTTGGACATGGAATAAACTGCTTAACGGCAGATAATATGGAGAATAAAATATTATGAACGCACCCGAAACTGCACTTGAGATCAAGGCATTTTTCACCGCAATTGCGGCATTTGGTACGGCGCTGTTCGGCTGGGTAGGCTGGATAGTTGTCATTTGGCTGTTTGCGCTCGTGCTGGACTACATAACCGGCTCAGCCGCCGCCGCTAAGGCGGGGGAGTGGTCGTCGAAAACCGCACGAGAAGGACTGTGGCACAAGGCGGGCAGTATCGCCGCTGTCTTAGTAGCTGCTATGTGTGATATCGCCCTGGGCGTTATGATAGACGGCATAGGCGCACAGGCAGTCACTGACTGGCTCGGCGGCAGCATGACTTTTGCAACGCCGATGGTATGCGTTTGGTATATCATCACCGAGGCCGGTTCTATCCTTGAGAACGCCGACAAGCTCGGCGCAAAGATACCCGACTTTCTGCGCAAGCGTCTGAGCAAGCTAAAGGACAAAGTCGAGGACGAAAATTACGAATAACATCTAAAGGAGTTTTTAATGACTGCAACCGTTAAAGATTTCTGCCGCATAAATGGCATTGCCGAAAATTCAGATAACCTTGTAGACATCATATACAATGCGCTAATAGGTGGTGACTGTGACGGAAGACTTGACGAGGATTGCGGAAAAGGGACGGAGAAGCAAGTTCCAATTCCCGACAGCTATGCGGGAAAAGCTGATAGCTGAGTGCGGCTTTACGACTGAGGAAATAGCTATATTAAATCTGCGGGCAAGCGGTAAATCGCTATTGGAAATAGCCGACGCTCAGAACTGCAGCTTTGAGACCGTAAGGCGGCGCATCCGATCTATAAAAAATAAAATAGCAGACATAGTTACAGGGTAGCGCATTATGCGTTACCCTGCTTTTTTATTGCCATGCGTGACCCTTTTCTGACCCTTAATTGACCCTTAGCGTGGCGAAAAATCTGCTAGAATTTATATAGAAAAACAAAGCAGGAGGATGACTATGTACAACAGTTACTATATGTCGCAGTATCCGTCCCAGATGGGCGCAGGCGGGCAGATACCGCAGCAAGTTCAAGTGGTAAGGGTAAATGGCAGAAACGGCGCTGACGCTTACAGGCTCGCTCCTAACAGCTCGGCACTGTTGCTTGACGAAAATGACCCGCTTGTGTGGCTTAAGACTACGGACGGGGCAGGGTATGCGACAGTGACCCCGTATACAATAACACCTTATCATCCTGTACCCGCAGTGGATGTAAACGGGCTGGAAAGCCGAGTAAAACGATTGGAGGATATCTTAAATGGCAAATCCGATGATGCAGATGTTGGGGCAAAGCGCAGCAAGACGAATGCCGAATAACCCCCTCGCTTTAATGGCAGAGTTCCGCAAATTTGCGCAGAATATGACACCCGAAAAGGCACAAAAAGAAGTCGAGCAGCTTCTTGCCTCCGGCAAAATGTCACAGGCGCAATTTGAAGATCTAAAACAGCAAGCGCAGGAGTTTGCAAAGTTCTTAGGATAAATCGGGTCGACACGATTTACATATAAATTCTTACGAAAGGAGATTAAACGATGGATACCGTATCTCTCAGCGACATTGCAGCCGTAACTCGTGGTAACGATAACGACGGCTGGGGCAACGGCGGCGCATGGTGGATCATCATCCTGTTCCTCTTTGTGTTCATGGGCGGCGGCTTTTGGGGCAACCGCAACGGCGATTACGGCCAGTACGCAACCGCAGCATCACAGCAGGAGATCCTTTTCGGCCAGCAGTTCGGCCAGATCAACGACCGCTTGACCAATATCGGCAACGGCATTTGTAGCCTCGGCTACGATATGCAGGGCAACATAGGCCAGCTCGGTAAAGAGATGGCGCTTGCGCAGAATGGCACGAACATGACCATTATGCAGAATGCCAATAGCATTCAGGCACAGCTTGCCGAGTGTTGCTGCAAAACGCAGCAGGCGATTGATGGCATGAACGCAAATCTCGAAGCGAAATTTGCGGCGCTTGAAAAGAGTGCACTTGAGCAGCGTATCGCCGAACAGGCCGCAAGGATCGCAAGCCTCGAAATGGATAACCGCATGCACGGCGTAGTTCGTTATCCTAACGGTTATACTTACAACGCCGGTATGTCCCCGTTCTGCGGCGGCGGTTGCTGCGCATAACACAATCAATCATCCGCTTTAACAGCGTTAAGCCCGGATAGCAAACGCTGTCCGGGCGTTTTAATATAAAAAATACTGAAAGGAAAATTAATCATGGCATGTAATTCAAGACTGAAGAATTCGCACTATAAGAGTGCGCAGAACGCATACAACAACACCTCGCAGACCTTCGTAGCTGCCGGAACGCCCGTTAATGTGCTCGGTATATTGAACACTGACACAGGCTGCTCCCTCGATACGGTCGCAGGCGGCTTTGTGGTGTCCTCTAGCGGCCTTTACCGCATCAGCTATGATGTTGTATTCACGGCTGACGGAGCGGGCACAGCGGAGCTTAAGCTGCTCAATGACACCGTTTCTCTGCCCTGCGCAGACGCACAGGTTACGACCGTTGCAGACAGCATTTATTCGCTGCATGTGGAAACCACCGTATACATCCCTGTATGCTGCAACGGTACACCTACCATAAACGCAGCTATCGGCGGTATAGCCGGTACGATAACCCATGTTTGCGCAAGCATGGTGAAGCTGGCATAATGGGTGAAAATCAAAACTTCGAATTTCTCGATGTGCTGACGATTGTTTCATTCATCATGCAGCTGCAAAACCAATCAAAGCTTTTCGGGCTGCACGATGTACAGGACGATAACAATCGAGTGGCGAAAGAAATTCACGCCCATTTAGAGACGCAGGACGAGAAAATCAATCGCATATTGGAGGCGTTCGGAATTGAAGGATAAAATCAAAGCCTATAAGGCAAAGTTAGAACAGAGCATTGCAGAGTATATGGCTATGCCCGCAAATGAGCGTTCGGCATCCGCCGTGCGTGGCATGGCTGAGTGTTGGGAAGTACTTGAACGCATGGAGCATTGCATATGTCATGAAGGGCGCTTCACGAAAGCCGACGCTGAAAACTGGAACGCCCACATGGTAAATGATGATGGCACGATGGGCGGTCACTGGTCGATGGCACAGACCACAGCAGTGGCGCAGAACATGGGCATATCATTTGAGCACATCACGGAATACTGCTGGAACACGGCAATGAACATGATGTATTCGGACTACTGCAATGTTGCATCAAAACACGGAGTAGGTACGCCGGAGTTCTATGCCGAAATGGCAAAGGCGTTTTTGTTTGACAAAGACGCAAAAAGCCCGAAAGACAAAATGTCGGCGTATTACTATGGTATAGTAATGGCTGAATGATTGCGGTAAGTCTGTAATAGGTCTGTAATAGGCTGCAATTTCGCCCGATTTTAAGCCATTTTCAGCGTTTTTTGCAAGAAACAATATTCAAGAAAAAGCATACCAAAACGCAAAAAAAGTACCGATTTTAAGCTATTTTAGCCTAATTTCGGTACTTTTCTTTGGTGGAGATAAGCGGGATCGAACCGCTGACCTCTTGAATGCCATTCAAGCGCTCTCCCAGCTGAGCTATACCCCCATATAGTGGGTGCGCTGAGTAATTTCTTATTCAATTAGTGCGGTGGTTGTTTACCGCTTCAACCGGTACGAGGAC
>JABLTO010141118.1_pt1 | contig 38810 bp, 35 predicted proteins | sample 7160091 | NCBI WGS metagenome assembly JABLTO01 (sample SAMN14651225, study PRJNA627086) | human gut metagenome | isolation source: feces | host: Homo sapiens
GACGGAAGCACAAACGTAAAAGCATACAGCTATAAGGGGATAACAGTATCCTCAAATGCATTGATACTGTTCTTCGAGAATAAGCCGTTATTCTACGGAGTAGTAGGAGGAACAGGAGTGGCAGCTGTAGGGGCACCATCGGTAATGCTCTTTAGAAAGAGAAAGCTTTTAAAGCTTGCAAAGAAAAAAATTAAAACCAAATAGTTCGTTATAAACACTAAATTATAGTGTAATAAAAATATACTTCATGGTATAATTACAAATAGTATTTTTGTAATTTACCATGGAGTTTTTATTATGTCATTACAATTTATCTTAGGCAATTCCGGCAGCGGAAAAACAGAATATATATACAGGAAAATAGTAAAAGAGGCGGCAGAAGATCCAAAGAAGGATTATCTTGTTATCGTGCCGGAACAGTTTACAATGCAGACACAGAAACAGCTGGTAAGGCTTTCTTTAAACCATGCCATCATGAATATTGACGTGCTTAGTTTTAAGAGGCTTGCGTATCGTGTGTTTGACGAACTGGGAATAAAAAATGTAGAAGTTCTGGAGGAAACAGGAAAAAATCTTGTTCTTAGAAAGATTGCATCGGACAATGCAGCAAGGCTTGGTGTGATGAAGGCAAATATGAACCGGATAGGATATGTAAGCGAGGTTAAATCACTCCTGTCAGAGTTTGTTCAGTATAATATCAGTCCGGCGGAACTAAAGCGCCACATTGAAAGCGGCAGACTCTCAGAAAATTTAAGGGCAAAGCTTTCGGATGTCCTTATCATGTATGAAGAGTTTAACCGGTTTATGGAGGAACGCTATATTACTGCTGAGGAGATTTTAAATGTACTTTCAGATGTCGCAGAAAAGTCTGAAATCCTAAAGGATGCGGTGATATGTTTTGATGAGTTTACGGGTTTTACTCCGATACAGAATGAACTTATGAAAAAACTTCTTGTGGTATCAAAAAAGATATATGTAACTCTCACCATAGATTCTGATGAAGATATGTTTCATACAAAAGGCATGCATGAACTTTTTCATATGCCTAAAAAGACGATACAAAGCCTGCTAAAAATGGCAGATATGCTTCATGTAGATGTTGAAGACGCTGTTATCCTTAATGATAATCACAGATTAAAAAATGCACCGGAGCTTTTATTCATGGAGCAGAATCTTTTTAGGAAGAGGCAGAAAAAATATAATGAAATTCCAAAGGATATACACATAGAGTGTCTTAAGGATCCAAAGGATGAGCTTGTCCGCACAGCCCAGAAGATAAATAAGCTTATAAGACAAAACGGACTCAGATATCGTGATATAGCGGTTGTTACAGGGGATGTTGGTATTTATGATAATTATATCGAAAGCATTTTCGGCAAATATGAAATTCCATATTTTATAGATACGACAAAAGAGATACTACTTCATCCTTTTATTGAGTTTATAAGGTCAGTGCCGGATATTATAGAAAAGGATTTTTCGGCAGAGTCGGTTCTTAGATTTTTAAGATGTGGCTTTTGTGATATAGAAACAAAACAGATTGATACACTCGAAAATTATCTGCTTGCAACAGGCATACGAGGCAAAAAAGCATGGATGCGTAAATGGGTGCGCACGACGAGAAACAAAAATGCATTTGATCCACAGGCGATGGATGAACTCCGCATAAAGATCATGGATATCCTTACACCTGTGTGGGAGGCATATATGGCGTCGGATGTTACCGTGGAGGATTATATAATGGCTATATATAATCTGTCGGTTACTCTAGATATTCAAAGAAAGCTTGCACTTAAAGAACAGGAATATTTAAGTCTTGGAATGCAGACTAAATCAAAGGAATATGGTCAGATATACCGTATCATCATGAAAATCTTTGAAAAATATGTCGTGCTCCTGGGCGATGAGAAAATGAGTGTAGCGGAGTTTACAGACATCCTTGATGCAGGACTGGATGCAGCGGAGGTGGCTGTAATTCCGCCGGGATATGATACAGTAACGATCGGTGATATTGAAAGGACGAGACTTACAGATATAAAGGTAATGTTTTTTATAGGCGTAAACGATGGTGTCGTTCCAAAGGCGGCAGGACGCGGAGGAATAATATCCCAGTATGAAAGACAGCAGCTTTGTGACATGGATATAGAACTTGCACCCGGAGCGAGAGAGCAGGCTTTTATCCAGAAGTTCTATCTGTATCTTAATATGACAAAGCCATCAGAGCAGCTTCATATAAGCTACAGCAGGATCGATGGTTCGGGAAAATCAAGACAGCCGTCATATATAATAGGGACATTTCTTTCAATGTTTCCTAAGCTTTCGGTTCATAATATCGAAGATGCCGGAATGTTATATGAGATTTCAACACAGCAGTCTGCACAGATGTACCTGATATCGGCTGATACAGATAAGAGGTGGTATGGGCTGGCGAGAGCGCTTGAACTTACAGATCCGGATGAAATTTCAAAGTATATCAACGCAAAATTTGAGCATTACAGTAATGATCCAATAAGTAAAAATGTGGCACAGGCAGTATACGGCAGGAAAATAGAGGGTGGCATAACAAGGTTTGAACAGTTCTGCCGCTGCGCATATGCACATTTTTTGAATTATGGGTTAAAACTAAAGGAGCGTGAGGAGGGAGAATTTTCGTCTCTCGATATTGGAAATATCTATCATGCTGCACTTGAGCGGTACAGCAGCAAGCTTGAGGCTGGACAGGACGACTGGTTTACAATAAATGATAATGACAGGAAAAAGCTCACAGTGCAGGCTATTGAGGAAACAATAGAGGGCTATCCGGGCATGGGAGAATACATGACTGCACAGAATCTGCATCAGATAGAACAGATGAAAAAGGTTTTTGACCAGACAGTGTGGGCGCTTACTGTTCAGATAAGAAAAGGAAGATTTATCCCGAAGGATTTTGAGGTCGGTTTTTCACAAAACTTAAAATCAGATGCAGGGGAAGTCTCATTAAAAGGACGGATAGACAGGGTTGATCTTTTTAAGGATGACGGTAAGCTTTATGTAAAAATACTTGATTACAAGTCGGGCAATACGGCATTTGATCTCGTAAAAATATATTATGGTACACAGCTGCAGCTTGCAGTATATATGGACTGTGTTCTGAGGCAGAAAGAAAAAGAAAATCCGCTTCTTGAAGTGATGCCGGGAGGAATGCTTTATTATCATATTGATGATCCTGTTATAGATCTTGGGGATGATACGCCAGACGATATGATAAGTGAGGAAGAGATAAATACCATGATATTACGCCGTCTTAAACCGGACGGACTTATAAATTCAGATGAAAATGCATATCGTGGAATGGATACAGATTTTGAAGGGGCTTCGGATGTTATACCGGTAAAGCTGAAAAAGGATATGACACCGGATGCCTATTCAAAAGTCGCATCAAAAGAAGAGATAGACATAATCTGTGATTATGCAGGTAAGAAGTTAAAACAGATCGCAGATGATATATATAACGGTGATATTTCGGTAAACCCTTTCAGTTCCATAAAATCAGACAGCTGTGCCTATTGCGCATACCAGCCGGTATGCCGTATATGTTCTAAGCTTCCGGGATTTGTGGGAAGAAGTATGCCAAACATGAAAAAGGATGAAGTGATAGACCGGATGAACACAGACATCCATAAGAAATAGACAAGGAGAATTGCGTTGGAAGTCAGATGGACCAGTGAACAGCAGAAAGTAATAGATTACAGAAACAGGAATATACTTGTGTCGGCGGCGGCAGGTTCAGGAAAAACGGCTGTTCTGGTAGAGAGGATCATAAACAGGATAGCAGTCGACAAAAATCCTATAGATATAGACAATATGCTTGTAGTTACTTTTACAAAGGCGGCTGCTGCAGAGATGAGGGAACGTGTAAGTCTTGCAATAGACAAAAAGAGACTTGAAGATCCTGAAAATGAGAACCTTATGAGACAGTCAACACTTGTACATAATGCACTTATCACGACAATAGATTCATTCTGTCTTTTTGTTGTACAGAATCATTTTTCAGAGATAAATCTCGACCCGGATTTTCGGATAGGAGAAAATGGTGAACTTACGCTTTTACTTAAAGACGTGATGGATGAGGTATTTGAAAAAAATTACAAGAAAGGTAATGAGGCTTTTCTGACTCTTATAGACACATATTCAAAGGGTAGAAGTGACAATGCCGTAAGGCAGATGGTAGAGCAGATATATAAAGTTTCAGCGAGCAGTTCATGGCCGGTAAAGTGGATAGAAGCGCTTTCTGATCTATATGATATAGATGATCCCCAAAAGCTTAATGGATCAGACATAATAAATGATATAACACAGTATTGCACAGCCATTCTTAAAGAGATAAAGGATCAGCTTGCCGAAGCATATGAGCTTGCGGATTCTGTTGCGGGACTTGAGAAGTACGCTGCGACAATAGCGGATGATTTGAGTATGTTTGATGGACTTGACGAGGTATCTGATTTTGCGTCGCTATGTGCCTTTGCAGATGGGATAAAGATGGGAAATATTGCTGTTATAAGGAAATTTGATGGTGATGCGGCACTGAAAGAACGAGTAAAGAGCCTTAGAAATGCAGCAAAGGATTCCATAGCAAAATTAAAGAAAAATTATTTTTCAATGGATATTGAACAGATTTTTAAACAGATAAAAAGACAGAAACCATATGTAGATGAGCTTATAAGACTGTCGCTTGAATTTTTGGAGACAATGGAATACAAAAAAAGGCAGAAAAAAGTATTCGATTTTTCGGATATAGAGCATTTTGCACTTCAGATACTTATAGATAAACAGACTCTTCTTCCGACTGCGACCGCACTTGAATTTAAGAAGCAGTTTGAGGAGATAATGATTGATGAGTATCAGGACAGTAATCAGGTTCAGGAAGATATACTTTGTGCGATTTCAAGAAATGATACAGACACTCCAAATATGTTTATGGTAGGAGATGTAAAGCAGAGTATTTACAGATTCAGACTTGCAAAGCCTGAACTTTTTATGAGTAAATTTAATAGCTATTCAATAGATGAGAGTAAAAACCAAAGAATAGACCTGCATAAAAATTTCCGAAGCAGAAATCAGGTTATTGATTTTGCAAATGATATTTTCTATAAGATCATGTCTAAGGATCTGGGAAATGTGGAATATGATGATGATGCGGCACTTTATGCCGGGGCTGCTTTCGAAAATACCCAAAATACGGATGAAGTCATGAAACCGGAAATAATGCTTATCGATATGAAGGATGAAGACTTAAGCCGTATAATAGAGGATGAGGATGGAGACAAGGTAAAGATAGAGGCTCTTATGATCGCAAACAGGATCAAAGGATTTATGGAAAATGGATTTGTGACTGACAAAAAGGATAATAAACCCAGAAATGCCAGATATTCGGATATCGTTATTTTATCAAGAAGTATTGCAACATGGGGTAATACAGTGGCAGATGTATTAAAGGACTGCGGTATCCCGGCACATGTAGAGTCATCGACAGGTTATTTTTCGTCATATGAGATACAGGTCATCCTTTCATTTTTACAGATACTGGATAATCCTTTACAGGATATCCCGATGGCGGCTGTACTTAAGTCTCCGATAGCAGGATTAGATGATGAACAGCTTGCACAGATAAGTGTAAACCACAGGGATGTGTCGTTTTCGCAGGCGGCACTTATAGAGATGGAGGAGGATGGAATGCTTGCCGGGTTTGCAGCATTATATAATAAGCTGCATGCTGCTGTTCCGGATACGTCCATCCACCGGCTTTTGCATATGATCCTTGATGAAACCGGCTTTGACAGATATGCAGCAGCGATGCCGGCAGGCAGACGTCGTATACAGAATATAAACATGCTTATTGAGATGGCGGTTTCCTATGAAAAGACATCGTTTAAAGGGCTTTTTCACTTTATACGCTATATTGCGATACAGCAGAAATATGAGATCGATTATGGTGAGGCTGATGTATCAGGTGAAAATGATGACGTTGTCCGTATTATGACGATACACAAAAGTAAGGGACTCGAGTTTCCAGTCGTGTTTGTCTCAGGGCTTGGCAGAAAATTTAATCTGAGAGAAACAACAGAAGATCTTGTGCTGCACAGTGATATGGGGCTTGGTCTTATCGAGCGCACGCAAAATCCAAGGACAAAGCGCAGGTCACTTATAAGATCTGAGATCGAAGGCCGGATAAAAAGGGAGAGTCTTGGCGAGGAGCTTCGTGTACTTTATGTGGCGTTGACCCGTGCAAAGGAAAAAATCATACTGACCGGAAGTTTAAAGGATGTATCTAAGTCATATGAAAAATACCGCGGAAATATTTTAAAAGGAAAGCCTATAAGCTTTGCGCAGAGGGAAGGGGCGGCCTGCTATCTGGACTGGATCATACCGGCACTGCTTTCATATCCCGATAAATATACTATTTCAACGATAGATGCTGATGAATTTGCAAGCCGAATTGCACAGGATCTGGCAGACAGTGACATATCAAGGATGCAGCTTATTGAAAAGATCAGGCAGGCAGATGAAAATGAAGCAGGAAAAATAGCAGATGGCTTTTCATATGATTATCCATATGCAAAGGATATAACGCAAAAAAGCAAGTACTCTGTCTCTGAGCTTAAGCGTGATTCCATGACAGAAAAATATGGGCAGACACAAAAAGAAGCAGAGAAAATGGATTTCCTGGCTGAAGATACAGAGCCATATGTGCCTGATTTTGCAAAGAAAAATGAGGCTGTTTTTATTGAAAGCGATGTAAATAAAGGAGCGCTGCGTGGTACAGCGGTGCATAGAGTTATGGAATGTCTTGACTTTAAGGGCGCACTTGATATAAATTTAGATTATGAAAAACAGGCATACGGATATGTGGTAAAGGATATTTCGCGTATGCTTGATGAAAAACTCATAACAGATGATATGAAAAAACTTGTAAATCCATCGGGAATAAAGGAATTTCTAATGTCTGATACAGGACAGAGGATGGCAAAGGCAGATGCGCAGGGAAATCTCTTCCGTGAGAAACCGTTTGTCATGGAATGTGATGGTGTGCTTGTTCAGGGAATTATCGACGTTTTCTGGATAGAGGATGACAAAATAATTCTCCTCGACTATAAGACTGACAGGGTGGACAGCGCAGACGAACTAGTCACAAAGTATAAGACGCAGTTACTTTATTATGCAGATGCGCTTTCAAGGATTTTCTCAACAGAGGAAAAAACATACAGGGCGGATGAGATGCTTATTTATTCATTCCGCCTCAGGGAGGTTATAAAGATTTGAGCAGAATAATTCTTGCTTCGGGATCGCCGAGGCGCAAGGAACTTTTAGAGCAGGCAGGACTTGATTTTGAGATCTGTCCTGCCAGATCAGAGGAAGTGATCACGGCATCTGTCCCATCAGAGGTTGTTGTTGAACTTTCAAAGCAGAAAGCTATGGAGATAGCGTCCATGGTCACAACATATGAACAAAATCATAAAGACATAACCACACCATCGGATATAATGATCATCGGTGCCGATACTATTGTTTCGTATGAGGATAAAATACTGGGAAAGCCCAAAGACGAAGATGCTGCAAAAGAAATGCTTTCAATGCTTTCGGGAAAAGTGCACAGTGTATATACGGGAGTGACTATAGTATTGATCAACAAACAGATGCGTGCAGGGATCCACAGTTTCTTTGAAAAAACAGATGTCACGATGTATGACATATCGCAGAAGGAAATAGACAGATATGTAAAGACAGGGGAGCCGATGGATAAGGCCGGTGCATATGCGATACAGGGAAAATGTGCGATCTACATCAAAAAAATCGATGGGGACTACAATAATGTGGTAGGTCTGCCTATATCAAGGATTTATCAGGAACTTTTAAATTTAGGGATTGATTGGTATAATTTTTAAAAAATGGAGGATTGATCATGTACGAGTACGATGAAGAGGTTTTAAATACATTTCTGGAGAAACAGGCACAGCTTTTTTCGGAGGAGGTTGCGCAGACACCTGAGGCGGCAGAAGAATTTTTAGAAGACTGCATGGCTGTAGTATGTGAGGATATACATGAGGTCAGAGATTATTTTGAGGATGCCGGCTCAGATATATCAGGTATGTCAGATGATGAACTTTTAGATCAGAGCGAAGTGTTTTCGATGCCAAGTGGCAGATTCCTTATTGTAGAGGGATAATTTATGAAAAAGATACAAAAATCAATGTTTTTGGCAGCAGGCATATCCTTAATGTTAAGTGGATGCAGTATAGTAGAAAAGCAGATCGTATTTGACGTAAATGCGGCAAAAGGACACACGGTTTTTTCCATAAATGACACAAAGTGCAATATAAAAGAGGCAAATATATATCTATGCAATTATAGGAATTTATATGGCGAGGAATATGGAGTAGATCTATGGGAGTGCAGCCAGCAGCAATCTGATCTGGAAAGTTATATAAAGGACGTCACAATAGATGAGCTCGTAAGGGTATACTGCATGGATATAATTGCAGAAAATAAAAAAATAGCGTTAAGTGAGGATGAAAAGTCAAAGGTGGATTCGGCAGCAGATGAGTATTATAAGTCACTTACAGAAGATGAGATCGACTACATGGGTGTCGGAAAAGCCGATATAAAAAATGCATACAAAAATTATGCAGTGGCGCAGAAATTATACACTTCACTTACCCAGGGAGTAAATACAGAGGTAAGCGATGATGATGCAAGGGTGGTACACCTCGAACAGATTTATGTGACGAATAGCGATACTGCGGCAGCCGTTGCACAGAAGCTTGGTGCTAATGAGAATTTTGGAACTCTGGCGAATTCATATAATGAAGCAGCTTCAATCGATGTTTATGCTGCCAGGGGACAGCTCCCGGAAGAAGTAGAGGATGTCGCATTTAATATGAACGATAATGAGATTTCACAGATGATCACAACAGATAACGGATATTATTTTATTAAATGTGTATCCAAGCTCGATCAGGAAAAAACGGATGAGAACAAGACGGATATTCTTGTGCAGAGAGAGCAGCAGCAGTTTAATTCTGATTATGACGAGTTTATGGAGAGCGCCCGGTTTGATCTGAATAAGAATCTATGGGATGATGTGTCGATCGCAGATCGGACAGGCATACAGACAGATTCTTTTTTCGCTGTGTACGATAAATATTTTAATGAATGAGGTGAATATATATGAATTGGGAGTTTGACATTTTATATGCCATACAGAGTATAAGAAATCCTGTCCTTGACAGGATTATGGCAGTTCTTTCAGATATTGGTAATTATGGCATTTTATGGATCGCTGTTGCAGCAGTACTTGTTATATCAAAAAAGTACAAATCAGGCGGGCTTCAGATGTCGGCAGCGATCGTACTGACATTTATAGTTGGAAACCTTATACTAAAAAATTCATTTGACCGATTAAGGCCATGCCAGATAGACGAGACGATCCATCTTATAGTAAAGATACCATTTGATTCATCGTTTCCATCAGGACATACGATGAATGGAATCACAAGTGCGGTTTCACTTATGTATATAGATAAGAGGATGGGAATACCGGCATGTATACTTGCATGTGCGATAGCATTTTCACGAATGTATAATTTTATGCATTTTCCAACAGATGTATTGGCAGGAGCTGTGATAGGAGCTGTGTCAGCAGTATTTATGAACTGGTTTTTCAAAAAATATGTTTCTGCTAAAGTAAATAACTAAGCCTTCCCACAATAGGATGCGGGAAGGCTTCTATTTAAATTATTCTATTTGGATCATTTCTATTTGAACTGTTCTGCCTGAACTGTTCTGTCTGAACTGTTCTGCTTGAACTATTCTGCCTGGATCATTTCTGTGTGAGTGCGATCATGATATCATTGCTTCGTTTTACAAATTTAGTCATCTGGTCTACACCAAGAGGCTGGTTTGAAAGCATTGCAAGATCATAAAGCTGCTCAGCAAACATAGGAACATTATCAGAGTCTTTGTTTTCAAGTATATATTTTACAAGTGTGTTGTTTGCATTTAGTGTAAGTGTCTGGTCTGCGGCAAACATTGATGGATCCATTCCACCCATTCCGCCCATAGAGTACATCTTCATCATATCCTGCATACGTCTGCCCTGCTCTGAAAGTGTAAGTACAGATGCGATATCAGCGTTCTTTAAGCTTTCAACTTTTACAGTAAGCTTGTCGTTGTTTAAAGCCTTCTTGAATACTTCTGATAAAGAAGCGGAAGCCTCTGTAAGATCAGTATCGTCATCTGATTTTAATGAATCTGTAACATCGGCATCAATACGCATGAACTTATAATGTTCATTTCTCTGCTCAAGCTGTGTGATAAATGATGTGTCGATATTGTGGTCAAGGATAACGGCGTTCATTCCCTGCTCTTTAAAGAGTTTGATATACTGTCCCTGCTGAACTGTATCTGTAACGTAGTAAACAGTATTTTTTTCAGGCTCTTTGTTCTCATCTGTTGTCTCGGCAGAGTCTGGAGTCTTGTCATCTGCTTCCTTAGAGTCTGTTTCTTTAGAGTCAGCTTCTTTAGAGTCAGAATCTTCTACAGGGGCAAGAAGCTCTGGAAGAGTCTGGTATTTGTCATTTATATCCTTAAAGAGAATGTAGTCATTCATCTTGTCACAGAATTTCTCGTCCTTTAAGCAGCCGAATTTGATGAATGGACTGATGTCATCCCAATATTTTTCGTATGATTCTTTTTCGGTTTTGCACATTCCGATAAGCTTGTCGGCAACTTTTTTCGTGATGTATTCTGATATTTTCTTTACGAAACCGTCATTTTGTAAAGCGGAACGTGATACGTTAAGAGGAAGATCAGGACAATCTATAACACCTTTAAGAAGCATCAGGAACTCAGGAATAACTTCTTTTATATTGTCGGCGATAAATACCTGATTGTTATAAAGCTTTATAGTTCCCTCGATAGAATCATATTCTGTGTTTATCTTAGGGAAATATAAGATACCCTTTAAATTAAATGGATAGTCCATGTTAAGGTGGATCCAGAAAAGAGGCTCTTTATAATCTAAAAATACTTTTCTGTAGAAATCCTTGTAATCATCATCAGTACACTCGTTAGGATTCTTTGTCCAGAGTGGAGTAGTATCATTAAGAGGAACAGGACGTTTAACGATCTTAAGCTTATCTTTTGCAGGGGAAACCTCTACGATCTCCTTTTCACCCTTGTCGTTTTCCTTTTCTTCAGTTTTTGCATCCTCATGGATTTCTTCGACTACGATATCTGTATCCTTTTTATCTTCTTTATCGATCTCTTCATATTCCTCAGGTGCATTTTCCTTTGCGAGATAAATCTCTGTAGGCATGAAAGAGCAGTATTTTGAAATTACTTCACGGGCACGATATTCGTTGGCAAACTCGAGGCAGTCTTCATTTAAATAGAGAGTGATCTCTGTACCGACATTGTCCATGTCTCCGTCTTCCATATCGTACTCAGTGCCGCCATCACATGACCAGTGGACAGGTGTAGCACCTTCTTTATAGGAAAGAGTATCAATAGTAACCTCATCAGCTACCATAAAAGCAGAGTAAAAGCCAAGTCCGAAATGACCGATGATCTGATCATCGTTTGATTTATCCTTATATTTTTCTATGAAATCAGTAGCACCTGAAAATGCGATACGGCTTATGTATTCTTCAACCTCCTCAGCTGTCATACCAAGACCGTTATCTATGATCTTTATTGTCTTTTCCTCAGGATTTACAAGAACCTGGATTTTTCCCTTATAATCAGCAGGAAGAGAATACTCACCCATCATATCCAGTTTTTTTAATTTAGTGATGGCATCACATCCGTTAGAAATAAGCTCACGATAGAAAATATCATGATCTGAATATAACCATTTTTTTATAATAGGAAAAAGGTTATCACTGTCAATTGAAAGATTTCCATGTTTTTCTGTCATATTTTACACACTCCTTAATATTAATTACAGCGGTTACTGTAAAGAAATATGTAACCGCACGATCCAATCTAATAAATATATTAAAGCGCAGCTGTGTAAAAGTCAATAAAAAATTAGCACTCTATAGAGAAGAGTGCTGACAGAGGGCGCAAAACGCCTTAAAATAAGGCAAAACGATAATTATAAAATATTCATAAACAAGAAAATGCTGGACAGAAATAGTGAAAAATGCTACGATTAATAGAAATTATAAATGAATTCATTGATATATAAAGGAGAAATTATGTTACAGGCAGGTATTAAAGGTATAAAAGAGATAACAGTTACACAAGATAAAACAGCAAAGGTCATGGGAAGCGGAACGCTTGATGTTTTCGCAACGCCGGCCATGATCGCCCTTATGGAAAACACTGCATATGAGAGTGTCGCATCAGAACTTGAACCGGGAAGCGGAACAGTTGGTACAGCTTTAAATGTCAGACATGTATCTGCATCACCTGTCGGAATGAAGATAAAATGTGAGACAGAACTTACAAAGGTTGACGGAAGAGCACTTACATTTTCGGTAAAGGCATATGATGAGGCAGGTCTTATCGGTGAGGGAGAGCATGAAAGATTTATAATATTTGAGGAGAAATTCCAAAAGAAAGCAGATGAAAAAGCAGATAAGACAGGACGTGCTTAACTTTATAGATAAATTTTCTGACAGTGCAATATCAGCATATTCGGGACAGTCAGCATTTTTTCTTATGCTGTCATTTTTCCCGTTTATGTTGTTTTTCTTTTCACTGCTCAATCTGACTCCGCTTACGGAAGCAGATTTCGTAAAATGGACTCAGACACTTGTCCCGGAATCATTTCATGACATAATAGATGGGTTTGCGAGTGATGTATATGCCAGCGGAAGCGGACGTATTTCGATAACAGTTATCACAGCAATATATTTAAGTTCTAAAGCATTTATATCCCTGCAGAGAGGACTTGATGACATGTATCAGGTCAGGACGAGAAAAAACTTTATATTTATACGGCTTTATTCAATATTATATAGTATTGTATTTGCCATAATACTGATATTGATGCTTGGTTTTTTGGTTTTTGGAAATAATGTCAGGGATAAGCTGCTAAGAGCAATTGGGATTTCAGGAAACGCCGGAATTATCGGAAATGTCGTGGATTACAGAATGATAATATGTATCCCGGTGCTTATCCTGTTTTTCTGGCTGTTATATATTTTCCTGCCAAATCGTATCCAAAGAGCCGGATATCAGCTGCCAGGGGCTGTATTTTCGGCAGTGACATGGATAATATTTTCGGGTATTTTTTCTATATATGTAGATAAGTATAATAATTATGCATCATTTTATGGTACAATGACTACTATAGCACTCATAATGGTATGGCTGTATGGATGTATGTATGTGTTATTTTTAGGTGGATTGATAAATGCTACATTTGAAGAACGCATAAAAAATAAAAAGATCACAGAAAAGTAATTATTATAAACATGCAAAAGCATATACTATTATAAACTTTAGAGGTGAAAATAAATATGGAAAACGAAAAAAAGATAATAATAGATGACCTGGTTTCGGAGATTTTAAAGGATTATCAGGATGATAAGGTTATCAATCAGCAGGCTATTTTTTCACAGCCGGATAAAGATTCAGTAAATGATCTGTTACAAAAGCTCATAAAGATAATGTATCCGGGATATTACAAGGGAACGAGTTTCCGGTTTTACAATCTGAACAGCCAGATAGCAGTGCTGCTTGAGGATATAATGTACAACCTGCATAAACAGGTAAGGCTTGCATTGCCGCAGAACCCGTATAACCGCAAGCTTTCAGAAGCACAGCTGGAGGATAAGACACAGGAAATATGTTATCAGTTTTTTAAGAAGATCCCATCTATAAGGGAGCTTGTAGAAACAGATGTGGCGGCCTTTTTTGACGGAGATCCGGCTGCATACAATTATAACGAGATCATATTGTGTTATCCTGGACTTCTTGCAATTACGACAAACAGGATCGCACACGAGCTTCATCTTCTTAAGGTGCCGCTCATCCCGCGTATGATGACGGAATACGCACACAGCAAGACCGGAATCGATATTCATCCGGGAGCGACCATAGGAAAGAACTTTTTTATAGATCATGGAACTGGAATAGTAGTGGGAGAAACTACTATAATAGGAGACAATGTAAAGGTTTATCAGGGAGTTACAATAGGAGCGCTTTCTACGAGAGGCGGTCAGAAACTAAAAGGTGTGAAGAGACATCCTACTATTGAGGATGATGTGATAATTTATGCCGGCGCATCTATTCTTGGTGGAGAGACAGTTATCGGAAAGGGTGCTGTGATAGGAAGTAACGCTTTTATCACATCTTCGATCGAGGCAGGAGCGCGTGTAAGCATAAAAAATCAGGAGCTTTCGATAAAATCTGGGGATAAGAGAAATCTTGTCGCAAGCGAAATGGAAACAGATACAAGCTGGTTTTATATTATATAGTTTAAAATATACATAATCTGCCGGATCTTATATAGGATCCGCAGTTATAAAAAGACACTTTGGTTTACAGATATGATTATTTGTAGATCAGGGTGTTTTTTACTATATAGAGTTGCATATGCCTACATTAAGTTGTATACATATACAATATGTTTCAAAAAACTACAAATAGTTATTGACATCTGAAAAAAGTTAGGGTATACTAACGTCCGTAAGAAAAAGCAAATGATTTTTTTTATCATTATCAGAGGTAAATAAAGAAAAGAGGTTATATGATGCCATTATCTATGAGCAATACAGGAGAGTCACAGATCATCAAAAAAATTGGTGGAAAAGAAGAGGTAAGATCTTTTCTGGAAAAATTAGGTTTTGTAGTTGGTGGAGAAGTTACGGTCGTATCAGAGATTGCCGGAAACATGATAGTCAATGTAAAGGGCGCAAGGGTGGCGATCGGTAAAGACATGGCAAACAAGATCATGGTTTAAAATTTTGGGCAGGGCAGTATTATGATAAGGACTGCCTTATGATCCGGACAACATTACGATCTGGACAACATTATGAGCTAAATATGTATTGCCATATTTAAGTTGTAATGATGTTTATATAAATAACAAAAAAGGAGTAATTGACATGAAGACATTAAAAGATGCCAAAGTGGGCGAGACAGTAAAAGTTGTTAAGCTTACAGGTGAAGGCGCCGTTAAAAGACGTATCATGGACATGGGAATCACCAAAGGTGTAGATATTTATATCCGCAAGGTAGCCCCATTAGGTGACCCGGTTGAGGTTACAGTAAGAGGATATGAGTTATCACTTCGTAAAGCTGATGCTGATATGATAACAGTCGAGTAATTTTTTTTGTTGATAGGTTAGCGCAAACGAACTATAAATAGTCGTTGATAACATAACTGAGACAAAATAATAATTTAAATAAGGAGATTACAAAATGGCAGTAAAAATTGCTCTCGCAGGAAACCCAAACTGCGGAAAAACAACGCTGTTTAATGCCCTTACCGGTGCAAATCAGTATGTTGGTAACTGGCCTGGTGTTACAGTTGAAAAAAAAGAGGGAAAGCTTAGCGGACACAAAGACATTACGATCGTCGATCTGCCTGGTATATATTCACTTTCTCCGTATACGCTTGAGGAAGTGGTAGCCAGAAATTATCTTATAGGCGAACAGCCGGATGCGATCATCAATATCATTGATGGTACAAATATCGAGCGTAACTTATATCTTTCAACACAGATAATAGAGCTTGGTATACCGGTTATCATGGCAGTAAACATGATGGATCTCGTTAAAAAGAGCGGAGATCAGATCAACTTAAAGGCTCTTGGAGAGAAGCTTGGATGCGAAGTTGTTGAGATTTCAGCCCTTAAGGGAACCGGAATCCAGCAGGCAGCTGAGAAGGCAGTCCTTATAGCACAGTCTAAAAAGATAGCTGGAAGAGTACATCATTTTGACAATGCTGTTGAGGATGTGATAACAGAGGTCGAGGATAAGCTTGGCTCAGAAGTACCGCAGGATCAGAAAAGATTCTTTGCAATCAAGCTTTTGGAGAGAGATTCAAAGATCGGGGAGCAGCTTAAGAGTGCGCCTGATGTTGAGAATGAGATCAAGGAGCTTGAGGATAAATTCGATGATGATACAGAGAGTATTATTACAAATGAACGTTATTCGTACATATCAGCAATAATCGGCGAGTGTGTAAAGAAAGCAAGAGCCGGAAAAGAATCTACATCTGACAAGATCGATAAAATAGTAACAAACCGTATTCTTGCACTTCCTATATTCATCCTTATCATGTGGGGTGTTTATTATGTAGCAGTTTCATCACTCGGTGGAATCGTAACTGACTGGACAAACGATACACTTTTCGGTGAGTGGATACAGCCGGGCGTACAGTCACTTATGGAAAATGCAGGATGTTCTGACTGGTTAGTATCATTAGTTGTTGATGGTATCATCGGTGGTATCGGAGCTCCGATCGGATTCGCACCACAGATGGCGATCGTATTCCTGTTCCTCTCTATCCTTGAGGACTGTGGATACATGGCGCGTGTAGCCTTTATCATGGATCGTATATTCCGCAGATTCGGTCTTTCAGGAAAATCATTCATTCCATTCCTTATCGGATCTGGATGTGGTGTACCGGGTATCATGGCAACACGTACTATTGAAAATGAAAAAGACCGTCGTATGACAATGATGACAGTAACAAACATCCCTTGTGGTGCAAAGCTTCCTGTTATCGCACTTATCGCAGGCTTTATCATGGGAGACGGATGCTGGTGGATGGCACCTCTTATGTATTTTGCAGGTATCGGTCTTACGATTATCTATTGTATCATTTTAAAGAAAACAAAGGCATTTGCCGGAGATCCGGCACCATTCGTTATGGAGCTTCCACAGTATCATATCCCTTCTATAAAGGGTGTACTCCTTCACGTATGGGAGAGAGTATGGGCATTCCTTAAGAAAGCCGGAACAATACTCTTCCTCTGCTGTGCAGTTATGTGGTTCCTCGGAAACTTCGGTGTACAGGATGGAGCATTCGGACTTGTTGACACAGAAAACAGCTTACTTGCAGTGATCGGATCAGCTATCGCAATTATTTTTGCACCACTTGGATTTGATACATGGCAGGCAGTTGCATCATCACTTTCAGGATTCGTTGCAAAAGAGGGTATCGTATCAACAATGGGTGTTCTCTCAGGACTTGGAGAGGTAGAAGAATATGCTGTAAGCATGCATGATCAGTTCGCAGCATTCTTCCCGACAACAATGGTTGCAGTATCGTTCTTATTGTTTAACCTGTTTGACTCACCTTGTCTTGCAGCTATCTCAACAACAGCAAAAGAGCTTAACAACCGTAAGTTCTTCTGGTTTACTATCATATTCCAGAACTTATCAGCTTACTGTGTAACTCTTATGTTCTATCAGATCGTAGGACTTTTTGTAGGAGAGGTTGCATTTAACTTCTGGACAGTTGTTGCATTTGTACTTCTAGTAGGAGTAATATACTTATTATTCAGAAAAGATCCAAACAAGAAAGCCAGAGCATAGGGTAGTGTTATTTAAGGAGCGCTTAATAAGGTATGACAGTAAATTTAGAACTCAGTACTGCCGACATGATCGCAATAATAATACTTATTTGTCTGTTAGGGTTGGCAGTACGCATTATCTTTGGTTTTTTCAATGACAAGAAAAAGTGAATTTTAAGGAGGCGGTGGCATGATAGGTGATGTAATAGTAATAGCCATACTGGTTGTTGTATTTACCCTTGTTATAAGAACAATGATAAAAACAAAAAAGGCAGGAAAAAGTCTTGAGTGCGGTATGGACTGCAGTCACTGTAAAGGGTGCCATTCAAACATGAAATAGCAGACTGGTAATGATAGGAGAAAATATGTCAAAGGAAGCGTTGGCACAGAAAGAACAGATAGTAGAACGGCTCAAGGAAAATGGCTGCCGCATCACAAAGCAGAGATTGATCCTTTTAGACGTGATCCTGAGTTCTGACTGTGGAAGTTGTAAAGAGATATATTATCGTGCATCAAAGATAGATAATTCTATTGGCACTGCAACAGTTTACCGTATGATCAACACTCTTGAGGAAATTGGAGCTATAAACAGAAAAAATATGTACAAGGTAAACGTATAATATGCGCAGGGAGCAGGAAACGCAGGTTTCCTGCTTCTTCTTACAGACTTATTGATAAAACTTATCAAAAACCCGGAAAACGATTGAAAATTAAGGCATCATCAATGCAGATTAGTTAAAACAGCAAATGGTTAGCCTTGAATAACTAAATATTAGGGTACTATAATGTGAAAAACGTACAAAATATGTATTTGGTTTGTAAAAACATAATAAAAATTATTTTATACACAGGAGGAAAATATTATGTCATTTAATTGGAAAGCAACAGGATTATTTGCAGCAGGAGTAGCATTTGGAACAGCAGGAATCAAGGTTTTATCAAGCAAAGATGCGAAAAAAGCATATACACACTGTACAGCAGCAACCCTTCGTGCAAAGGATTTTGTGATGAAGACAGTAAATACTGTACAGGAGAATGCTGAGGATATTTATGCAGAGGCTAAAAGCATAAATGAGGAACGTGCTGCAGCAGCTGAGGCAAAAGCAATCGCAGATGCAAAAGAAGAGGAAGAAAAAGAAGCTGCAAAGGCAGCAGAAGAAAAAGAGGCAGAAAAGGCAGCAGAAGAAAAAACAGAAGAATAATCGTATGATTATTTGTACGAAAACAGAGGCAGCATATGAGATTTACAATTAAGCATGAATCAAGAGGTCGTATGCGTGTTCATATGGAGCAATACCGCATGTCATATGAGCAGGCAGACACTTTACTTTATGTGATCCATAATAACAAGAATGTAACATTTGTAAAAGTGTATGACAGGACAGCAGATGCTGTTATAGAATATGTTGGAGACAGGGAAGAGATAATTTCTCTCCTACGTCATTTTCATTATGAGAGTGCACAGGTTCCAAAGACAGTTATTTCCACTTCAAGCCGCGAGCTGAATAATTGCTATCAGGAGAGAATGGCGGGCAAAATCGTATGGCATTATGGTAAAAAGCTTCTGATGCCGGCTCCGGTAAGAACAATACTCACGATAGGCAGATCTATAAAATATATCGGAATGGGCCTTAAATGCCTGCTTAACAGAAAGATAGAAGTGCCTGTGCTTGATGCGACAGCCATTTCAGTATCACTTATCACAAGAGATTTTGATACAGCAGGGTCTATCATGTTCCTGCTTGGGATAGGAGAACTTCTGGAAGAGTGGACACACAAGAAATCTGTCGGAGATTTGGCGAGAAGCATGTCCCTTAATGTAAGCAAAGTATGGCTTAAGACACCGGAAGATCAGGAAATACTTGTTGAAGCTTCAGAAATCCAAAAGGATGACCGGGTAGTAGTTCATATGGGAAATGTCATCCCGTTTGACGGCGAGGTAGTAGATGGCGAGGCGATGGTAAACCAGGCATCGCTTACCGGAGAATCCGTTCCGGTTGCCAGAAGTTTTGGAAACACTGTCTTTGCAGGAACAGTTGTCGAGGAGGGCGAACTTACTGTAAAGGTAAAAGCCATCGGAGGCAATAACCGCTTTGACCAGATCGTTACCATGATAGAAGAATCGGAAAAACTTAAATCCGATCTCGAGGGCAAGGCAGAACACTATGCAGATAAGCTTGTTCCATGGACGTTAGGAGGAACAGCTCTTACATATCTTCTTACAAGAAACGTTACAAAAGCAATGTCTATACTTATGGTTGATTTTTGCTGTGCACTTAAGCTTGCAATGCCTATCTCTGTACTCTCTGCTATCAGGGAGGCAAGCCTTTACAATGTAACAGTAAAGGGAGGAAAATTCCTTGAGGCGGTTGCAGATGCGGACACAATTGTTTTTGACAAAACGGGAACGCTTACAAAAGCACGTCCTACGGTTGTAGATGTAGTTACATTTACAGATAACTATACTGCAGACGATATGTTAAAGGTCGCAGCATGTCTTGAGGAACATTTCCCACATTCTATGGCGAAAGCCGTTGTGGATGCGGCAGCCAGAAAGAATCTTATGCATGAGGAAATGCACACGAAGGTTGAGTATATAGTAGCGCACGGGATCGCAACTTCAATAGATGGAAAAAGGGCTGTTATAGGAAGCTATCATTTTGTGTTTGAAGACGAAGGCTGTGTAGTCCCACCGGGAAAACAGCAGCTTTTTGAGGAGCTTCCTCTTTATTACTCACACCTTTATCTGGCGATAGAAGGACGGCTGACAGCAGTTATATGTATAGAAGATCCGTTAAGGCCTGAGGCTTCTGCAGTTGTCAATTCGCTTAAAAAGGCTGGAATAACGAAGGTTGTCATGATGACGGGGGACAGTGAAAGAACTGCTTCTGTGATCGCAGGAAAAGTCGGTGTTGACGAGTATTATGCAGAGGTTCTCCCGGAAGATAAGGCATCTTTTGTAGAGCAGGAAAAGGCAGCCGGAAGAAAAGTCATAATGATAGGTGACGGAATAAATGATTCGCCTGCATTATCTGCGGCAAATGTAGGAATTGCCATAAGCGACGGAGCGGAAATCGCCCGTGAGATAGCTGACATAACAGTCGGATCGGACGACCTGTACCAGATCGTTACACTTAAATATATAAGCAATGCGCTTATGAAACGTATAAAGAAGAACTACAGGCAGATAGTTGGATTTAACTCGGGTCTTATTGCACTCGGTGTGGCAGGAGTTCTGCCGCCGACGACAACGGCTCTTTTACATAACAGTTCAACGATACTTATAAGTTTAAACAGTATGAAAAATCTCCTTGAGTAGGTGTTTTTTATAAAGGCAGTTTATGGGACTTATGCATTTAATCTATATCTAAAAGTTCCATGACTGCTTTTTTTTTATGCCGCAATATGCTATTATAAGGTGATAAAAAAATAGAGGAGAATCATCATGAAAGAAACAAAATCAAGGGGCAGCTTCTCCGGAAATATCGGTTTTGTCCTTGCAGCAGCAGGAAGTGCAGTGGGACTTGGAAATATATGGAGATTCCCATATCTGGCAGCAAAGGACGGCGGAGGACTGTTTCTCTTATGCTACCTGATATTAGTACTGACATTTGGATTTACACTTCTTACCACAGAGATTGCGATAGGACGAAAGACGAGACAGAGTCCGCTTACCGCTTATGGTGTCATACACCCAAAGGCGAAAGGGATAGGCATACTTGCATGTCTTGTACCTGTCATCATTTTGCCATATTATTGTACAATAGGAGGCTGGGTGCTTAAATACTTTGCCATATTTATGACAGGAGGAGGCGGTTCGGCTGCAGAAGATGGCTTTTTTTCAGGTTATATTTCAAGTGATATTGCGCCAGTCGTTTTCGGGATCGTCTATCTGGGACTTACAGCTGCAGTTGTTATAGCAGGAGTAAATAAAGGAATTGAACGCTTCAGCAAGGTGCTTATGCCGATCCTGTTCTTTCTTATAATAGGCATATCGATATTCTGCCTCACACTTGACTATACAGATGCATCGGGCACCACAAGAACCGGACTTGAGGGACTTAAGATATATGTGATACCGGATTTTTCGGATATTACTTTTAACAAGATATTTACAGTGTTTATAGACGCACTGGGACAGCTTTTTTATTCGATCAGTGTTGCCATGGGAATAATGGTAGCATATGGATCATATGTAAAAAAGGATGTAAACCTCATGAACTCGATCAACCAGATCGAAATATTTGATACTCTTGTTGCATTTTTTGCAGGCCTTATGATCATCCCGGCAGTTTTTGTGTTCATGGGACGCGATGGAATGTCAGCCGGAGCAGGACTTATGTTTATATCTCTTCCGAAAGTATTTTATGCTATGGGACCTGTGGGAAATGTTATAGGATTTGCATTTTTCCTTATGGTTACATTTGCGGCGCTTACATCATCCGTTTCCATTATGGAGGCCATAGTTTCGAGCATGATGGATAAGTTCCATTTATCCAGAAGAAAGAGCGCAGTGATAGTCACGATATATGCGCTTATAATGGGAATAATAGTGTGTATGGGATACAATAAATTATACTTTGAATTTAAGCTGCCAAACGGAACAAAAGCACAGATACTTGATGTAATGGATTATCTGAGCAACAATTGTCTTATGCCGCTTGTCGCCGTTCTTACATGTATACTTATCGGATGGGGTGTAAAGCCGAAGACGATAATAGACGAGGTTACAGAGGGTGGATTCAAATTCAGGAGAAAGACATTATACATTATAATGGTAAAATTTATAGCTCCTGTAATGCTGGTCCTTCTGCTGCTTCAATCACTCGGAATAATCAAACTATAAAATGATCAAACTATAATAAGATCGGCAATAAGATCAGAAATAAGATCAGCACATTACAGAAAAAAGATAAAAGATATACAAAAATATACAAAGATATTACTAAAAAAAGACATTTAGACAGAAAAGCTTCTTTCTAAATGTCTTTTTTATTTTTGCCTGTAAAAATACTGGACTTTTATACTAAAATGGTGTAGTCTTATTTAGTCATAAGTAAACATATAGCTATAACTAAAAGAGGAATATACGAAATGGAAACAGTAACTACATCTACAAATAAGGAAGTTGAAATTGACTTATTAGAGTTATTTCAAGTTATGTTAAAGCACTGGAAGAGTCTTATTGCATCAATGGTGCTTCTTGCTGCAATTTTCGGATTGTTCACGAAATTTACATTTACACCGGAATATGAAGCGGCATCTGAGCTATACGTGCTGTCGAAGTCGACATCTATAACAAGTCTTGCAGATATCCAGGTTGGAACAAGCCTTACGAACGATTATGAATATGTTATCACCGGAAGGACGGTATTATCTACAGTTATCAAAAATCTTGGACTTAAGGATACATATGAGGAGCTTAAAGCGAGAGTCACGATCGAAAATCCGACAGATACCCGAGTAATAAGGATTGTCGTAAACGACAATGACATAGAACAATCAAAACAGATCGCAGATGAGATCGCAAATGTTTCATCCGCATACATAGCTGACAACATGGATCAGGCACAGCCTAAAAAGATCCAGAGTGCATATGCATCAAGCAAACCGGTAAACAATAATATACTCAGGAATACACTTATAGGTGCTCTTCTTGGACTGCTTCTTGCAGCGGGACTTGCAACAATACAGTACCTTTTAGATGACTCAGTTTCAAACGCTGATGATCTTGAAAAGAAGACCGGAATGAAAGTACTTGCCTCACTTCCACTTGAAGATACGGTTGAGTATGATGGCGAAAAGAAAAAGAAGAAAAAGAAGAAGGTTGTATAAATATGGAAACAGTGATTATAAATCAGATAAAGAAACAAAGCTATACAATGAAAGAATCCCTTCGAGCTCTAAAAACAAGCATAAGCTTCAGTGGAAAGGGGATAAAATCGATCCTTTTTACAAGCAGTGTGCCGAATGAGGGTAAAAGTACAGTTGTAATGGATCTGGCACGTTCTATGGCAGATTCCAAAAAGGCGGTGCTCATAGTCGATACTGATATGAGAAAATCAGTACTCGTCGGCAGATTAAGAGCCCAGGTTGAGAGCGGTGGAACGATTTATGGACTTTCACATTATTTATCAGGTCAGGTTTCACTTGATAATATCGTGTATGCGACAACCATACCGCGTGTATTTATAATTTTTGCCGGACATGAAGTGCCGAACCCGACCGAGCTTTTAGAGTCAAAAGAATTTGCGGAGCTTATAAAATTTGGAGAGGAAAATTTCGATTACGTATTGGTGGATACACCACCTACAGGGGCGGCGATAGATGCAGCGGTTGTAGGTAAAAACGTGGATGGTGCAGTTGTAGTTGCCGCACAGAATGCCACAAGCAGCCGTGCGATAATAAATACCAAAAGAACACTCGAGGATTCAGGTGTCCGTATACTCGGTGCAGTCCTTAACAAGGTCAAATTTGAGGGAAGCAGATATGGAGGATATTACGGATCTTATTATAAGGGTTATTATGGCGGATATGGCGGATACTATGGACACTATGGACATGATAATGATGATGATGAGAAAGAATCGTTAGATTTTGTTGATGAAACAAAAGCTGATAAAGACGAAGAAAAGAAGATTCCGGTTAAAAGCGGCAGTAAAAGAACCACAGGAAAAAGACCAGCAGGAAAAAGAAACGAAAGCAAAGCTGATGGTAAGACGAACCGTGAGGGATAAATATGGACTTTAGAAAAAATGGTGGGAAATATCTGGTAACGATCGAAGTTATAATTCTGATAATAGTCCTGGTATTGGGTGTTTTGCATTTTATAATTCCGGATGGAAGTAAAAACAAAACGTCAGCAGATGGAAAAAATAATGCAATATCAGGGACAGAATATATCTGGAGTGCGACAGAAACCGGTTCCGATACAGAAGCAGGACAGACCACAGTGGATGCGGCAGGAAATACGGCTGTTATCCAGGTGGATGAAAACGTTGCACAAGCAGAATTTTCAGAAGCGGTAGAGCAAAAAATCGCAGAAATGTCAGTGGAACAGAAGGTGTGCCAGCTTTTCATCACAAGGCCTGAGGAGGTCACAGGTGTGACACAGTTTACGCAGGCAGGAAAGAAAACACAGGAATCACTTGCAGCATACCCACTTGGCGGATATGTATTCGGAACTGGCAACTTTAACGGTGTCACCGCAACCAGAAATATAATGGCAAATATCAATAAGTATATAAACACACAGAAAACTATCCCTATGTTTCTGGCTGTAAACGAGGCGGGCGGAGATAATTCACCGCTTGCAGCAGGAAATGCTTACGAGGTGCAGCCGGCTATGTCCGGTATAAAAACAGCAGAAGAGGCCAAAACAAGCTCAGGTAGGATTTCGGAATACATGAATGAAAGCATGCTCAATATGAATTTGGCTATCCCTGTTTCTACAAGTGGCGAATGTGCGGCAGCATTTGTGGATACATATGATGCAGCTGGAATATATACGGCAGCCGGAATATTTCCGGGAGAAAATGTAAGCGATATAAAATCGGCTGAAACAAGTTACAAAGCAATCACACAGACCGGTGTTAGCGCACTTATCGTAGGAAACTACAGCTGTAAAAATCTTACAGGCGATGAGACAATGCCATGTAGTGTTTCAACAAAAACCGTCGGATATATAAGAAACAGCCTTGGATATAACGGTATAATCATGACCGCTGATCTTTCGGCCGGAGTATCAGGAAATTACAAGGCAGACAAAGCGGCAGTTTCGGCAGTAAAAGTCGGCGTCGACATGATATATGTTTCGGCAGGCTTTGCAGATTGCTACAATGCAGTACTTACCGCAGTACAAAGCGGTGATATCTCACAGGATATATTAGACCAGGCAGTCGGAAGAATTATCACATGTAAAATGGGAGAATAAATATGGCTGACAAACCTAAAAAGAAATCAAATGTTTTTTATATAGTATGCATAGCTGTAATGATTATCAGCATAGCTTATGTGATCTGGTATTTTGCAGGTCACAGTAAAAGGATATCGGCAGAGGAAAATAACAGTGAGACACTTCAGTATGCTGCCGAAAATTCCGGTACATACCAGAATGTGACATACAACGGAAAGTCATATACATATAACAGAAACCTCAAAACAATGCTCTTTATGGGTATTGACCAGCATGATGAGGCCGGAAGCTACAGCTACAAAGGAACCGGCGGCCGTTCGGACTGCATGATCCTTTTCATAATGAATGAAGCGGACGGCACAGCAAAAATGCTTGAGATCTCCAGAGACACTATGACAAAGATCGCTGTGTATGACACAAAGGGTGAATATGCACTTGATTCGACAATGCAGCTTACGATGCAGTATTCGTTCGGCGATGGAGCCAACAAAAGCTGCCGCCTTACAAAAGAGGCAATATCGAATCTTTTACATAATATTCCGATAGATGAGTATTTTTCTATGAATATAGATGGAATAAAAGTTTTAAATGATGCGATCGGTGGTGTTACACTGACTGTTCCACAGGACTATACAGAAATAGATCCTGAATTTAAAGAGGGGGAGACAATCACACTCGATGGAGAACAGGCAGAAAAATATGTGCGGAAGAGAGATACCTCTGTCACGGGCAGCAATGACGGGCGAATGGAAAGGCAGACACAGTACATAAAAGCACTTTTCTCACAGATGAGGCAGAAAAATGCCAGCGAGGAAACATACGAAAAGCTTATGGATGCAGGATCGGCATATATTGTAACCGATATGCAGGCAGAAGATGTATATAACTTCTCCAAATTCGATCTCGATGACAATGACCTTAAGGTTCCGGGAGAGACAAAAAAAGGCGAATTCAACGACGAATACTATGTCGATGAAGATGCATTACAGAAGCTTATTATAGAATTATTTTACGTTGAAAATTAGTTGTTCCATGAACGCTATTTTTAAATAAACAATCAGATATTTTTATAGGAGGTAGTCCAATGAAGAAATTAGCAGGATTATTTTTAGCTGCTACATTAGCACTTAGCATGACTACTGTTGCATTTGCTGCACCAAGTAAGAGCACAACTGTCTCTGACGGTACAACAAAAGAAGGCGCTACAGTAAGCCACGTAATTACAGAGGATGTACAGAAAACTGCCGGACTCGTTAAAGACGAGAAGACAGGAAAAGTTACATTATCAGATGAGCAGGTAAGCAAAGTAGAGGAAGCCATCAAGGTTTCTACAACAGACGCAGAGTCAGTAGATGTAAAGGTACTTGACGTATTTGACGTACAGGCACCAGCTGATTATGTAGAAGGTAACCCAATCGACATCACATTAGATTATGAGTACACAGACGGAATCCAGGTTCTCCATTTCCAGGATGGACAGTGGGTAGTATTACCTACTAAAAAAGGAGCTGACGGAAAAGTTGTTGCTACATTCACAAAATTCTCTCCAACAGCTATCGCTACAGTTGTAGTTAACAGCAAGAAGACAGAAGAGAATGTAACACCTTCACCAGTTGTTACACCATCAGATAATGACAACACAATCGTTCCTTCAAACACAACAACAACAGATAACAATGCAATCGCACCAGCAGATAACAGCAAGGCACCAGCTGCAACACCAGCTAGCACTGCTAAAACAACTGATGGTACAAAGAATGCTGACGCAACAAAGAAGACAGGTGATGTAAACACAACAGTTTACGTTGCACTTTTAGCTGCAGCAGCAGGCGCATGCGCAATCGTTATCAGAAGAAAAATGGCTAGATAATTAGCCACTTTATGCTCTGGAACACTAATTTTCAAAGAGAACACTTTTCAGAGTTCTGAAAAAAGCAAAACCTCGTCCTATGTGCAGCATGGGATGGGGTTTTCTTTAGGTGCCGCAGGAAGAAAATTATTTTCTCGTTGATTGAAGATGGAATTCTACCATGTTATAAAGAAGCTTGCGCTCACTAGGTAACAGTTTACTGTATAATTCATTGAACTCATCCATCATATAATTTTTAGTGGTTACTTTAGCATCGCTAACTAAATCGGCAATATCGCAGTCAACAACAGATGCTATCGAAGCAAGCATTTCAAGGTTTGGTTTTGTGATGCCACGCTCGATCTGACTTATAAAACCGACGGAAACATCAAGCTTTTCGGCTAATGCAGCCTGTGTAAATCCACATTTGTTTCTGTAATCTTTTATTCTTTTTCCTATCAAAATATAGTCTACAAGCATAGATATCCTTTCTTTAGTTATAGCTTTTACTTTAATTTTGTATATTATTACTAATTAATAAAGATAGTCACGGCTAAAAAACATAGTAATGAGTATTGATAAATTTAGCTATCGGTGTTATTATTTAGTCTGTACTAAAAATACAGACATAAATATAAGTAATGTGTAATAAGAGGGAACCTTATTATCTGACGAAAATGTGAAAGTTTAGTGCAATGGAAAGATGAAGAAAGAAATGGTAACGGAAGATGAAGCGGAAGAAGAATAATGTACATGAAAAACAATGGAAGAATGCAAAATTATTTTTGTTACAGATTTCCATCGTAATTTTAAATACAGTGTTGTTCGCAGTTACGTGGTATTTATATTATAAAGGAAAAATGTGGGGAACAACATTCTATCGAAAAGGTGATTATGTATTATTTCTATTATACATGTGCTTATTTGGTGCTATGGCAAAATTATATGGAGGTATAGCACTTAGAACAAGCAGGATTACAGAACTGATTTATTCTCAGATAGTTTCTATTATCATTACAAATGCCATGATGTACATAATAATACTTTTACTAACGAGAAGACCTAAGAGCATTCTGCCATTGCTTTTAGTTACTGTTATAGAATGTTTTGTCAGTACAGCATGGTCATATGCGGCGAATCACTTATGCAATAAAATTTTTAAGCCGGCAAACATTCTATTAGTATATGACAATGAGGATGCTTATAAGAACGCAAAAGAAATCATAGAGAAATTAGCATGGAGATTTAAATTATCTGGTGAGCTGAGATTATCTGTCAGAAATGACGGATTGAATTCAGATAATGAAAATATAACAAAATTTATTGAAACATATAAAAAGGTCGGCGCAGATTCAGTTATGTTATGCGGACTCGTATCTTCAAAGAGAAACGATTTAATCAAGTATTGTGTAGAAAATGATATAAAAGCTTTTGTACGTCCTAATATTGGGGATTTTATGATAAGCAATGCACAGGTAGTGCAAATGGCAAATCTGCCGGTAATGATATGCGAACGAGCAACACAGGGACTGGTATATATGACAGTAAAGCGAGTAATGGACATTATCATAGCTTTAATAGGTCTTATTTTAACAAGTCCATTTCTTCTTATAACTGCGATTGCTATTAAGGCATATGACGGAGGACCGGTTTTATATAAACAGGTAAGACTTACAAAAAATGGTCGTGAGTTTAAAATTCTTAAATTTAGAAGTATGAAAGTGGACGCTGAGAAAGATGGCGTTGCAAGATTGTCATCACAAAATGATGACAGGATAACACCTGTCGGAAAGTTAATAAGGGCATGTCGTGTAGATGAATTACCTCAGCTTTTTAATATCTTAAAGGGTGATCTGACATGCGTAGGACCAAGACCGGAACGACCGGAAATAGCAGCTCAATATGTAAAGGAAATGCCGGAGTTTTCATTAAGGCTTCAGGTAAAGGCTGGACTTACCGGACATGCACAGGTGTATGGAAAATATAATACAGAGCCATATGATAAATTACAGATGGATCTTATGTATGTATCAAAGATGGGAATTGTAACAGATTTGAAAATAATACTTGCTACGATAAAAATATTGTTTATGCCGGAAAGTACGGAAGGAATAGCGCAGGGACAGACGACAGCGAGTGGAAGCTGTAGTGAGGTAAAAAGCAATGGGTAATGGTTCGGAACTGGTAAGCATAATTATGGCAGCATGTAATGCTGAAAAGACAATAGAAAATGCTATTAAGTCGGTATTAAATCAGACGTATACTAATTTTGAATTACTTGTAGTTGATGATGCATCAAAAGATAAGACTGTTAAAATAGTTAAGAAGTTCTGTGAACAAGATAAAAGAGTAAAATTATTTTTAAATGATGAAAATAAAGGCATATCGTATACCCGCAAGAGGGCGCTTGATAATGCAAATGGTATGTGGATTGCTATTTTAGATAGTGATGATGAATGGGCGATAGATAAATTGGAAAAACAATTTGTCTTACAGAAAAAGGAAAATGCTGATTTGATTTTTTCTGGATCAGCATTTATGGATGAACAAGGCAATACAATAGATTGGTATTTTAATGCACCAGAAAAAGTCGGATATCGTCAATTGTTAAAGCAAAATGTCATTTCAAATTCGTCAGCATTGGTTCGGAAAGAATTGTATGAAAAGAACTATGTGATAGGAGATTCAATGCATGAAGATTTTGCTATTTGGCTTAGCATATTAAAAAATGGTGTAGTTGCTTATGGTGTAGATGAACCTTTATTGATTTATAGATTAGCAAAGTCTTCTAAGTCAGGAAATAAATTTAAAGCAGCGATGATGAATTGGAATACATATAGATTTATAGGATTGAATTGGATTGAGGCTTTGTATTATCAGTTGTGTTATATCACTAGAAATATAAAAAAATATGCAAAATTAAGAAGTGAAAATTAAATAAAAGGTGTAAAGAATATTACGAAAGAATGGTAAAGAGAAATATGCCAAAAATAAGTATTATTGTTCCAGCATATAATAGTGAAGATTTTATCGAATCATCTATAAAATCTATTATAAATCAGACAATTAATGATATGGAGATAATAATTATAGATGACGGTTCAACGGATAGAACATCAGAAATTTGTGATGAATTGGAAAGAATAGATGATAGAATTAAAGTTATTCATAAGAAAAACGGAGGGGCAAGTTCAGCAAGAAATCTGGGGATTGAGTTGTCGAGTGGCGATTATATAGGATTTGTGGATAGTGATGATTGGATTGATGAATGTGCGTATGAGTATTTATATGAGATTGCAGAAAAATATGATGCGGATATTGTACATACAGAATTAACAGATGAAAAAGAGAGTCATTTCGATCAGGATGATTTTAGAATATATGATAAAAAACAAACATTAGATTATTTCTTTAGAACCAATGGAGAAAGACATGGACATAGTGTTTGTGGAAAGTTGATACGAAAAGATGTATTTGCCAAATGGAAATTTATCGAGGGGAAAATGAACGAGGATATTCATGCTTGTTATTGTTTGGCAATATATTCAAAGCAGTTAGTTGTATCAAAGAAAAAATTTTATCATTATAGAAAAAACAATAACGGAGTGACAAACAGTAAATTCAATAAGAAAAAACTTGATTTGATTTATATGTGGGAATACGTTGAAAAAATGGTAAATACGTTGTCGCCTGAATATATAGATCATTGCATTATAAATAAAAAAAGAGCATATATGACTTTACTTTTAAAAATGTATGTTGATGGATATGATCGAAAAGATCGTGAAATGATTCAAATTAAAAAAATGTTAAAAAAACATGTTAGAAAATATTATTTTGATTTATTGAATTATAATATGCCTTTTAGTAGAAAAATTGCAATGACAATTGCAATTTTATAGTAAATATGATTGAAGGTATATCTTTAATTAAATGTTTTAGAATTGCTCTATATTCTACCAGAATATTTAAAATGATAGGAGAGTAACTTATGATATATATGTTATCATACATCTTACTGGTTATAGAAGGTGTTATTTTAGAAAAATCGACAAATGTTAAGGGTCGACATATATTTTTGATTATATCATATTTACAATTAACATTAATTTTAGGTTTAAGGGCACAATCAGTTGGAATAGATACAGAAAGTTACATAGCTTATTTTAAACTTGTTTCCTTAGGTATTTCAGGGTGGATGGAGCCGGGAATAACAGGCATAAGTAAAGTAATATTGTTACTCGGAGGAAATCAGCAATTATTGTTACTGATATGTGCCATAGTTACAGTCGCAGGTTTTTACTATTTTATTATAAATACGTCGGATGATATTTATTTATCAGTATTAATACTATATAGTTTGAATTTTTATTTTTTCTTTTTTAATGGAATAAGGCAATCAATTGCGATGGCTATTACATCTGTTGCCATTGTAAAAATTAATCGGGAACAGTATTACAGAGCTATATTATGGGTAATATTAGGAATGCTATTTCATACAACTGCGTCAATTGTGTTTGTATGTATAGCTATAAAAAAATTAAAAATTAAATATAAAAAAAATTATGTATATATTCTTGGAATATTAGGAATTATTTTAGTTATTGCAGGAAGAGATATTGTTAATATATTGAGTAAATTATATACAAAATATGCAGCATATATGGATTCAAGTTTTGGACAACAGGGAAATATAATTAATCCTATATTATTTATGTGTATATTTGTATTTTGTTCTTATTATTACAAAAGAATAAAGAATAAAGAAAATGAATTATTAATAATTATGTTAGCTATAGGAGTGATTCTATATTTTTTGTCTATTAAAGTTCAGATAGTTAATAGGTTGGCATATTTTTTTACAATAAGTTCAATTTCTTTAATACCTAATGTGATTGTAACTTTTAAAGATAAAGTTGTATTACAGTGGCGCTGGTTTATAAGGATATGTATGGGAATATATTTGTTTTTATTAATAGAAAGAAATGCACAAGGCGTAATGCCATACTTATTTTTCTGGAGTGAATCAAAATAAATATAATTTTGAATATTTACCAGAAAAGCTAGAAAGGAATATTTAGAAAATGGTTTCGATCATAATACCGGTTTATAATGTGGAAAAATACATTGAAAGAATGTTGACTACTATAGTAAAACAAACATATAAGTCATTAGAAATTATTTTAGTAGATGATGGGTCTACAGATAGTTGTGGAAAAATATGTGATGAATGGGCAAAGAAGGATAATAGAATTGTTGTTATTCACAAAAAAAATGGTGGCTTATCATCGGCTAGAAATGTAGGAATAAATATCGCAAGAGGAGAATATTTGTTTTTTTGTGATTCAGATGATTATATTTCAAAAAATTGTGTCGAATATTTATACAATACAATATGTAATAATCAGGCTGACATAGTTGTAGGAAATTATATAGAAACCAGTTTAGATAATCAAGGTTTTAATATATATAAGGTAGATGAATATGTTTTGTCAGGAAAACAGGCAATTAAAGAGATATATGGGAAAAATAATGTTCAAATGGTAACTGCCTGGGGAAAAATATACAAGGCAAGTTTGTTCGATAATATAAGATATCCTGTGGGATTATTACATGAGGACGAAGGGACAACCTATAAACTCTATTATAAGTGCAAAAAAGTAATTGTGTCTAATAAGCCGATATATGCTTATTTTATTAATAATAATAGCATTACGAAAAAAACAAATAAACAAAATTATATAGATTTGTGTAATGTATTAAAAGAACAGGCGATATTTTTTGAAAAGCATAATGAGATAGAATTTTTTGATTATACATGTGCAAGATATTGTATTCAAATGGCTGCACATTATTTGCCCTTAAATTATTACGGAAATAATGTCGAATTAAAGAGAGTGGCAAAAAAATATTATAGCAAAATATCTAATAAAACTACTTTAGATAGGAAATTACTGTTAAAAGCATGGATTTGTATAAATTTTACTTGGTTCGCTTCAAAAATGATGAGCATTTAACAATTTGAAATCTATTACGAATGGTGATTAATTATGAATAACAAAGATATATGTATCTTATCAATGCAAAGGGTAAATAATATGGGATCGGTATTACAAGCATATGCATTGATGAAAATGTTAGAAGGTATAGGTTATAATGTTTATTTCTCAGATATTGAGAAAAAAACTAACTTACATAATTCTAATTGTAGCTCAATATCTTTTTCGATATTGTTAAAGAAAATGGAAAATATTGATATATATTTTATCAGAAGATTAATAGTAAAAAAGAAAGTAAAAAAACAATTTATTGCTTTTGATAAGTTTAGAAATAATGAGTTACATATAGATGTTACAAAAGCAAAATATAACATATGTGTAATCGGAAGCGATGAAGTTTTTAACTGTATGAATAATATGGCAGAGTGGGGCTTTACGACAAGATTATTTGGAAATGTTGAAGAGGCCGATAAAGTGATTACATATGCGGCATCTTGTGGTTCTACTATATATGATGAAATTCCAGCTGATATATTGAATAAAATAAAATTTGCTTTTGAGAATATATACAGTTTTTCAGTTAGAGATAAAAATACAAAAGATTTTGTATCGAAACTAACTTCAAAGAGCATATCAGAAAATTTGGATCCTGTATTGGTTTATAATTTTGATGCCGAAATTCAAAATGTTGAATTACCGGATGCGCCTGAAAAATATTGCATTGTGTATTCGTATGCAAACAGGATTTGTAAAAAAGAAGAGATTCATGCAATAAAAAAATTGTGTAAATCGAAAGGGATGACTCCAGTTGCAGTAGGAGCTCCACAGTTTTGGATAAAAGATTACATAGTGTGTAGTCCATTTCAGTGCCTGAAGTTATTTCAAAATGCAGAATTTGTTGTTACGGATACATTTCATGGAACAATATTTTCGATGAAGTATGCTGAAAAATTTGCAGTTTTTGTTAGAGCCAATAATAAAAATAAATTGTTGGATTTGATAAGTAGGCTTCAAATTAAACAGCATCTTATAAATAATGTAAATGAATTGGAAGATAAGTTTTATGTCAAAAAGAATGATGTAAAGATATCTGAAATGATAAATAATGAAAAAAACAATACGTTGAATTATCTAAATAATAGCATTAATATATAAATAAAAGAAAGCAGGTATTTATTTCAATACATTATTGGAATATAAAGATAAAAATGGAAAACAGGGTAAAGTATTTAATAAAGAATACTGCGATTTTTACAATCGGAAATATAGCAACAAAATTAATTTCTTTTTTTCTGATTCCATTATATACAAATGTTTTAACAACTTCTGAATATGGGGTGGTTGATTTAGTTATAACCATTTCTACTATAGCTGTTCCACTACTTACATTAAATGTCATGGAAGCTGTGATGAGATTTAATTTAGATAAAGATGTTGATCATGACAAAATTACTAAAATTGGTATTATCATTTTTATTATGGCTTGTATGATTGGTGTATTCTTGATTCCGGTTTGTGAATGTTTTGATATTTTGTTTGGCATGGGGAAAATGATTTATTGGTATTGTATTTCTTCTGCCGCATGTCAGATTTTTTTGAGTGACTTAAGAGGAAAAGAATTGCTAGTTCAATATAATGTTGGAAATGTTTTAAATACTTTATTTATTGCGATTTTTAATGTGTTTTTTTTGGTTTTTCTAAAGTTGGGGGTTAAGGGATATTTATTAGCATATATTATTGCTAATATGATAGTTGCTGTTTATGCATTAATTATTGGGAAGGGATACAAGGCTATATTTAGAAGTCTTGACAAATTTAAGATGTTTGAAATGTTGAAATATTCGGTTGTTCTTATCCCAAATTCTTTTATGTGGTGGATTATGAATTCGTCAGATCATTTGATGGTGACAAGTATGTTAGGAACTGCTGCAAATGGAATATATGCAATTTCCTATAAATTGCCGACATTGATTTCAACAGTCACAGGAATTTTTAATCAGGCTTGGAGTTATTCGGCAATTAGAGAAGAAAATGCAGAAGATATTAATTCTTATACAAATCGAATATTTAAATATATGATAGGCGTGATTATGTTGGTTGGTATTGGTATGATGACGTTTATAAAACTATTTTTAAAATTATATGTTTCAGATAATTATTATGTTGCATGGAAATATTCATCTTTTTTAATAATAGGATGCGTTTATTCTACTCTCGCAACGTTTATGTCAACTAGTTATACTGTACATAAAGATAGTGTAGGATTTTTGCTATCAGGTACGTTTGGTGCGATATTTAACATTATATTAAATTGGTTATTAATACCATTAATTGGGATATATGGAGCTGCATTTGCTACATGTGTGAGTTATATTTTAGTATTTATATTTAGAGCTGTGCATACAAAAAAATACATTATATACAATATATTTACAAAAGAATTTATTGTAGGAAGTATTGGTTTGGTGATATCAGCATTTATATTGTACTTAGACAATTGGGTTGCGCAAATTATTCAAATTTTATTATTTATTTGTATAGGATTATATATGAAAGATGTTTGGTTGCTATTTACTAGTATGATATTAAATAAATTAAGGAAGAAAGGCAATGTGTAGAATGTATAAGGTATCAATTATTGTTCCGTTATATAAATCTGAAAAATTTTTAACTAAACTTATGGATTCTATAATTAATCAGACTTATAGTAATCTTGAAATTATTTTAGTGGATGATGGTTCGCCAGATTTAAGTGGTGAAATTGCAGATGAATATGCTAAAAAGGATAATAGAGTGATTGTAATACATAAAGAAAATGGTGGATGTTGTAGTGCAAGAAATAAAGGTATGGAGAAGGCAACGGGGCATTATCTAATGTTTGCTGATGGTGATGATTGGTTAGAACCAGATTGTGTTGAGTATTTAGTGAAATTAGCGGAAGAAAATAGTTGTGAAATGTCAACTACTGATTCTATTTTTACAACAAGGGATAGAATACAAAATGTTAAAGAAAAAGTAATGATTTTGAGTAAAGAAGAGGCTGTTGCAAGTATCATTAATTCATTTATTATACCTGTAGGTCCATGGAATAAGTTGTATACAATGGATATTGTTAGAAATAATTGTATTTCATTTTCAGTCCCATGGTTTGGAGAGGGGTTATATTTTTCAGTTATGAATGCACAATTTTCAAACAAAGTTGCAGTAGGAAATAGAAAAGTTTATAACTATAGATTAAATAATCCTAATAGTGGTTGTACTGTTAAAGAAGTACAGAATGGAATAAATGCTTTACAAAATATTTGGTTTATAAAAAATAGTCTTGAAGTTCACAGTAGAGAAATTGAGGATGCATTAAATTGGCATATATGGACAAACAACTATTATCTTATTAATTATATATATAGTGCTAATTCTATTAATGAATATAAAGATGAATATAATAAGGCGATATCAGAACTAAGAAGATTAATGCCATTAATAATGAAACATAATAAACTTGCTATAAGAAATAAAATTATTATAATTATTAAAACGTTATTTCCTATATGGGATATTAAAAGAGCTAACAAAAAAGCAAATAGGGCATTTGCTGATGATACAATGGAATAAAATCTAAGAAAATTAAAATTACATTCTAAATTAAATATTGAATCATCACATTGGGGTGTGTGTAAAAACGTAAGTTTTTTCATACTGCATTTTGCGACCGCCGACGGGTGCAAAATGCAATTAAATTTTGAGAAACAGAAGTAATCCGGTTTAAAATAATAACTTGAATAAATATTTTCTTTATAGTACTATATATGCTGAGTGTTAGTTTATTATGGTAGAACACCTTTTAGAAGGGAGGACCCGGTTCAATTCCGGGATGCTAAAGCTCATTGAATCTTTAGTGATTTTTAGCATCCTGAAATTCCTGATACACAACTATGGCAGAAGAAATATTTATAGCAAGTACTGAAAATTTAAAAGATTTAAAAAAACAAAGAAAAAGGATTTACGCTTTAGTTAATAGAGCTATTCGAGAGAAAAAAGATGCTGATTTAACCTCGCTGACGAAAGTATATGCACTTCTTTATTCTGCTTATGTAGAAACCTCTTTTTTAAAACTCATTCATACTCCTAAAGCATTTACAGAATCCGAAATTATGCAGATAATGGCTGAACATAATTTAGAGGAAAAATGGGTTAAATGTGTTAATCTTGCATTTAACAGGCTTAACACCACAAATTTGGGAGAAGTTGCCAATAAAAAGCAAACATTAAATAGACTTATGCAAGAATATATTATTAAACCTAGCCTAATAAGAAATAAAGTTGCACATGGACAATGGATTTATTGCTTAAATAGTGATTGTACAAAAATAAATCAAAACACAACTACTCAAATAGGCAACCTAGATTTTGTTAAAATCGAAAGGTATTTCTGTATATATGACAAATTCCATCAATGTATTTTGGATCTACTCATATCACACAAAACACATTTTCGAGACTATTATCAAATAATAGCAGAACTCAAAGATTATATTGAATCAACAAAATCATGGTCGTTAGAAACAAAAAAGCATAAAATATTATCTTCTATCAAATATCAAAATTATAAAGAAAAGTATTATAAAAATGGCGCTTATTAAAAATAATAGATTATTTTAATCGGTAAATACTTTATAGCCGGATTAAGATTTGATATCATGTATGAGCTGCTTTGCATAGCGGGCAGCCTGCATGATATGTTTTTTCTCTTTGTCTGAGCAGTCCGGCATTATGTCTGTAAATTCTTTAGAATATGGTTCTTTGTCGTAGGTTATTTCTCCAAATAAAATTGCATCAGTTGAGACAGATAGGGCATTGGATATCGCTATGAGGGAATCAATGCTCATTTTTGAGTGTCCATTTTCAATGTTTGATAAGATTTTCAAATAGATAAGATGTTTTTAATGTTATTTAACAACTTGGATTTCATTGAAAGAGGCTACAATCTCTGCATTCTTGGTGAATCTGATGCAGGAAAGTCCTATCTTGCAATCGCTATCGTGAACCTGCCACCAAGAAAGATGATGGACATTGATTACGAGGGTATGCTAATTTCAGCAGTACATGAGGAAGACGGTCACGAAGGACTGAACCTTCTGATGGTAAATGACAGAATCCCAGCAGGTGCAAAGCTGTACTAAAAACTATATGATAATAAAGACCCTATTGGATAGAGAAAACTGTCTGATGGGGTTTTGTTGAATAGTATTGTGAATATTGGAGATTATATGGCATATAATATATTCAAAACTTCTAAGATATATAATTTGACATAAAACAAAAAAATGTTTTGACCACAGAAATTGGACGTGATATACTATGTATTATGTATGGCAAAACAAAATGTTGATTTAATAGGAGGCGATAACATGCTAATTAGCTATAAATATAATAATTTTTTGTCATTTAGACAAGAGGCGGAATTTACTATGTTGGCTCCAAGTTCTAAAGTAAAAAGCAGATTTCCCAATAACTATGTAGAGCTTGAAAATGGA
>JABLTO010120830.1_pt1 | contig 38783 bp, 34 predicted proteins | sample 7160091 | NCBI WGS metagenome assembly JABLTO01 (sample SAMN14651225, study PRJNA627086) | human gut metagenome | isolation source: feces | host: Homo sapiens
CACACCAATGTGAGTATATAAATTAACAGGGATTATAATTTAAATAAGTCCGAAATCCGTACAATACAGCGTTGACCGTCACTTTATACGACGGGCGCAATAAATGGCGCCCCTACGAATGTTTGATTTACTATGGCGACTATTCCGATTACATAAATATAGCCGCCCCGGCGCTTGGGGAGGTCGGGCAAAACAGATACAGGGCTCCCGAAAAATCGAAGATTTTTTGGGAAGGAGGAGGAGCAAGGGAGCAGGCGCAGACGTTCTTAAAAAAAGAACGTCGTAGCAAAGCGAACTTTGCTCCGACGTGTTGACTTTTTATATATTATATAGTAAAATATCTGTAACTGATTAAATTAGTAACGGAGGAAGTTTTATGCTTAGGAAATTAGTTTGTGAGATTGTGGCGGCGGGAATTATTATGTGCGGCTTTGGCGAGCAGGCTGTTTTTGCCGCAGGGGAGGAAGTGGAACATGTTTTTTCTCCAAGCGTGACGGCGGAGCAGAGTGCGGCGACCGAGACCCCGGAGGTTATTGACGAGACAGAGGTTATTGAGGAGGCTCCCTTGGATATTTCTCAGGAACCGCCTGTGGAAAACAGCTCAGTTAATTATTCGGAACCCATGGAGACCCCGAGCATAGCGGAGGAGACCACGGCGGCTCCGACTGCCGAGGAAGAACTTGTTTCTTCATTTGATGTTTATTTTACAAGCGTTCTTGACGGCTGGCCGAGAAAGGATTACGGAGTGTTCAATCTCTACGACGAGAACGGGGCTATATTGGATTCCGAGACGGTTTATATTGAGACTGTCGAGGACTTTAATGTTCACTTTGACTTTTCCCCTGTACCCTTGGGAACGCCCCTGTTTTTAGAGGTGACAGGTCTTGATTCGATTGATTATTATTCGGATAATTACAGGCTGCCTTCAGAGGAGAAAATCCCGCTCTATACATATTGGAGCGAGCCTGATGAGGACGGAGTGAGAACTCCCGTGTGTGACGCGTACATGACGGCGCACGTGAGAACTCAGCCTCCTATTAACATCTATGTGGACGGAAAGTATACATCTCTTTCATCTCCTGCGATTTTTGAGGGCTCATACATAATTGCTCCCCTGTCGGAGGTGGCAGAGGCAATCGGAGTGTATGACTGCACGTTTTATCCCAACTACAACAGCGTTAAGGTAAAGACCGGCGACAACGAAATTCTGGTGAACATAGGCTTTTCTTACATGACGGTGTTTGGGCAGGACTTTAATCTTGACCTGCCGGTTATGAATATAAACAGTCTTACATATATTGAGCTCAGACCCTTTGTGGAAGCTCTGGGCTGCACTCTTAACTATGCCGACAGCGGTGAGTATATTGACATTAACCTTAACAAGTCCCCCATGGCCTTGGAGGCAAAGGCGGCTTTGGAGGAGAGGGTGAACCAAAGCGGCGTGAGCAGTTCTACAGACTATCTTATCTGGGTTAACAAGGATAAGTTCAGATGCGCCGTTTTCGAGGGCTCAAAGGGCAACTGGAAGTTGCTGAAGGACTTTACCGTGGGTATCGGCGCGTCAAACAGCGAGACTGTTACCGGCGTATTTCAGTATAGCGACTACGTGTCCAGGTGGCCTTATGAATACTACTATGTGGGTCCTGTTATGGTATTTTACGGCAACTATGCCCTGCACTCCACGCTGCTTAGGTATGACGGAACCCCATATAACAACAATGTCGGCGTTAAGCTGTCTCTGGGCTGCGTGCGCTGCCAGCCGAAATATATCAACTGGATGGCGGATTATGTTCCTATAGGAAGTACTGTTTACGTGACCGAAACATGATTAATTTGAATTTTGTTTATGATAGGGTGTTATAACCGCTTGAATATTTGCAAGATTTATTCGGTAAAACGTTAAATATCGATTTTATTCGGGAATATTTTGAATTTTTCGCTCATGTCCTATTGACAAATGTTTTAGTCTTTGATACACTTATATTAAATGAAATTTCGGTAGGTGATATGAATGCAGCGTTTGTCAGCCGCGATAAAAGAGGCGATAGAGAGCAAATACGGCAGTGTTGCGAAATTTTCCAGGTTGATTGACATACCCTATTCAACCCTTAATAATATACTTAAAAACGGTTTTGACAACAGTAAGTTTTCTATGGTAGTGGATATATGCAGGAGGTTGGAGGTTGAGTTGCCTGAGCAGAGGCTTCCGGAATTGGACGAAGCGGAGGTTCGGATAATACGTAAATATTCACTGTTAGATAATCGCGGCAGAAGACTTGTGGAGAATATAGTAGAGCAAGAATATAAACGATGTATAAAATTTTAACATAGGTGTTGACAATTGTTTGTAATTATGTTAAAATCATACATGTTAGGAGGTGTTTCAGTGGATGAGTTGACTCTGCTTATCAAGCAGGAAATTAAAAAACAGTACCGCAGTGTCAGACAATTTGCGTTCAGTGTTGGCATTGCGCAGACTACAGTGGTCAGCGCGCTAAAAAATGGCGTCTCAGGCACAGGCTTTAGCACAGTAATGAAAATTTGTAAAGCTTTAGACATTCAAGTATTCGATTATAGCGTTCCATTGGTAATTAACGATAATGTGATTACGCTGCTGAAAAAGTATAATGCTCTTGACAAATTGGCTGAACACACCGTACAGACAGTGCTTAACGTTGAGTACGAGAGATGCAAGGCGGACGCTCTCAAGAGTACTAAGCACTAAGAGCTGTACTTAACACCCGCTCGGAGACGGGCAATCAGAGTATGCGTTTTAGATTTTGTGGCATACTTAATAAAATGATCTACAAAAATCACAACTCACCAAAACACAAAAGGGACTTCTGAACGGAGCCCCTTTTGTGTTTTCATGTTTATTCTATTTTGCCGCTTTTGCCACCGCTTTAGCCACGGCGGGAGCAACCCTCGGGTCAAACGCCTTTGGTATAATATATTCCTCGCTGAGCTCCTCGTCGGAAATAAGAGAGGCAATGGCGTTGCAGGCGGCGATTTTCATCTCCTCGGTTATGCTTGAAGCCATTGCGTCCAACGCGCCGCGGAAAATTCCGGGAAAGGCGATAACGTTGTTAATCTGGTTGGGAAAGTCCGAGCGGCCTGTTCCCACAACCCTCGCCCCTGCTTCCTTGGCGTCATTCGGCATGATTTCGGGCACGGGGTTCGCCATTGCAAACACAATGGGATCCTCCGCCATAGACCGAATCATATCCTTTGACACAATATTGGGGGCGGACACGCCTATAAACACGTCTGCGTCCTTGATAACGTCCTCAAGATCGCCCGCAAGTTTTTCGGGGTTGGTGATTTTGGACATTTTCTCCTGCTCCGAGTTAAGCCCGTTCATGTTCTCGCAGATTGCGCCGATTTTGTCCACTAATATAATATTCTTTGCGCCCATGTTCATCAGCATTTTGCAGATTGCAATTCCTGCGCTGCCCGCGCCGTTAATAATAATCTTAACATTTTCGATTTTCTTGCCCACAATCCTGAGGGCGTTTATGATTCCCGCCGAGACAACGATTGCGGTTCCGTGCTGGTCGTCGTGAAACACGGGTATGTCCAGCTCCTCTTGGAGCCGCCTTTCGATTTCAAAGCAGCGTGGAGCGGAAATATCCTCCAGATTAATTCCTCCAAAGGTGGGAGCGATGTTTTTCACGGTGTTTACGATCTCGTCCACGTCGTTGGTGTCAAGGCAGATAGGGAAGGCGTCAATATCGGCAAAGTTCTTAAACAGCACGCACTTGCCCTCCATAACAGGCATTCCCGCTTCGGGACCTATGTTTCCCAGTCCCAGAACGGCGCTGCCGTCTGTTACCACGGCAACAAGGTTGCCCTTTCTGGTGTAGTCGTAAACCTTTCTGATGTCCTTTGCAATCTCGCGGCAGGGCTCCGCCACGCCGGGGGTGTACGCAACAGAGAGCTGATCCTTGTCGTCCGTTGCCGCCCGTGAGGTGACCTCGATTTTTCCTTTAAGCTTTTTGTGCAGCTCAATAGCAGCTTTGTTGTAATCCATTTTCAATTCTCCTTGTTTTTGTCATATAATATTTTAAGACCGTCCAGAGTGAGCATACTGTCCACAATGTCAATCTCTTCCGACTCTTTTGCAATAATGTTCGCCAGGCCGCCTGTGGCGATAACCGTGGCTTCTCCCCCAAGCTCCGCCTTTATGCGCCTGATAATCCCGTCCGCCTGAGCGGCGTGTCCGAACACGGCTCCGCTCTGGATAGAGTGGACGGTGTTCTTGCCGATTGCGGACTGAGGGGTGACGATCTCAACCTTAGGCAGCTTTGCCGTTTTTTCAAAAAGGGCGTCCATGGAAATCTTTATGCCCGCCACAATAACGCCGCCCACATAGCTGCGGTTCTTGTCCACGGCGCAGAAAGTGGTGGCGGTGCCGAAGTCCACAATGACGAGGGGCGGCGCATACTTGTGAATAGCCGCCACGGCGTTGACAATTCTGTCCGCTCCCAGCTCTCTGGGATTGTCCATTCTGATATTCATTCCCGTCTTTATACCGGGCCCCACCACCATAGGCGTGCAGCTTAGATAACGCTTAACCGCGTTGGTCAGAGAGTGCATAACCGTCGGCACAACAGAGGCAATCATAACGTCCTCAATGTCCTCCGCCTTAACGTTTACGTTTGACAGAAACTGGGTCAGGAGTATTCCGTACTCGTCGCTTGCCTTGTTAATGTCTGTTGCCATTCTCCAGCTTCTCTTTAATCCATTGTCGTCATACAAAGCGGCAACAATATTGGTGTTGCCCACATCAATCGCTAATAACATAATCTTCCCCTATTTAATCTCAACTTTTATTTTGTCTCCTTCAATCTCCAAAACGGCGTAGGAACAATAACAATACCCGGGATTTATCATATAAATTCCGTCCTGAACCTGAAAGAATGATTGGTGAGTGTGTCCGAATATGCAAATATCCGCGCCCACTTCAAGAGCCTTTTTCCGCAGACCGTACAGCCCGCTCTTAACCCCGTACCTGTGACCGTGGGTCAGGAAAACCCGCTTGCCTCCCAGCTCAAAGGTGCGGTCGAAGGGCACGTCCGTAATATCCCAGTCGTTATTACCCAAAACGTAAACTACGGGCATTTGGGGATACCTGCGGCAAAGCTCCTCAATGTCTCTCTGCACGTCTCCGGCAAAGATAACCATGGAAGCGTCCTTTTCCCGCTCAATAGCTTCCTCGGCTTTTGACACGAAACCGTGAATATCGCTTATAATTACAGCCTTCATTACAAAACCTCCCAACATGCTTATTCTAACATAAAAAATAATTTTTGTCACTATTTTTATGCAAAAACATATAATGTATTGTGAAAGAGTTTCTATGCAGTCCGCTTAGGCGGGCGGAAAGGTGAGTGCTATGGACATTAATATTGACAAGGATAAGCTGAACCAAGCCCTAAAGCAGTTCGGAAGCGTGCTGTCAAAGGAGGATATGAACACGGTGCTGAACACCCTGAAGAACACCAATGCGGCACAGCTGCAAAAGCAGATGAGAGCCATCGACCCTAAGGCGGTGGATAGTCTGCTAAACAGCAACCCGAGCCTTAAAAAGGCGGTCAGCTCAAACCCTGAGCTTGCCAAGAACCTTAATCGGGTTGTGAGCGGGAACAACAAGCAAGGGTAAACCTATGTAGCAAGGCGGGTGATTATATGAGCGATGAACAAAACACGGACTTTGATTTGAGCTCTGCCATTGAGAAGATACAGGAAATGATGTCAAACGACGAGGGGCAGTCTCAGCTAAACAGTATAATCAGCGCCTTTACGGCAGGGACGGAGGAAAAAAGCGAGAGCGCCAAGGGAGGAGGCGGCTTTCCCGACTTTGACGGCATTGACCAAATCGATATGATGATAAAGCTGGGGAACATACTGTCCGCCATGAAGTCGGAAAGCGGCGGGAAAAGCGAGGCTCTGCTCTACGCCATAAAGCCCTATCTCAGAAAGTCCAGACAGGAAAAGACGGACAGCGCGGTGAAGATTATGGGCATGGTAAGGGTTATGAATGTTTTAAAGGACAGCGGAATAGGGTTTGAGCTGTAGGAGCTTTTACACAAAAGCTCAGCAAATAATGGGTTATGCCTATATTAAGCGTATTTTGATAAAGGCTTTGCCTTTAAAACCAATGCCGAGCCCATATTCCGCCATACCAAGCCGCGGCGGCAATGTCGCCAAAGCCTTTATCAAAATACTGTCGCCTGCGTAGCAGGCGTAGGGATCCCGAAAAATCGAAAATTTTTCGGGAAGAAGGAGCACATGCCTGTAAAAGCGAAGTCCTGCCGAACAGGCATGACGAGCGGAAAAGGCATAGTGCGACGAGGGGCAACGCCCCAATCGGTTTCCCCGAAGGGGAAAACCGACACCGCCCGGGTGTGGCGGGCGGAATTGGGTACGGCTATAATTAAAAAAGGAGATATTTTATGAACAGAGGACTATACACCCAAAACAGAGGCAGCGGCGCTTCCGAGCCCCCGTCCCGCCCTCGTGAGTACGGGGGCGAGGACAGGAGGAGTGCCGCCCCCGCTCCGCCCGAAAAGGGCGGTATACTCCGTTCCCTGTCTAAAATGCTTCCCCCGGGTATATATAACCCCGAGACAAAAAAGCTGTTCGGCTTGCTTACGGCGGAGGACTTGTTTCTTATCGCCTTAATCCTTATGATTGCGGACAGTGACGACAATGAGGACGTCGCCTTGCTTATGGCTCTGGTCTATATTTTTATGTCGTAGATTAAATGTTGTACAAATGTAACAATTTTGTAATGTATACATGTTGACATAATTCTCGTTTAATAATATATTTAATGTGAGGCTGTGATTTAAAAATTATTTGGTAATTTAGGGGTTATGGAGGTTTTACTAATGAAGAAGATTATCGGCTGCGCGATTATTGCAGCTGTTTTGGTTGTATGTTTGGGTGCAAGAGGTATTATACAGATTGATGAGGAGCCTGCCGCTCAGGAGGGCATGGTTACCATGTATGCGGAGGACGGCAGAACCGAGGAGTTTACCGAAGCCGAAGCGGAGGAACAAAAGACCGTGGGTTGGTACGACAACTTCAGCGATGTTTTAGAGACGCTGTGGAAGGATGACGGAAGCAGCGTTATAGTCTATAAGAGCGATGTTTCAAAGTACGAGGAACAGGGATATACCACGAACTATTCTTCCATATTCTCAAAGGTGTACAACCCTGCCACGGAAGAAGAAAAAGAGGTTTTAAAGGCTGAGGTTCAGACATATATTGACAACGGCTGGAAGCGCGGCAGAGGCGATGTTGACCCGGATCAGCCTATGGTTTGCCTTACCTTTGACGACGGTCCCGGCGCCAAAACAACGGACAGGCTGCTTACTGCCCTTGAGGAGAATAACGCCAGAGCTACATTCTATATGCTGGGTCAAAACGTGAAAAATGTTAAGGGAAGCAGCGAGATTATCAGCCGTATGAAAGAAATCGGCTGTGAGGTTTCAAGCCATACCTATGACCATACTCAGCTGACAAAGCTGGGTAAAGACGCTCTGAATAAGCAGTTCGAGGATACGGATAATGAAATCAAGAACATTGTGGGAGAGGGAGCGGTTACAGTTCGCCCGCCCTACGGCTCCTATAACGATACCGTTAAGGAAGTTGCAAAGTCCTACGACCAGCCTATAATCCTGTGGTCAATCGACACTCTTGACTGGAAAACCAAGAATGTTGACTCTACCTATAACGAGGTTATGAACAATGTTTCAGACGGAGCTATAATTTTGTTCCACGATATTTATGAGCAGTCCGTTGACGCGGCGATAAAGCTAATCCCCGCCCTGCAGGAAAAGGGGTATCAGCTTGTAACCGTTTCGGAAATGGGCGAGGCGAAGATAGGCGGGCTGGAGCCCGGTCAGGTGTATACCGACCTGTACGATTCCACTATAAAGAAGCTTAATAATTAACTTAATGAAAGGGAGCCAAGGCGCTCCCTTTTAGATTTCCTTGAATTAAGTAGTATTTTGATAAATATTAAGTGTCGAATAATAAGTTCAAAGAATAGTCTTTTTGCCTTTATAATATTGACTTAGGGCGGTTTTACGTATATAATATTATATAGTACATCTATTAAAGTAAAAGGAGAGGTGACCTATGAATTTTGAAAAGAATAATCAGAATACGCAGAGCAATCTGGAAGATACCCAGGATTTTGGCGTGACTGAAGGTTTTCAAAGCCAAAACCAATACAGCCAAAACCAATACAATCAAGGCGGGTATCCGCCCTACAACTATCCGCCTCAATATCCGAAAAACAACGGCGGCGGCAACAAGGGCTTGATTATTGCCGTGTCCGTGTTGGCGGCGGTTATTGTGATTGGGGTGGCTGTGGGGGCTGTTATGTTCACATCGGTGATGAAGTCGGAAAGCGAGCCGCAGTCCACGGCGGTTGCCGTTGAAACAGAGGCTCCCGCTCCCGCACCAACAGTGGAGACCCAGCCCATACCTCAGCAGCCCGTTCAGAACACAACTGTCAGCCGATATATGTACGTGGCGAATGTTCAGAACTCCATATATTTGAGAAGCGCACCTGTTGAGGAGGACAGCAATATAATAACCGAGATACCTCTGGGCACCCTGGTCGGATATATTGAGGACGCGAACTCCACCTTCGCCAAAATAAATTATAACGGCACCATCGGCTATTCCAAAAAGATTTACCTGTCGGACAGCGCGCCGTATGTTTCCTCAAACAACACTGTATCTCACTATGTATATGTGGCAAATGTAAAGAACTCAATCTACTTGAGAAGCGCCCCTGTTGAGAACGACAGCAACATTATAACCGAGATACCGCTGGGCACAAGGGTTGGTTACATAGAGGCGGCAAACTCCACCTTTGCCAAGATTAACTACAACGGAACTATCGGGTACGCAAAGCAGATATACCTGTCATCGTCGTCCCCGAGCTCGGGTTCAGGCTCAAGCTCAGGTTCAACCATGACGGTGGTAAACGTTGCCCATTCGATTTATTTGCGCAGCACGCCGTCAGAGGCGTCGGACAGCAATATAATAACCGAGATACCTCTGGGCGCAAAGGTTACATATTTGGGAACACCAAACGGCACGTTCTATAAAATTTCTTACGGAGGAACGGTTGGGTATTCAAAACAGATATACCTTGACTTTGACTAAGCTATGAAAAAGTTTTTAATATCTCTGATTGTGCTGTTCAGCGTAATTCTGGCAGGGCTGATTGTGGTGTTCGTCCTTGTGGTGAACGGGACGATTACCAAGGAGACCTTTGGAATAGGAGCGGCGGAGCCTGCTGCTTTAGTTGTGGAACATACAGAGGAGCAGAACGCTGAAAGCCCGCAGCCTACCGAGGAGACGCCCGCCAAAGGAATAGTCGTTATTGACCCGGGACACGGCAAGTCCTCATCAGCCATGAGCGAGGCGGAAAAGACCGAGGAGGGCTGGATTTACAGCAGTGCAAAGGGCGCTTGGGGCGAGTGGCGGCACTGGAAAAGCGGCACTGCGTGGCAGGACTGCGAGGGCAGCGGCTGCTGCGCCCGGGGCGATTGCTGGTATCCCATTGTGAACGGGGACAGGGATATTGAGCCTGAAATCAACCTGCGCAATGCCGAGTTCGCCAAGGCGTATCTTGAGGAACTGGGCTATGAGGTGCGCATGACCAGAGAGGGGAACGAAAACCCCTCAATGACCAAGCGGCTTACATATTGCTATAAAGACGGAGACACGACCTCCGAGGCGGACGCCGACGTGTTCGTATGTATTCACTCTAATGCGGGAGGCGGCAGAGGCTCGGCGTACATGAGCCTGTCGGGCACCTATGACCGCAGGGACGGAGACGACTTGGACTACGTCTCAAAAAGCAACGCTCTGGGCAGCATGATAAACGACAGCATTACCAAAAAGACGAGTATGCCCGCCTGGGCAGGAGGAGCCTACGGCGGCCTGCCCGAGGCAATTCTGTTCTGCAAGAGCCCTATACCAATCGCCTATCTTGAAATAGGTTTTTTTGATAACCAATCCGACTTGAATATTCTTGAAACAGAGTCCGAAGCAATAGGCAAGGCCATCGCTGAGGGGATTGATGAATATTTCGGAGCATACGGACAAAACTAAATTATCCCCGTTTTCAAACAGTTAATTACACAGGAGAATTATTATATGGAAGCAAATTTTATTGAGGAGAAGTCCTTAACAACTCTTGAATTTACCAAAATATTAAAAAGGCTTTCGGAGTATGCAAAGAACGAGGACGCAAAAAAGCTGGCGGAGAATTTAAAGCCCTCTCCCGTTTACAGGGAGGTGGAGCAGAGCCTGCTGGAGACAGACGGGGCTGTTACAATGTCATTAAAATACGGCACGCCCGAAATCCTGCGCTTTGAGCCTGTTGAGGGCTCTTTAAAGCGGCTGGCTGTGGGCGGAGGTCTGTCTGCCGGAGAACTGCTGAACATAGCGAGGGTGCTAAAATGCGCCAGAAACCTAAAGCGGTACACAGAGGAGCAGAGCGGGGTTTTGTCGGGATATTTCGGGGAGCTGGTTGAGGCAAAGTCCGTTGAGGACGCAATCGGCAGCGCAATAATCTCCGAGGAGGAAATCTCTGACAACGCCAGTCCTGCCCTTGCCAATATCCGCAGAAAGATTAAAAACACAAGCGCAAAGGTAAAGGACAGTCTGGACAGTATGGTGCGCTCAGGGCACTACCAAAAATTCCTTATGGATAATATTGTCACCATGCGTAATAACCGCTATGTTGTGCCTGTTAAGGCGGAGCACAGAAGCGAGGTTCCCGGCATTGTCCATGACATGTCCTCCACGGGCAGCACCGTGTTTGTGGAGCCTGCGGCGGTTGTCAACGCCAACAACGAGCTGCACGAGCTGGAAATAAAGGAAAAAGCCGAGATAGACAGAATTTTGTTTGAGCTGTCAAACCTTGTGGGAGAAATCTCCGAGGAGGTCAGGTATAACTACGAGGGAATAATCGATTTGGATTTTATATTTGCCAAGTCAAAGCTGGCTCTTGACATGAAGGCGGTTTGCCCTAAGCTGAACAAGGAGGGCAGGCTGTCTATCATAAAGGGCAGGCACCCCTTAATCGACAAGTCTAAAATCGTGCCGGTGGACGTTTCTCTGGGCGGGGATTTTGACGCGCTGATTGTCACGGGCCCCAACACGGGCGGCAAGACGGTTGTGCTGAAAACAATTGGTCTGTTTGCTCTGATGACCCAGGCGGGGCTGCACATTCCCGCAAACGAGGAGAGCGAAATGCCCGTCTATGACAATATTTTTGCCGACATAGGTGATGAGCAGAGCATTGAGCAGAGCCTGTCCACCTTTTCCTCACACATGAAGAACATTGTTCATATAGTGAATAATGCAGGAAACAACTGTCTGGTGCTCTTTGACGAGCTGGGAGCGGGAACCGACCCGGTTGAAGGCGCGGCTCTGGCAACGGCTATAATAGAGAGCATAAGAAAGATGGGGGCAAAGGTTGCAGCCACCACTCACTACAGCGAGCTTAAGCTGTATGCCCTGTCAACAGAGGGCGTGGAGAACGCCTCCTGTGAGTTTGACGTGGAGACCCTAAGCCCCACATATAAGCTGCTTATCGGCGTGCCCGGAAAGAGCAACGCCTTTGCCATTTCCCAAAAGCTGGGGCTGCCTGACTACATTATTGAGCGGTCAAAGGAAAAGCTGTCCGACGAGAGCATAAAGTTTGAGGACGTGCTGGGCAGCATTGAGGAGAGCCGCGCTTCGGCGGAAAAGGCAAGAGACGAGCAGGAGAAGATGCGCCGCGAAATAGAGACGCTTCGGGAGGAGCTGCGCCGCGAGCGGGAGAAGATAGACAAGAACAAGGACAAGATATACGACAAGGCGCGGGCAAAGGCAGATAAGATAATCAAGCAGGCTCAGGAGGAAACCGAGCAGATGCTTGACAGCATAAAGCAGCTGCAAAAGGAAAAGCGGGATAAGGAAGCCCTAAAGGCAATGGAGGAGGTTCGCCGAGAGCTGAAGCTTAAGGAGAAGTTCAACGTTCCTCCAAAGAGCCGAAGAGGCGGAGGAGCGCCCAAGCAGAGGGTGAACCTGAACGCCTTAAAGCCCGGGGCGAACGTGCTTATAACCGACCTTAACGATAAGGGAACCGTGATTTCCATTAACAAGGCGGGGGGCACGGCGGTAATCCAAGTGGGAATTATGAAGATAACCGCCAAGATTTCAAACTTAGTTGTCTTGGAGGACGAAAAGGGCACAAGACCCGAGGGCTACGCCGCACCGAGACGCACCCAAACCCTCAATGCCGAGCGAAGCGGAAAAACCGAGCTTGACCTGCGGGGCAAGACCATAGGCGAGGCGGAAATTGAGGTGGATAAATACTTGGATGAGGCGGTTCTCAGCGGGCTCAGCAGCGTCAGCCTTATCCACGGAAAGGGCACGGGAGCCCTGAGAGCCGGACTCCATGAATATCTGAGGCACCACCCTCACGTTAGGAAGTACAGACTGGGCAGGTTCGGCGAGGGAGACATCGGCGTTACAATAGTGGAACTGAAATAACCCTTCGTCTTGACATAAGGCGTATATTGTGATAAAATCATCATACTGTAAAAATACAATTATTCATTAAAAAATTTCAAAAAATATGTTGTATTTTCTTGCGACTAGTGTTAAAATGATATAATGTCCGTGGCTGAACCGTGTAAAGCGGCTGTTCAGCCGGTTTAAATCAGATTTGCAAATTAATTGGTTTAGGAGATATGTTAGGTTATGCTGAAAAAGAAATGGATTTTGAAAGAGTTTGACAAGGAAAAAGTGGTTGAAATTTCGAAGAAGTTTAAGATTTCACCCTTGATTGCGATTATTCTTTATAATCGGGGCGTTCGGGAGGACGAGGATATTAGGGAGTTCCTTGCCCGTGACCTGAGCGCTATGCACGATCCGTTCCTTATGAAGGATATGGATAAGGCAACCGAAAGAATAACAGAGGCAAAGGAAAAGGGTGAGAAGATTACTATCTACGGCGACTATGACGTGGACGGTATCACTTCCATTGCCATACTCTATAAGTATCTTAAGAGCATGGGCGTTGACGTTGACTATTATGTTCCCGACCGTATGGTTGAGGGGTACGGCGTGAACCGTGAGGCTCTGGACAAGATAAAGGCGGAGGGAACCAAGCTTATTATAACCGTGGACACAGGTATTACCGCCGTTGAGGAGGCGGAATACGCAAAGTCCATCGGGCTTGACTTTATTGTCACCGACCACCACGAGTGCAAGGAGACCATTCCCGACGTGTATGCGGCAATCGACCCTAAGCGGAAGGACTGTCCATACCCCTTTAAGAGCCTTGCCGGGGTTGGAGTTGTGTTCAAGCTCATTCAGGCTCTGGACGGAACCAAGTCCTTAACCAGCCTTATGGATGAGTACGCCGACCTGATGTGTCTGGGAACCGTGGCGGACATATCCCCTCTTATTGATGAGAACAGAGTTATTGTAACGGAGGGCTTAAAGCGGTTTAAGACCACCAATAATGTGGGGCTAAAGGCGTTGATTGACGTTTCCACCAACGGAAAGGCAATCACCACCTCAACTATAGGATATACCATCGCTCCCAGAATAAACGCCAGCGGAAGACTGGGCTGCGCTTCAACAAGCGTGGAGCTGTTCCTGACGGATGACGCTGACAAGGCGATGGAGCTTGCCAACTCTCTCTGCCATGAAAACACTTTGCGCCAGCAGACCGAGCAGAAAATGTTTAAGGAAGCTCTTGAATATATAGAGGCTCATCCGGAGATTAAGGAGGACGACGTTATTGTTATCCCCCACGAGAACTGGCACCACGGAATTGTGGGTATAGTTTCTTCAAAGATAACCGAGAAGTACTATAAGCCCTCAATTTTGTTCGCGGTTGACGGGGACTCTGCCAAGGGCAGCGGCAGAAGCGTGACGGGCTTTAACCTGTTCGGCGCTCTGGAGGACAGCAGTGAACTGCTTGAAAAGTTCGGCGGTCACGAGCTTGCCGCAGGCCTTACCATAAAGGCGGAAAACATAGAGAAGTTCAGAAAGAAGATAAACGAGTATTCAAAGGGTAAAATCCAAGACCTGGCTATGCCCACCATATCTCTTGACGCGCAGATAAAGGTTACTTATATAACCATAGACACTGTGAATAACATAAATATGCTCCAGCCCTTTGGAGTGAACAACCCAACGCCGGCGTTCTCGGTGCGCAATATAAAAATCCACAGAATAAGCGTTATGAGCGAGGGCAAGCACCTGCGCATGACCTTGTATAAGGACGGCAAGTATCTGGACGCTGTGGGCTTCGGCATGGGCGACTACTACAGTTTGTTCGAGGAGGGCGACTTTGTGGACGTTGCCTTTGCTCTTGACATAAACGACTATAAGGGCTTCCAGAATGTTCAGCTCATATTAAAGGATATGAGAAAGGTGGAAGCGAAATAATTTAAGATTTAAGAATGAACCGGCTTATGTTTTCGGACTTTCCGAGAATAAAACCGGTTCAAGCCGCTATATCGGAGGTGGGTTGTTGTGAAAGGAAACGAGCTTTCCACGTTGATCGAGCTTATCAGAAAATATAATAAAAACGGCGACCTGTCCATGGTGGAAAAGGCGTATCACTTCGCAGTGCAAAAGCATGACGGGCAGAAGAGAAAGTCCGGTGAGCCTTTTGTGAACCACCCTATTCAGGTTGCCTCCATTATTGCGGAAATGGAGTTTGACGTGGAATCCATCTGCGCCGCCCTGCTCCATGACGTGGTTGAGGACACGGACGCCACACGGGAGGACATTGTTGACGAGTTCAGCGAGACAATAGCCATGCTGGTGGACGGGGTTACCAAGCTTGATAAAATTCCCTACTCCTCTAAGGAGGAGCAGCAGATTGAAACCCTGAGGAAGATGTTCTTTGCCATGGCGAAGGACGTGCGCGTTATTGTGATAAAGCTGGCGGACAGACTTCATAATATGCGAACCATGAAGTTCATGGCGGAGGAGCGGCAGCGCGCCATTTCCCGAGAGACCTTAGAGGTGTACGCACCCTTGGCACACAGGCTCGGTATGTCCAAGATAAAAATGGAGCTTGAGGATCTGTCCCTTAGATATATTGACCCCATCGGCTACTACGAGATCGTGGACAACATCGCCCAAAAGCGGGAGGAGCGGGAAAAGTATATAAGCGAGATAATCGAAATACTGGAGCAAAAGCTCAAGGAGCTCCATATTAAGGCTCACGTTGTGGGCAGAGCCAAGCATTTTTACAGTATTTACAGAAAGATGTTCATGCAGAACAAGACCATAGACGAGCTTTATGATCTGTTCGCCGTCCGAGTAATAGTGGACACTGTTTCGGACTGCTACGCGGTTCTGGGAATGGTGCATGAGCTTTATAAGCCCATGCCCGGCAGGTTTAAGGACTATATAGCAATGCCCAAGCCCAATATGTACCAGTCCCTCCATTCCACACTGATAGGCCCGGACGGAACTCCCTTTGAAATTCAGATAAGAACCTGGGAAATGCACCAAATCGCCGAAAACGGTATTGCCGCCCACTGGAAGTACAAGGAGGGCAAAAGCGGCAGCAGCGATATGGACGACATGCTGGAGTGGATCAAGAACCTCCTTGAAATCCAGAAGGACACAACCAACACCGAGGACTTCATGCAGACCCTCAAAATCGATATGTTCAGCGACGAGGTGTTTGTGTTCACGCCGAAGGGAGATGTTATCAGCCTGCCTGTGGGCTCAACGCCTATCGACTTTGCATATAAGATACACAGCGCAGTGGGCAATAAGATGACCGGGGCAAAGGTCAACGGCAAGATTGTGCCCCTGTCCCATGAGCTTCAAAACGGCGATATTGTTGACGTTATAACAAGCTCCGTGCCTCACGGTCCCAACATAGACTGGCTGAAAATATGCAAGACCTCTGAGGCGAGAAACAAGATAAACCAGTGGTTCAAAAAGGTGAACCGAGAAGAAAACATCGTAAAGGGCAAAGAAACCATCGAGAAGGAGCTTAACAAAAACAACATCCCTCAAAAGTATTTGAGCGATGAGAGGTTCCTGAACCCCTTGCTTAAAAGGTACGGCTTTAACGGGCTTAACGACCTGTATGCCGGCGTGGGCTACGGCAGCGTCAACGCCAATCGGTTCGTGACCAGATTCATAACCGAGGCGAAGAACAAGCAGCTCTTGGAGCAGGAGGTCACCCCTGCGGAGCTGGACGTTCCCATAATGGTAAAGACCACCTCAAAGCCCAATACCAGCGGCGTTGCCGTTGAGGGAATAGACAACTGCATGGTTCGCTTCTCCCACTGCTGTAACCCGGTTCCGGGAGACGATATTGTGGGATATGTGACCCGAGGCAGAGGCGTTGCGGTTCACAGAGCCGACTGCATTAACATGATTCAGGCTGCCAATAACGAGCGGGAGCGGAACAGGCTTATTTCTGTGCACTGGGAGGATGAAACCCCGCCTGCCGCCTTTAGGTCAATGATAACGCTGACGGCCTCCGACAGGGTTAATCTCCTGGTTGATATTATGACGGTGATTAACGAGGTCAAGGTTCCCGTAACAAACGTGAATGCCAGAACAGGCAAAAACGATCTGGCGATTATCGAGGTCACCACCGAGATTGGCAACAAGGAGCAGCTTAGCAGGATTATGAAGAACCTAAAGAGCCTGAAGGGCGTAATTTCAGTAAACAGACGGCGGCAGTAGCTGCGGGAAAGGCTTGATTTATTGTGAAAATTCAAAGATTGATACTGGGTCCTGTGGGGACAAACTGCTATATATTTTGTGATGAAGAGCGTGGCGAGGCGGCGGTTATCGACCCTGCCTACGACCACAGGTCGATTATTAAGGCGGCGGAAAGCCCGGGCTGCAAAATTACTTTGATTATTCTGACCCATGGGCACTATGACCACATAGGCGGGCTGTCGGGGCTTCTTGCTGAGTGCCCGAATGCAGTGCTCTACGCCCACAAGCGCGGTGTAGAGGTGCTGGGAGACCCGTCGAAGAGCTGCTGCCGTGAAATCGGCGGCGTTATTGAGACCTTTGCGCCCCACAAGACCGTAGGGGACGGAGACACTATCCCCTTCGGCGAAAAGGGCTTCCGGGTAATCTACACCCCGGGGCACACCATTGACAGCATCTGCCTTAAAGTGGATGACATGGTGTTCTGCGGAGATACGGTGTTCAGATACAGCGTGGGCAGAACAGACCTGCCCACGGGAAACAGCGTTCAGCTTATAAGCTCAATTAAGTCAAAGCTCATGTGCCTTGAGGATGGGGTCAGCCTTTACCCGGGTCACGGCGAGGCTACCACCGTGGGCGAGGAAAGACGGCATAACCCATATATTGCTATGGGATAAAATGATTTTTAAAGAGGAAGTATTTATGTCAGAATTTACAGAAAAGCCCTGGGGTATTCTAACGGGAATACGCCCGGCTAAAATTGCCACAAAGCTGCTGGACGAGGGAATGTCCGAAAGTCAGGTTGCGGAGTACTTCACCAATCAATGTAAAACCACATATGATAAGGCTACCCTTGCGTTGGAGTGCGCAAGGGCGCTGCTGCCTATACGGGAGAAAATGTACCCGAATGGGGTGAGCCTGTATATAGGTATCCCCTTTTGCCCCAGCCGCTGCCTGTACTGCTCCTTTGTTACCAACGGAACCGAGCGGGCGAGGCGGCTTATGCCCGAGTACGTGGAGGCTCTGAAAAAGGAGATAGAATACACGGCGGAGATTTTAAGGCATAACAACTCCACTGTTGAAACGGTGTACATAGGAGGGGGAACCCCCACGACCCTGACCCCTGAGCTGCTTGAGGAAATGCTTAGCTGCCTTAGGCGGGAGATTGACCTGTCCGAAATAAGGGAGTTCACTGTGGAGGCAGGCAGACCCGACACAATTACGGCGGAGAAGCTGGAGGTTCTCAAAAAATACAAGGTGGACAGGATAAGCATAAACCCCCAGTCCATGAACGATGAGACTTTGAGGGTTATCGGCAGAGCTCACACGGCGGAGGACATTCGCGTGGCGGTGGCTCTGGCAAAGGAAAAGGGCTTTGACAATATAAATATGGATGTTATAGCAGGGCTTCCGGGCGAGGATGCGGATATGTTTAAGTATACCCTAAGTGAGGTGGCGGCAATGGAGCCTGCCGATATTACGGTGCACACAATGAGCATAAAGCGTTCTTCGCGGCTTAACGAGCGTCTTGCGGAATACGCTCTGGCGGAGGGCGGCGCGGTGAACCAAATGGTTGACTATGCGCGGGAGTTTTTAAGGGAGCGGAAAATGTTCCCCTACTATATGTACCGCCAAAAGAACCAGCTGGGAAACTTAGAAAACGTAGGCTACGCCAAGGCGGGCATGGAATCTCTTTATAATGTGTACATCATGGAGGAAATCCAGACTATTATATCTCTGGGCTGCGGCGGGGTTACCAAAACCGTGGACAGGGAAACCAACAGAATTGAGCGGATATTTAACGTGAAGGAGCCGAAGGACTATATAGAAAGGCTTGATGAAATGCTCCACCGCAAGGACGTGCTGAGAAATGAGTGAAGAAATTTACAGTAGAACAGAATTGATTTTGGGAAAGGACGGCGTGCAGCGGTTAAAGACCGCAAGGGTCGCCCTTTTCGGCGTAGGCGGAGTTGGGGGATTTGCCGCAGAGGCTCTTGCCAGAGCGGGAGTCGGGGAAATCCACCTGTTTGACAGAGATGTGGTGTCAGAAAGCAATATTAACAGGCAGATTGTGGCTCTCCGCAGCACCGTAGGCAGATATAAAACAGAGGTTATGGCGGAGCGTATAGGGGATATTAACCCCAATATAAAGGTGGTCTGCCACAATGTGTTCTACCTGCCCGAGAATGCAGAGGAGTACCCCTTAGAGGGGTATGACTATGTTCTGGACGCTGTGGACACGGTCTCTGCAAAGCTGGAAATAGTTGTAAGGTGTAAGCGAGCGGGAGTGCCCGTAATCAGCGCCATGGGAGCAGGGAACAAAGCCGACCCCTGCGCCTTTATGGTAGGGGATATTTACAGCACCGAGATGTGCCCTCTGGCGCGGGTTATGCGCAGGGAGCTGAAGGCTAGGGGGGTTAAAAGCCTGAAGGTGGTGTTCTCAAAGGAGAAGCCCGTATCTCCCAAGTTCCGAGAGGGGGAGGAGCGGGTTCCCGCCAGTCTCAGTTTTGTGCCGTCGGTTGCGGGGCTGATAATGGCAGGCGAGGTAATCAAGGACATTGCGGGGTATCACTCATGAGAGAAATAAAAATTTCAAAATCCGACAGCGGCATAAGGCTGGACAAGCTTTTGTTTAAGCTGATGCCCGACGCTCCTTCCGGCGTTGTCTATAAGTCCCTGCGCAAGAAGCGGGTTAAGGTCAACGGAAAGCGGGTTACCGACGGGAAAGCCCTGCTAAATCAAGGGGATGTTTTGGAGCTTTATATTAACGATGAGTTTTTCGGGGAGAGCAAGCCCAAGCCCAAGTCTTGGGAAAACAACGGTCCCGCCAACCCGCAAATTATATATATTGATGAGAATATTGCCGTGCTGAACAAGAGGAGCGGTCTGCCCTCTCAGGATATAGAGGGGCAAGAGGGAAATTCTCTGGAAAGCGAGTTCCGCAGGTATCTGTACAAAATGGGAGAGCTGAAAGACGGGGCGTATATCCCGTCCCTGTGCCACAGGATTGACCGCAACACCTCGGGATTGGTTATTGCTGCAAAAAATATTGCCGCCCATAGGATTATTACCGAGAAAATAAAGAATAAGGAAATCCGAAAATTCTATATGTGCAGGGTTGAGGGCAGGCTTCAACCAAAGACGGGAGTGTTGGAGGGGTATATTACCAAAACCGCCGAGAATAGGTTCAGGTTCACCAAAGAAAAAACAAAGGACGGCAAGAAGTCATGTTTAAGCTACAGAGTAATAGGGCATGAGGGGAACACAACAGCCGTGGAGGTGGAGCTGCTCAGCGGAAGAACCCACCAGATCAGGGCGACAATGAGCAGTCTGGGGCACCCTATCCTAGGGGATGTGAAGTACGGCGCAGCCCCCACAGGGAGCTATCAGGACTTGACTGCATATAAGCTGATTTTTGCCTTTACCACCCCCGCCGGAGAATTGGATTACCTGAAAAATAAAGTAATAGAAATTTAGTTGAAAAATATCGTCCGCCCTTGCTGAAATACTAATATTTTATGTCAACGTAAACGGAATCAATATATGCGTAAATATTTACGTTGTAGGGGGCGGCTTCCCAGACGCCCCGCTTGTTAAATTACATAGTAAATATCATATTATGCGGATTTGGGATTTTCTTTAATTCAAAGTACCTGCTAATTTATATAATCACATTGGTACATCTCGGGGCGTCTGGGAAGCCGCCCCCTACGAATAAATGATTTACTTTTATGGTTATTCCATACAAAAAGAGTGCAGAGAACAAATCTCTGCACTCTTTAATATTAATTAATGGCTCCGGCGCTTCCTGCCGACGACCACTGCTGTTCCAGCTTTGTCCAGTCGGGGTTGTCGCCTATCTTTGTCCATGTCTCGTATTTTCCGTTGGCTGCTCGGGTGTAATCATGGGTATTGGTGGCTTCTTGAACTGCGGTGTAGTACCATTCATTTGCGTCGCGGTTGTCCCGCCAGGTTTTCATGCCGCTGAGCAAGCCACTTGTGCGCACATGTCTGTTCAACACGTTGTTCACCAGGGTCATTGCCTCTGCCCTTGTGATAAGCTGATCCGGGCGGAAGGTTCCGTCCTCGTAACCCTGAATCCAGCCCTCCTCGGCGGCAATGTTTACATAGTCCTCAGACCAGTGTCCGCCCACGTCTCCGAACTTGCTTGTGCTGCTGTAAACTATGCTGCTGAACTTTGCGGCAATCGTGGCAAACTCGGCTCTTGTGATGTAGTCCTCGGGTCTGAAATATGCCGTGCCGTCGCCGCCCAGTATTCCCGCCTTTGTCAGGGTGGAAATAGCGTTGTTTGACCAGAGCTCGGGCGGTACGTCAACGTAGTAGTTCACCTGTGACCAGTAACGGCTTCTGGATTGGTCGGTAAGGAGCCTGAAAAATATGGTGGCAACCTCGTCTCTGGTAATGTTGTTCTCCGGTCTTATGTACCCATCGGGATAGCCTACCATGTAGGCAAAGTGGTCGTAGGTGTTAAGGTCGGGCTTGGGGGTCGCCGTGGCTCCTACGCCTGTTGAGAAGTCTGAGGAAAAGTCTCCGCCCGTTATTATTGAAGTTCTGGGGAATGTGTAGGACAGGTTCAGAGTTTTCCTGTCGCTGCTTACTTCCGTAACGGCAACACGGTCGTTTATGAGCGCTTCCGTGTTCTCGCCGAAGTAATATCCATCATCGGCGGTCAGCGTAACATAAGCGGTGTAGGTGGTGCCGTAGTTGTAGTTGCTTCCGGGATATACGGCAGGATCCCAGGTAACCGTGCCTGCTGTGTAGTGTGCGCCCTCGGGCAGCGCTGCCTCAAAGCCTACTCTGGTGTGGGGAGAGGGATAGGTGAGTGTTGCGCTTGCGGAGCTCATAACAAATTCAAGCTCCTGCTTTAAAAGCCGATTTTTGTAGATAACGGTAACGTTTCTCTCTCCCATATACAGGCTTGTGTGGGGCAGAGGCGTGTCAAGACCGGGCTTAAAGGTGAAGTCCGCCTTTGTAGTATCGTCATAAGCCGCGTCGTAGGCAGTTCCGTCATTGTTCACAACGCGGATAACCATGCCTGTCGGGTCAAAGGTCTCGCCTACGGCGTAAACCGTCTTTGCGGGAGGGGTGACGAGAGCGATGTGATCAACCTCATTTGCCGCCTGTGTATATAGGGCAGCGGAAGCGTTGTCCTCCTTTATGCTAATGCCAAGGTCGCTCTTTACCAGGTCAACCTCTGTACCCTCTGCTGTAGTCCAAACAATTTCATACTCTCCGTCGGCAGCCGTGCCGCTGAATGTTTCCGCTCCCTCATCCTTTGCAAGCTCTATAACGGTGTTGGTATCTTTGTTTATAAGGGTAACGGATGTAATATTCTCCCCAGCCTGCACAGTAACGCTGCGCATGGGAGTAGGTGTAGCATTGGGGTCGGCTGTGGGAGTTACTGTTGGCTCGACAGTGGGTTCGGTTGTAGGCGTAACCGTAGGTTCGCTCGTTGGCTCCGTTGAGGGTGTAGCCGTTGGCTCTCCTGTGGGTTCCTCTGTCGGCTCAACGGTTGGTTCTTTCGTTGGCTCTGCGGTGGGATCTTTTGTAGGTTCAACAGTAGGAACTGTGGTGGGTTCCTCTGTCGGCTCAACGGTTGGTTCTCCCGTTGGCTCTGCTGTGGGCGTTTCTGTAATTCCCGTAGGCAGAGGAGAGGGGGAAGCCTGAACGCCGAAGCTTGCCGTCGGCATATTCAGAACGGGGTTCACAACTCCCATGTTGTTTACGCTGTACTGCCGCGGCTCGTTTGACAGGGCAACCGTGCCCTCTGCGCCGTATCTGTGGTTAACAAAGTTAAGGGCGTAGCCCGAGAAAATCTCATGGGTCTCGGCGGTGGTTCCGTTGTCTCTTAAAATAACAAAGTCGGAAGCGTTGCCGTCCCTATTGTCTGTCAGGTTGAACACGGCGTTTGTGAGTAAGTATTTCGTATTGCCCAGGCAAATTGCGTTTGCCGACTTCTTAAAAGTGTTTTGTGATACGGCAACTGTTGCGCCCTCCGCCACAGAGTGTATGGTTACAGCGCTTCCGCCGATAACTCCGAAGCTGTTTGCGCTGATTACGCTGCCGTTTTGCACTTCGTATGCTCCGTTTAATCCCGTTTCGATACAGTTGTAGTAGGCATTGTCCACCGCTCCCGAAAAGTCATTGCCGCTTATTGTCAGCTTGCCCTTAACCGCCAGGTTCACGGGGGTTAAGTTTCCGCTTTCCGCATAGGTCTTTTGGGCGGTAAAGCGGCAGTTTATCAGGGCAAAATCAAAGCTGCCCGCAAGGCTCAAATAGCCTCCGTCTCCGAATGTAAAGCCGTCGATTGTAACGGGGGCTTTAAGCTCCGCCTTTTCTCCCGTAGTTATAACAACACTCGGATTTGCGGGCTGTATAACGTCGCCGTTTTTGCTGTTTTCAACAGCGGCTCTGATTGACGGGTAGTAAGTCTCTCCGATTTTCGCTATGTAGCCGTCTGTGCCGTCGGCGAATACGGGCAAGCCCCAAAGGGCAGTCACAGCAACCGCAAACGCCAGAAACAGCGATAGCTTCTTTTTCATATAATCCATTCCTTTCATAATACCCCTTCTTTCATTTATATATTTTTATTTTTTTCTTAAACAAAAAAGCGGTCTTGATGACCGCTCAGTGAAAAACTCTATTAAATTTTAAACCTAACCTAAATGAATTGGGAGCCTGCCATGAGGCGATACCTTATTATACCGCCTCACGGCAAAATCGCATAAAGTTTTTCAAATAACAACCATTCGTTTAATATGACGACTGAAGTTCATAAAAAGTTCCCATTTTTTTCAAATTTATTTAAAATTTTTTGCGGCAAGGGCTGCGCCGATAATTCCTGCGTCGTTTCCCAGGGTCGCAATCCCCAGTTCGGTCTGCTCTATGTGCTTGCAGTAGTAGTTGTTTCGGCAGTATTCCTTTATGGGGTCTAGGAGGTAATCCCCTTCCTTGCTGATGCCTCCGCCGATTAGCAGAACCTCCGGCTCAAATATGTTCACGATACTGCATATCCCGTCCGCCACGTATTCAATATAACGGCTGACTACCTTTGCGGCCGCCTTGTCTCCCTGCTTTGCCGCATCAAAGGCTGTGCGCCCGTCTATCTTTTCGGCTTTTGCCATGATTGAATTTGGGTTTTCTTCAATGGCTCTCTTTGTTTGCTTTATAAGTCCGCTAACCGACCCGTAAACCTCCCAGCAGCCCCGCTTTCCGCAGTTGCACCTTTCCCCGCCGAAGATAAAGCTGTTGTGCCCGATTTCCGCCCCGGCTCCGTTAAAGCCGCGGTATATTTCTCCGTTTATAATAATGCCTCCGCCTATGCCTGTGCCCAGCGTGATAAAGATAAAGTCCTTGACGTCCGCGCCGCACATCATGTATTCCCCGTATGCGGCGGCGTTGGCGTCATTCTCAATATTGACGGGTATGTTTATGTATTTTTGCAGCTCTGCGGTAAGGGGGACGTCAGTCCACCCTAAGTTTGAGGCAAACATGACTGTTCCGTTTTTGTTGTTAATGGTTCCCGGAGCGCCTATACCTATCGCCTCAATATCCTTTTCGGTATATCCTCCTCGGCTGAGGGCTTCAAAGCAGGTGTCCGCCATTGTCTTAACTACCTCCTCAAAGCTGCGTCGGGAGCAGGTGGGAGAGGAAGTCTTTGAAAGTATCTTTCCCTCTCCGTCCACAATTCCCACGGCAATGTTTGTGCCGCCCAGGTCTATTCCTATATACATGGTTATCCTCCCTATGGTTTTTGTATTATTGTACCATTTTACGGGAGTGTTGTAAAGGGTTTACAGGAGACTTTCAAGAGTAATTTTCTCGTAGTAGGGCAGGTGCTTTATGTGCTGGTTGAACAATATGAACTCCCCGATAAAGTCCTCCTTTGCCTGAATTTTTGCGTAGCTTATGCTCTGAAGCAGGGAAATTTCTATCTCCTCAATCTGGTCTGTATCAACGGTCATTCCCGCCCAAGTCTGGGTGTCGTCCCATGCTGCCTTAAGCTTTTCAAGGCGGGCGGAAATCTCCTCAAAGTCGTCCCGCTCATAGGCGGAAATAATCTGATTGTAGGACTCTTCTGCGAATTTATCCAGCTCCGACACCTTGTGGTAGTGAAAAACAATGAAGCACACTGCCGCCAAGAGCATTACGGTTGTTATTATGACTCGCTTCATAAAAATCTCCATTCCGCCGCTCCGCATCGGCAAAGATAAAATTTCTCTCATCAGCGGAGCAAGGAATGATAAGAGATTTTTTGCGCATGTGCGTTTGTGAGCCATAGGCGAGCAAAATTTCGCACGCGCAATTCAATCCGCCGAAGGCTCATCGCTCCTTTTTGATTATAACTGCGTTTCCGCTCTTGTCCGCACCCATATAGAATACATGGGAAATTTTGCTGATGCCGTCCTCCTTCAGCTTGTTCATAACCCATTTTTTGTCAAGACTAAGCCTGTCTAGGTTGCTCTTGATAAGGTTTCCGTTGTCTATAATAATGTAGCTTATCTCGGTTACCGGGACCTTAAGCCCCAGGTCCATAGGCGTCACAGGACGGCTCACCGAGTTCTGTATGACGCTGACGTTTCCGTTGGTCTCCATAATGACGTATTCTACATCGTTTAAAGAGGTGGCGCCGGTGTTCCTGATTTCTTCAAGGAGGTCGCCGATGCTGTACCGCTGATTTTGCATCTCCTTCTGGTTCAGCTTTCCGTCGCAGAAAAATGTACTGGGCTTTCCGTAGAGAACCGACCTAAACCCGATGTTCTTGTAGGCGATGTAGGACAGCAGTACCTCCAAAAACAGTAATATTATTATGGAAACAAAAGCGGTGGCAAAGGGCTTACCCGGGTCAACAACCGGGTCGGCGGCTATCTCGGATATAATTATGGTAACAACCAGCTCCGACGGCTCCAGCTCCGCCACCTGCCGCTTTCCCATAACACGCAGGCACAGCACGACTAAAAAGTACATAAGTCCTGTTCTTAACACTGTTATAAGCATATTGTCTCTCCTTATATTGTGACTTGTCGGTTAAACGCTCTCACCTCCAAAACGGCAAGAGTTTCAGCATGAGCCAAGGCGATGCCGAAAGCTGAATAGGGTGACGGAACCCTTTATTGAATATTTTTTCAAGTTATGTAAAATTTATTTCAGGAATATTTTGGCAGACAAAACTTTTTTTGTACCGATAACCATATTATGTTTACGTAAAGGCATATATAACAAACATCTTTTTATATAATTTCGATTTTTGTAATATATTTTAATAAAAATGCTATTGATTTTATAACGTAGATGTGCTATAATAATTCCATTACTCGGGTCAAAAAATATGTAATTTTATGCTGTTGTTTAAAATGGTGTTTTGTTATAAAATATCGAATTACTTTGCGACCCGTGTTGTTTTTAACCGTATAGAGGGGTATCGGTATTTACAAATTGCGCTGTGCGGCGCTGCTGCTTGCTTATTGAAAGTGGGGAGTATTTCAAATGGAGTGGGAAGAGAGTATGTTGCAAATACCAAATAATGAGATTGCGAATGAGCTGGTTCTTGAGAGGGACTTGCACAAAGAGACCGTCGTTCAAAAGGAAAGGCGGGGCTATGAGTTTGCAAAAAGAGTGTTTGATGTTGTGAGTTCTCTGTTGGCGCTGATTGTTTTCTCGCCGTTGATGGGGATTACCGCTCTTGCAATAAAGCTGGAGGACGGAGGAAGTCCGATTTTCGCTCAGACGAGAGTAGGCAAGGATGGTAAGTTTTTTAGGATGTATAAGTTCCGCTCCATGTGCGAGGACGCGGAGAAAAAGCTAAAGGAGCTGCAAGATCGGAACGAGGCTGACGGACTGGCATTCAAAATGTCCAATGACCCGAGGGTGACAAGGGTAGGAGCCTTTATCAGAAAGACAAGTATTGATGAGCTTCCTCAGCTGTTTAATATTTTTAAGGGAAATATGAGCGTTGTGGGGCCTCGCCCGCCTTTGGGATATGAGGTTATGCAGTATGACGATTACCAGATGCAGAGGCTCAGCGTTAAGCCGGGACTGACCTGCTATTGGCAGTGCTCCGGCAGAAGTGACGTAAGCTTTGATGAGTGGATGGATTTGGATATTAAGTACATAAATGAACGCGGGTTTTTAAAGGACATAGAAATTATTTTCAGAACAATTCCTGCGGTTCTTTTCCATAAGGGCGCTTATTAGAAAGCCGAAAGACTTGTTTTTCGGCGCACAATTTGTAATATGCGCTACACAAATAGCGGGTTCAGCGAATGTGTACCCTACAAAACAATAGTTTAGAACAAGTTGTGAAAATGAGATAAGCGATCTTTTACAGAAGAATTTTGAGATGGATCAAGTAGAATGAAATACATATTTTAATTTGTGTCGGATATGCAAACATAGGAGAAAGAAGAGGGAAACGAAATGGACTTTGTTCCAAATGTTGATTTGAAAAATAAAACGATTTTTCTGACAGGCGTCGCAGGATTCATAGGTTTTCATCTTGCAAAGCGTTTGTTTGATGATATTCCGTCTGCTAAAATCGTCGGTATTGACAATATGAATAATTACTACGATGTCAGATTGAAAGAGGCGAGATTGGAAGAGCTTAATTCTCATCCGAACTTCACTTTTGTAAAGGGAAGCATTGCAGAAAAATCAGTTATTGAGGAAATTTTTGAAAAGTACAGTCCAAGTGTTGTTGTGAACATGGCAGCTCAGGCGGGAGTACGCTATTCCATTACAAATCCTGATACTTACATAGAGGCAAATCTTCTTGGTTTTTATAACATTTTGGAAGCCTGCCGCCATTCTTATGATGATGGAAACGTGGGTGTTGAACATCTGGTATATGCTTCCAGTTCTTCCGTATACGGTTCTAATAAGAAAGTTCCGTATTCTACGGTTGATATGGTGGATAATCCTGTTTCGCTTTATGCGGCCACCAAGAAAAGTAATGAACTAATGGCTCATGCGTATTCTAAATTATACAATATTCCGTCTACGGGTTTACGCTTCTTCACTGTATATGGACCTGCCGGACGTCCGGATATGGCATACTTTGGATTTACCAATAAATTGAGAGAAGGAAAGACCATACAAATATTTAATTATGGAAACTGCAAGCGTGACTTCACTTATGTGGATGACATTGTTGAGGGTGTTGTACGTGTAATGCAGAAAGCTCCCGACAGGAAGGATGGAGAGGATGGACTCCCAATTCCGCCGTACAAGGTCTACAACATTGGGAACAATTCTCCCGAAAATCTCCTAGATTTTGTGGACATTCTTCAACAAGAGTTGGTCAGAGCCGGTGTTTTGGATAAAGATTACGATTTTGAGAGCCACAAAGAGCTTGTTCCAATGCAGCCGGGCGATGTGCCGGTGACTTATGCTGACACAAGTGCATTGGAGGCAGACTTCGGGTACAAGCCGAGTACAAGCCTAAGAGAAGGGTTAAGGAAGTTTGCCGAGTGGTATGCGGAGTTTTATAAGTAAGTGCTTTATAAATATAGGATTTCAGATGATAAGCAGGAGAAGCAGAAGATAAATACGAGGAGCAGAAGATTATGAGCAACATGAAAATTGCAGTAGCCGGAACTGGATATGTTGGTTTGAGTCTGGCTGTATTGCTCTCACAGCACAATCATGTGACGGCTGTGGACATCATCCCGGAGAAGGTCGAGAAGATCAACAACAGGGTAAGTCCTATACAGGATGAGTACATAGAGAAGTTTTTGGCTGAAGATAAAGCAGGAAGCAGAAAATTAGACCTGACAGCCACTTTGGACGCAGAAGCGGCTTACAGTGATGCGGATTTTGTAGTTATTGCTGCACCGACCAACTATGACAGTAAAAAGAACTTTTTCGATACATCTGCGGTCGAGGCTGTGATAAAACTCGTTATTCAGTACAACCCGGATGCCATTATGGTCATCAAGTCCACTATTCCTGTGGGATATACGGCAATCGTTCGTGAGAAGTTTCATTGTGATAACATCATTTTCAGCCCCGAATTTCTCCGCGAGTCCAAGGCTCTGTATGACAATGGCTACCCTAAAGAATTAGTTGGATAGGAAAACGGTATGATGACCGTTTTCTGCATCAAAAATAGCTAAATTAGATGTTTTTGTGTAGAAGCGTTTGTATAGTGATTACTTCATTATAAAGCGAAAGCCTGATGGGTTAGGCGGAGGTTCTCCTATTATAAAGCTAAAGTGGGGAGCGTCATTAGTTGGCAGAGGAATGAAGTTTTTCATTTTGGATAGATGGTTGCAGACAATGATGAGGTCATTATAAAGCGAAAGGCGAGCTACATTGCTGACATCCGGGATGATGTTCACACGGCAGAAAGCCTAATTTTATCAGGTTTTTTAGGGAATGTTAGTTACATGATGGCAGGTTGTTCCAAATGATTTTAGTTGCTTGGTAGGCGTCCATTTTCGATTGCTATGTTCAAAGGGTGCTTATCCAAATGGGATTATTGAAGGCAATAAAGTATTCAACATTTAAGGTGCCTGCCCTAAATGGAATAGTTGATAAAGTTGGATGATTAGAAGATGAAAATGAACATTTTGGGCGTTGATTTTATGAGTTTAACATCAGGAGATTTTGAATAGACCCTGGATGCTAGGTGATTGATTATCTAGGGCTTGATAAGAAGATAAGACGCTGTGGAAATCATTAAGATCCTGCAAAAAGTGAAATGATGATCACAGTGATTGATATATAGAACAATATTCCGGCTCTAACGGATGAAAAGAGGAAATGCATTATGGAAAAGAACTACACGATTGCGGTTGCCGGTACAGGCTATGTTGGTCTGTCTATTGCCACACTGCTCTCACAGCATCATAAAGTTTATGCCGTGGACATTGTGCCGTCCAAGGTCGAACTTATTAATCAAAGAAAATCTCCGATTCAGGATGAATATATTGAGAAGTATCTGTCAGAAAAGGAGTTGGATCTGACCGCAACGCTTGACGCAGAGATGGCGTACAGTGCTGCGGATTTCGTTGTTATTGCTGCGCCTACCAATTACGATTCAACCACACAACATTTCGATACGTCTGCTGTCGAGAGTGTTATTGACCTGGTGATGCAGTATAACCCCAATGCCATCATGGTAATCAAGAGCACCATTCCGGTCGGATATACGAAGAGTATCAGAGAAAAGACAGGAAGCCAGAACATTATCTTCAGCCCTGAATTTTTACGCGAGTCAAAAGCATTGTACGACAATTTGTTCCCCAGCAGAATCATCGTGGGCACGGATATGGAAGATGAGCGCCTTGTCGATGCCGCACATAAGTTTGCAGCATTGCTCCAAGAAGGCGCAATCAAAGAGAACATTGACACGCTCTTCATGGGCTTCACTGAGGCTGAGGCGGTTAAGCTGTTCGCTAATACATACTTGGCGTTGCGTGTGTCCTACTTCAATGAGTTGGATACCTATGCTGAGATGAAGGGTCTGAATACCCAGCAGATTATCGATGGAGTATGTCTCGATCCGCGTATTGGCACTCACTATAACAATCCGTCCTTTGGCTATGGCGGATATTGTCTGCCCAAAGACACCAAGCAGCTACTGGCCAACTATGAGGACGTGCCGGAGAACCTGATTGAGGCTATCGTCGAGAGCAATCGGACGAGAAAAGATTTCATTGCAGACCGTGTGCTGAAAATGGCCGGGTACTACGGATACGAGGAAGATAACCAGTACAGCAAGAGCAAAGAGAAGCCTTCGACGGTTGGCGTGTACCGCCTGACCATGAAGAGCAATAGCGATAACTTCCGGCAGAGTAGCATCCAGGGGGTTATGAAGCGGATTAAGGCAAAGGGCGCAACTGTAATCATCTATGAGCCGACGCTGGAAGATGGTAGCACGTTCTTCGGAAGTGTTGTAGTTAACGACTTGGAGAAGTTCAAGACTATGAGCAACGCCATCATCGCCAATCGGTATGACAAGTGCCTTGATGATGTGAAAGAGAAAGTATATACGCGCGACATTTTCCAGCGCGATTGAGCGGGAGAATGAAAAACACTGAGGAAGGAGATGCAGAGATGGAAAAGAAGAAACTACTTATATATGCACATTATTACATACCGGATACTGCATCAACTGGTCAGATTCTCCGTGAACTCGCGGAAGGAATGCTAGACAAGTTTGATATTACCGTGATCTGCGTGGTTCCATCTTATCTCGGAACCATTGAAGATAAATATAAGACTCAAAAATACTACGAAGAAAACATCAACGGAGTAAAGGTGCTTCGCATCCGAGTGCCGGAATTCAGTAAAACCAATAAGAAGAGCCGTATCAAGAACATTGTGTCTTATTTCTTTGGAGCGATGGCGGCGACTTTTAAGGTTGGGAAGATGGATTATGTTTTTTCCATTTCGCAGCCGCCCATATTAGGCGGCTTGCTTGGTGTGTGGGGAAAATGGGTAAAACACGCCAAGTACATTTACAATATCCAGGACTTTAACCCGGAGCAGGTCCTTGCGGTTGGATATAGCAAAAGCAAGCTCATCACAGACGTGATGATGTGGTTTGATAAATTCAGCTGCAAGCGGAGCAACCTGATTATCACAGTTGGCCGCGATCTTGTTGAGACTGTTGAGAAGCGATTTGCAGGCAAGAAAGTGCCCAAAACGGTAATGATCAATAACTGGATTGACGAAAAGGAAATCTATCCGCTTAATGATGACAATGAGAAGGTGCTGGAGTTCAAGAAGAAGTATGGACTGGATGGTAAGTTTGTCATCATGTACTCCGGCAACATCGGTTTGTACTATGACTTGGAAAAGCTCATCAAAGTAATGAAGCAGTTCCGCAAGGGTTACACGCTGACCGGCGTGTACGAAGAAGGCCCAAAGACCAAAGATGGGCGAGAGGTAGTATTTGCATTTGTAGGTGCTGGTTCTGTGCTAGATAAACTGGTTCTGTACAGCAAAAAGCATCACTTTGAGAATATTGTTTTCATTCCGTACCAGGAAAAGGCTGATCTTATCTACAGCCTGAACGCAGGTGACGTTCACTGGTGCGTAAATGCTAAGGGAATCAAAGGTGTATCTTGTCCCTCAAAGGCATATGGCATTATGGCTGCCGGTAAAGCAACCATAGGTGTGCTGGAAAGCGGAACCGAGGTTAGAGGACTGATTGAGGAGTGCAACTGCGGTAAATGCTGTGAGCCGGGGGACTACGTTGAAGTGGCGGATATTATCCGTTGGTATATAGAAAACGCTGACAGTGCTGAAGTGAAACAGATGGGTATGAATGGACGAAAGTATCTGGAAGAAAAACTGACCAGAGATGTGAGTGTTAATCGGTATGCTGAGGAGATATTGGAACTGTGATTGGAGGTGAGAGGAAGATGGAGAATTGTAAGATAGCGGTAGCGGGAACAGGATATGTGGGACTTTCAATTGCGACCCTATTGAGCCAGCACCACCATGTTACGGCGGTGGATATTGTCCCTGGAAAGGTGGAGATGATTAATAATAGAAAATCTCTAATACAGGATGAGTACATAGAGGAGTTTTCAGCTGAAGACAAAAACGGGGACAGAAAATTCAATCTTACCGCCAAACTGGACGTTGAAAAGGTGTGTGTGATTGGTGTATACAGATTAAACATGAAGTGCAATTCCGATAACTTCCGTCAAAGTTCTATTCAAGGCGTCATGAAGCGTATTAAGGCTAAAGGGGCATGCGTAATCATTTACGAACCGACTCTCCAAGACAGCGAGACTTTCTTTGGAAGTAAGGTTGTTAATGATGATTTGGATAAGTTTAAGGAGGAATCTCAGGCGATTATCGTTAATAGATACGATAATAGTTTGGATAACGTGAAAGATAAGGTTTTCACGAGAGATAATTTCCAGGGGGACTAAAAAATATGAATGAACTGTTTGTCAAGGACTATTACCAAAACTCAGGACGTGAATGGACATTCATAGCGGGACACTTGCGACTTCTCAAAAATCACGCCATAAGGTATCTATATGTGTTAAGAAGACAGCAAAGCTGCAAAAATCCGCTTCTGAGAATGTGGTATGAATATAAAATTCTTCGTCTCTCCGCTAAGTATGGCCTCGAAATCGGGGGGGGTATTGGAGAAGGCCTTCAATTAGTACACCCATATAACATAACAGTTAATCCGCAGGCAAAAATAGGCAAAAACTGTGTGCTTTTTAAAGGCTGTACAATAGGAAGCGTTAGAAGTGGGAAGAGAACAGGATGCCCTGCTATCGGAAATAATGTGGTGATAGGATGTAACGCTTTTGTATGTGGTGGCATTGTAATAGGAGACAATGTTTTAATTGCGGCGAATGCGTTTGTTGATTTTGATGTTCCCTCTGATTCACTTGTCTATGGAAATCCTGGGGTAATAAAGCATAAAGAGAATGCTACTGCTGATTATATTCATTCGCTTGTAAATGCTTAAATCTTCGGGTGAGAATTAAAAGGGAAATTTGATATAGGAGACAAGATGCAATGAAATATGTATTGATCAACTCGTGGTGCAAACGAGGAAGTACAGGAAAAATTGTGTACAATCTATTTAATCATATAAAATCAGAGGGTCATGAAGTATATTTTTTTCATGGGAAACTGGATGATACTGATGAAGAAAATATTATTCGGATTACTTCTGAAGCAGGTTTGAGGGTTCATGGTGCTTTGGCACGTATTACTGGCTTGCAGGGATGTTTTTCAAATTCGGAAACCAAAACATTGATCCGAAGAATTGAAGAGATAAATCCCGATTATGTGTATTTGTTTAATTTACATGGTTACTATGTCAATGAATTCAAACTTTTGAATTATCTGAAAAAAAGACGACAAAAAACCATTTATATGTTATTTGACGAATACCCATATCTAGGCAAATGTTGTTTTTCTGAGGGATGCGAGAAGTTCAAAACAGAATGCAATAAATGCCCAAAGGTAAGAGATTATCCTAAAAGTTTGTTATTTGATAGAAGTAATTATCTGTTTCAGCAAAAGAAGGCTGCATATGACGGCTGGAAGGAGCTACATTTTGCAGGTGTAAAATATATTGAGGAGTGTGCTTCTCAATCAACTCTGGCAAAGAACATTCCTTTTCATACGTTTAATATGGGAATTGATATAAAATCAACGTATTATCCTAGGAAGCATACAGAGGTACAGAACAAGTTTAAAATCCCTTCTGATAAAATAGTTGTTTTAACAGTGGGTTTCAGCTCGGATAAAAGGAAAGGTATCGAAAAGTATATAGAGCTTGCCAAAAGATGCGTTTCAAGAACGGATGTTGTTTTTGTGCATGTTGGATATGATGTGGAGATATGCAAAGAATTACCAGATAACTATATTCCAATCAAGTATGTTGGAAATCAGCAAGAAATGGCTGAACTATATTCTATGGCGGACTTGTATATAACAACCAGTTCGGGGGAAGCAATGTCGAATGCTTGTTTGGAGGCCATGGCTTGTGGAACACCTATAGCCGGCTTTGACGTATCGGGCATGTCATATTTAGCACCCAATCCGATAGGCACATACATTCCATATGGAGATATTAATTCATTTGTTGAGGTTGTAGAAAAGTTGAAAAAAAAGACGACTGAAGGAAAGCAACAGTGCAGAAAGTATGCAGAAGAACACTATAACCTAGAAGATTTCATGAGAAACTTATACGGAGTCTCGCTTGAATTAGGAGATCAGATATGAAAATTGTTCATATAGCTTTATGCGGCCCTGTAACAGATGGCTGGAACTATCAAGATAATATGATACCGATGTATAATGCACAGGATGGTCATGAAGTTACAATGATCACAAGTCAAAGCGTTTTTACCAAGGATGGAACAATAGGAACATACAATAAGAGCGACTATTATTATGATGGTGTCAAAATCATAAGACTTAAAATGGTTGTCGGGAAAAATGCTTTCTCTCAGATAAAAAAATATAGTGGATTGAAGGAAGTGCTAGAAAATGAACAGCCGAATTTGATTTTTATACATAATATATCATTTTTAGACATTTATCAGATTAGTGACTATGCAAAAAAACATAAAGTGACTATATATGCTGATAATCACAATGACTTTTCTAACAGTGGTAGGAATTTTATTTCAAAAAATATATTACATAAGGGATTATGGAGACACATGGCTCAAGTTATAAATCCGTATGTTACCACATTCTATGGCGTTCTACCGGCACGAGTTGATTTTTTGAAGGATGTATATGGTTTGCCTAAAAACAAGGTGGAGATTCTTGTGATGGGAGCTGATGATAAGCAGGTAGAACGAGTAGAAAAAGAAAGGATTAGGGAAAAAATTAGAGGGCAGTATAAAGTAGAAGAAAATGATTTCCTTGTTATGACTGGAGGAAAAATAGATTCCTTTAAGTGGCAGACGTTATTATTGATGGAGGCAGTAGCGAATTGTAAGATTGCAAACATAAAGTTGATAGTCTTTGGCTCGGTTTCTCAGGATTTAAAGCCTAAATTTGAGAGGCTTGTTGACGACAACAGGATAAAATACATTGGGTGGATCAATACAGAGCAGTCTTATGATTGCTTTTCAGCAGCCGATTTGGTCGTCTTCCCAGGGAGACATTCAGTTTTTTGGGAAGAAGTTGCGGGATTGGGGATACCAATGCTTTGTAAGTATTGGGACGGAACAACTCACATTGAGTGTGGCGGCAATGTGCATTTTCTGCATGAGGACTCTGCCGCAGAAATTGAATCAGAACTTGAGAAACTGGTTGGTACTGCCGAGTATGATAAGATGAAGCACGCCGCAATTCGGAACAAAGACAGGTTTTCATATAGAGAAATCGCCAGACGAGCAATTGGAGATAAGCGGCAATCATGATGACGATAGGAGAATAGATATGAACCAAATACCGATTTTTGTTTTTCATGTGGGTAATCCTAGTTATTTAAACTTGATGATTATGCAAGCTCAAAAAAGCGAAAATGTCGTTCATTTGTTGGGCGATGATTCCAATAAAGGGATTTGTGATAATTGGGCTTCAGTAGAAGACTATGTTCCGAAAGATTACTTGTATTTTGAAAAAATATTTGTTCAAATGTCAGATTATCCACTTGCATTTGATTTGAATTGTTTTAAACGATTTTTTGTAATGCGTGAATACATGCAAAGAAATAGTATTAAAAAAATGATCTTTGCTGATAGTGATCTTATGATTTTTTCAAACCTCAGCGATTTTTATCATAAAAACATTTGCGGGGCATCTTTGTCGATTCCTAAGAGACAGGATAACTATCGATGGACTGCCCAAGCGCATTCTTCGTTTTGGACAATTGAGCATCTATCTGATTTTCTGGATTTCGTTCAAGGTGAATATGTAAACCATATAGACGTTTTAACTGAGAAGTACAAATATCATCTGAAAAATTCGGTGAAGGGTGGGGTATGTGATATGACACTGCTTTATCTGTGGAGCTTAAATAAAGACGATATTTTGAATACGGCAATAGTAAATAATGGGATGACTTTTGATCACTGCATCGGTGAAGCAAGTAATTATTTAGACAATGAATTTAAGTATAATAGGATATTACGCATAAAGGCAGTGGGTTTTGATGATGTGGGTGTGTATTGTACAACAATAAATGGGCAAAGAGTTCATATGCACACTTTGCATTGCCAGGGGGCAGCTAAGCCCATGATGGCTCATATTTATAATAAGAATTTAAATACTTTTGGTGCATACAAAGATAGGTATTTAGAAGGATTTAACAGGATTGCAAGGAAACAGAAATGAAAATGTTAGAATGTTTATTTTAAGGAAGAATGATTGATGAAAATTTTGTGCGTCGATACACAGAGTTCAGGACATCATCCTAAATATTATAATTCTTTAGAAAGAAATTTAAAGGGAATAAATATTGTGGGAATGTTTCCTGAATTGGATGAAGATAAGAATATTGGTCAGTATACTTTACATAAAGGGAAAGATGGGTTCTCGATATTCAATTATTTTAGGGTTTTGCTTCAAATTCTAAAGGTGTCAAAGAATGAACATGCAGATTCAATTCATTTCCTTTATGCTGACTATCTTATAAGATACTTTGGTATCTTTTTATGGATTTTTCCAAAAAGGAAAATGATAGGGACATTTCACCATATCAAAAGAGGTTGGTTACGGGACTTTGCCTTAAGAAGAATATGTGGGAAAATGAAGGTATGTATTGTACACACTGCATCCTTGAAGAAGGCTCTTAATATGATGGGCATTCAAAATGTTGTACATATTGAATATCCTGTTTTTTTTGATCCTAAGGATGAGGGGGTGCTTCCAGAAGACGTAGAGAAGATAGTAGCTGAGACTAGTTCGAAGGTTATGCTTGCAGTTGGTTCGACACGTTATGATAAAGGATTGGATTTACTGTTAAATGCTCTAAACAAAGTTGACATGGAGTTTAAATTAATTATAGCTGGAAGAGAATCATTCCTTAAAAAGGAGAAAATTAAAGAATTATCAAAGGGATACTCAAACAATGTGATTTTGCATCTTGATGAATTGTCGGATGAAGAATTGATTGGCTTATATCGAGCTTGTGATATTGTTGTTCTGCCCTATAGGAAAGTGTTTGATGGAGCTTCTGGTCCATTAGCGGAAGGAGTCTTTTTTAATAAGATTATTCTTGGACCGGATCACGGTAGTTTAGGAAGCCTCATCAATGATAATAATTTAGGTTACACTTTCAAAACTGAGGATATTGACGATTTGGCAAATACTATCAAAACTGCTTTAAATGAAGAATTTGTGTTCACTCAAAAGTATTTTGAATATATGAAAAAGTTAAGCCAAAAAGAATTTGCAAGCCAATATGAAGGAATTTATAGGAGGTAAGCATGAAAAGACAAGTGCAATTATTATATATTATGTGGTTTGCAATTGCGATTCAAAATTCATTCTTACTCGCATATAAGATTGCAGGGCTTGAAATTACAGATATTCTAGTGATTTTTTCAATTGGTTGCATTTTAGTGTTTCATAAAAATGAATACCCTACTAGACGATATACAGTTTTATTTTTAATGTACATTATTTTTTTGTCGCTTTATGGGTGGATTTGTGGATCATCGCTTTATAATGTGATTCGAGATATTAGAAATTATGTTTTTTTGATTTTCTCGTATGTTATTTTTTCGCAAATCGGTACTTCGTGGCACACAGTTGAACCGATCTTTATTTATTCTGGGTTGATTAATTCGATTGTGTATATATTTGCGTCAAGTTTTTTCTCTATAAGGGATGTATCAACAATTTTGTTGGTGTCGGTTGTTTCTTGCACTATGATTATGCTTAGCCGATCACCTCAACCACTGCACTATTATTTTATTGCGGCACTGAACATTGTTGTAATATTTGCTTCTCAAACAAGGACTTTAATAATACCTGTACTGGTATGTTTAGCCCTCATCATATTACGGAATTTGTCTCAACTTAGAGTGGGAAAAATCCTTTTAATTGTTTTTTCTTCCTTAATTGTTTTGTATATATTGCAGTATTTTGGGCTACTTGAGTATGTTATCGAGAGATTTCAAAGAGATAATATAGTCGGAGAAACTAGTACTTTGACTTTAAGAATCGAATCTGCTTTACTCAATTTCAAAAAAATGTCATTTTTTGATTGGCTGTTTGGTGTTGGATTTGGGAAGGAGATTCAGTATTACCATAATTTTTGGGGCTCCGATATGATGGCAATATCAACAAATTTGGAGATGTTTGTTCCAAACTACATAATGAAATTGGGATTAGTTGGTTTTGGAGTCATGACTGTCTGGGTTGTATGTAGGATATGTATATCATTTAAAGTTAATTATTCACATTACAAGAAGAATACCTTGCTTGTTGTGATTTGCGTTTTTTCGGGCGGTTTCATTAGTGGATTATGTGGTCCGGAAGCATCTATTATACTTGGCACATTATTTGGCTTATCATGCAACAATAATATTTACTCAGAAAACGAATGTGAGTTGTACGAGCATTCGGGGGGG
>JABLTO010104556.1_pt1 | contig 38737 bp, 38 predicted proteins | sample 7160091 | NCBI WGS metagenome assembly JABLTO01 (sample SAMN14651225, study PRJNA627086) | human gut metagenome | isolation source: feces | host: Homo sapiens
GAGGGAAATAATCTTCTTGGTGTTTTTCATAGTTAAAATCTCCTTATTTTTGATAATCAGTTTTTGATGGTAATGTTGATGATTGCCCCGGCCGTCCCGATGATTTCTCCGGTTTCCGGGTTCAGGTTGTGAAAATACGCGGTACATTCGTATGTACCGGCTGGGAGTGTGGTGTCGAGCTTTGCGCGCTCAATTTTGCTGCCAACGGCAATCGCGCCGGATTCATAGATCTGTTCGCCGGTGTCATTGCGGACGATCTGGACTTTCTGCGGATAGTTGTTGATGGACTCGTTCACGATCATGAGATTTCCGTCCGCAGTGCCATTTTCAAAATACGGCGCGGTGTTCATGGAAATGTTGATCATGCCCTCCGCAACCTTTTCGTTCAGCTTCTCCGCAATTTCCTCCGGACTGAGATTATCCCATCCACCCTCCACGGCAGCGGAATCGTAGACGATGCCTGCCTCGGCGCGTGCTTCTTCCTTGCTCATGGGTGCGCTGCGGAGCGTGACAATGATAAAGATGATCGCGCCGATGGCAACGGCGGCGAGAACACCAGCGCCGATCCAGACGGCGGTGCGCGAGTTGGATTTGTGCTTGGGGTGGTAATTCATGTGTGAATCCTCCTAAATATAATTGTCAGGGCGGCACCACCAGACGGTGCAGTAATGCTCTGTGGTGCATATCAGTGTTCGGGCGATTTGATCGCGTCCTTTGCGGCCTGCCGTTTTGCTTGACGCTTATAGGCTTCCTCCCGGATTTTCAGTGCATCGAAAACTACGCGCTTGACTTCTGCGACACTCGGCATTTCGCCAGGAAAGAAGTCCTTCAGTTCCGTGCCAGTAAATGTGACCTTCAATTCCGGGGCTTTCTTCGGCTTGATAATGGACGTGATTTTGTTTTCATCGACCTTGTGCGCGGGGGCCAGAGAGGGCAGATTTTTCTGCATCGTGTCTGCATGGCGGCTGGCTTCCTTTAGTGCGGTGGCCTGTGCCATAGAGGGAACGATCTGCTCTTTCTTCATAACGTCAACGACCTTTGTTTGCTCATCCGGTTTCAGATAGGCAAGTTCGACCGCCGTGTTGAATGGCAGCTTTTTATCGTCCACCTGCTGCTTCAGTTCTGGAACAAGGTCATTGATTTTGACAAGCCGGTTGACCTGATTGCGGCTGATACCCATATCCTCCGCAACGATCTGGTCGGTGCGCTTCTTCGGTTCAGGGCTTGTAAGCTGCTCCATTTTGCTGCGCCGTCCGGCTTTTCGTGCAAGGGCTTCCATCTTCATTTTTGCGGCGCGGGCAAGCTCGGACGTTGGAATGTCCATGCGGTGCAGATTGCCGTCAACGACTTCGACACGCGCAGTATCGTCGTCCACCTGCGCGATAATGACCGGCACAGGGTAATTCAGACGGCTTGCAATGTCGTGTCGGCGGTGGCCGGAAATCAGTTCAAGGCCGCCTTTTTCACGCGGCCTTGCCTTGACCGGCTCATTGATGCCGTTGTCGCGGATGGATTCATACAGTTCAATGTAGTCCTTGACCTCACGGTTGACCGAAAACGGATGATCGAGGAACTGATAGAAATAGGCCGGATGCAGGCGCATGGAAAAGCCTTCGCCCTCCTTCGGAATAGGCAGACTGTTCAGTGCTTTTTCATCCGGGTAATCCAGACGGTCCTCGAAAATCTGCGTCACGCGCACACCCTTCTGCTCACCAAGACCTTTCGGCGGGTCTGCGGCTTTCGGCGGCGTGATGGGGTCATGCAGCTTTCCGCCCAGCATAATTTTTGCGGACGGTTCTGTTTTCTGCGCAGGCGGCGGCACCGGCTTATTCAGCGGCGGCTTTTTCTCGTCGGCAGCCTTTGCGGGCGGCTTGGCTGCTGCACTGGGCTTTTCTGCGCTGCTCACAGGAGCGGTATCCTTGCCGCTGACCTTGCCGGGGGCGTTTGCTGGTGCATCAGGCTTTTTCGCTTCGGTCGCTGCTGGCGAGATAGTCGCACCGTTTTTTTCTTCTGGCTTTTTGGGGCTATCTTCAGGAATGACCTTTGCAGCGGGTTTCTCCGGCGGTTTGGCTGCCGCGCCGGGCTTTTCTGCGTTGCTCACAGGAGCGGTATCCTTGCCGCCAATCTTGCCGGGGGTATTCGCTGGCGTGGCCGGCTTTTTCGCTTCGGCGGGTGCGGGCGGTGACTTGACCGACGCTTCGGGCTTGTTCACATCACCTGTCGGAACAGTGTCCTTGCGGCTGTCCTTGCCGGACGCATCTGTTTTTTTGACTTCTGCGGGCGGCGGTGTGCTGGACTTATCCTCCGGTTTTTGGGGTTCAGCCGCAGAAGCGGGCTTTATGCCGTCGTTTTTATCCGGCGGTTTCTCTGTTTTGGGCGGTGCATTTGGCAGCTTTGCGGCGTCGGATTTCTTCTCCGGCGCTGTCTGGTTGCCAAGTTTCGTTTTTTCTTCGGGCATTGTGTTCCTCCTTTATCGAAAAATGGGTACAAAAAATGCGCCCCAAGTTGGGACGCAAAACAACGCGCAGATTTACCGGCCACGGTCTGCGCAGACGGCAGCGCGATAGTAAGAATCTATCGTGACTGGCGCCTGATACAGTGCGGCAAGCAGATACGCGCGGATGTTACGGATGGGTGTGCTGGTTTTCTGCATACAGTCCAGCACATAGGTGATATGGAAGCGGTCAAGCTGCCCAAGGCGTTCCCGGACAGCGGCAATGGGAATCTCCTCGCCGCCGATACGAACGCTGGGCTTCGACGTACAAAGCGTATCGGTCAGCAGCTCGATGATGGATTTGACGGACGTTTCACCGTACTCGGTAATTAGAATTTCGTAGTCCAGCTTTTCATAGAGCTGCTTTCTGCAATCGAATCGGTCGTATCCATCCGGCGGCGCTTGCGCCGGATAGATAGATGGATCAGGATAGCTCAAATCAGGATAGATATTATCTAAATAACTTGCTTCCCGTTTTGGGAAGTCTTGACTTCCCAAAAGCGGAAGTCTGGAAGTTTGATTTTGGGAAGTCTGGATTTCCGAATCCGGGAAGTCTGAAATGGGCGCAGAACGGGGAGCATCTGGCACGTCAGTCGTGGTGAATTTCTTGACGTAAATTTTTGCCGGACGGCCTTGCCCCTGCTTTACGCGCTCGATCAAGCCGAACCCGTCCTTGCCAGTGTCCAGCTCGGCCAGCAGCCGAACCGCCTTGTTGTGTCCGCACATGAGATCAGTCTGAATCTCGTCGAGTGTGTAGTAGATGTAAACGCGCCCCAGCTCATCATACCAGCCGTGTTTGGCAGATAACCCCATGCGGTCGAGCATCAAGCCATAAAGCAGCTTTGCTTCGGTGGAGAGTGTCTTGAACTTCTTGCTACGCACCAACAATCTTGGAATCCGGAAGTAGCTGAATTGCTCAGATTCTTCGCCGTAAAAGTAGGAGAAATTGACTTGCGTTTGCATGAAAATCACCTCGATATGCGGAATTTTGGCAATAAAAAATGGACATTCACGTTTTCACATAAATGTCCAATTTGGCAGCTCTTTACGAACTTTTTGTTCAATTTTTGCGGGGGTATGGCTGACGTGGGTACAACCGCTGGGGGCGCAAAATAACGGCGATATGTCAAAAACATCAAAAAAGTTATGAAAAAGGCTTGTTTTCATCAGAAAACAAGCCTTTTTGGTGGAGATAAGCGGGATCGAACCGCTGACCTCATGACTGCCAGTCATGCGCTCTCCCAGCTGAGCTATACCCCCAAGTGGAATTACTATTGCTATGAAGTTTTGAAAAGTGCCGATTGTGCTAAGAAGCGGGAAACATTTGTGGGGGCATAAGATAAGTGGCTTGTGCTCCCAGCTGAGCTATACCCCCATGTAAGGGGTGCGCTGAGTAATTTCTTATTCAATTAGTGCGGGGGTTGTTTACCGCTTCAACCGGGCTCCCAGCTGAGCTATACCCCCATCGGCGGAATTATTCTATCAGATCTTTTCGGAAATTGCAAGTCTTTTTTTCGGATTTTTGAAAAAAATCTGCGTAGGCGGGCGGAGGCTATGTACGGTCGGCGTTTTCGAGCAGCTGGAGGACGCGGGCCTCGGCGGAAAACAGGGTGTAGAGATCAGCTTCTGTGTTCTCGGAGCAGACGAGCAGGTGCGCTGTTTCGGACGCGGCGGCGTCCGCCGCAGAGACGGGGGAGGACGGCGCGTGGAAGACGCAGTAGCTGTCTGGAGCCTCTGCCTCGGCGGGCAGGAGCGCGAGAAGCGTTTTCTGGCAGGTGAGGGCGCAGAGCGCGTCGTTTGCGCGCGTGAGCGCGCCGGAGAGATCCTCATCGTCTTCTCCTGCTGTGATGCCAATGGAGTGGCCTGCGGCGAGCAGCTCAAAGACCAGCGACGGATCGGCGAGAATTTCCGCCTCCGTCAGGAAGAACGTTCCGTGCAGCTTGTAGGTTTCCAGCGCAGCCATACTGGTGCGCATGGTCTCGCTGCCGGTGAAGGCGAGGTAGACGGTTGCTGGCTTTTTTTCCGCGGCGGGCGGCTCCTGCGTGCCCTGTGAGCCGCTGTTGGGGCGGTCGGTGGGCCTTTCCGGGGACTGCGAGCCGCTCTGGTTCTGCCGGACGCGGTAGGCGATCAGATTTTCGGCCTTTTCTACAAACAGCGAATCGTCATAGACCTCGCTGCCATCGGTGAAGCGCAGGATCTGATAGCCGCCTGCGGATTCGAGCATTGTGGTCTTGAGGCCGAAATGCGAGGCGCAGAACGTGAGCGGCAGATAGAGAATGCCGCTGCGGTACAGCACGTTCGCGGTCGAGACGCTGCTGCTTTCGTCGCTGACGGTCCCGGCAGCCAGATCGAAGATCATCTGCCGGGTGCGGCTGAGCAGAACATAGGTCTGCTTGGCCTGATTGTACGACGGCGTAACGCCGCACGGCTGGCTGTCGAAGACCTGATAGGGCACGTAGAGCGTGCCGCCGGAGTAGGTTGGGAAGACGCTCAGCGTCAGGGGAATGGTGTCGTTGACGGCGACGAAGAACAGCTCGCTGTCGGCCAGCGCAGGCGCGCACAGGCACACGGTCAGCACAAGACACAACAGAAAACAGATCCATCTGCGCAGCTTCATTCCCTCGCCGCCTTTCCTCCTGAGATTCCTACACAGTATACCATAAATCGCGGATAAGAGCAAGGATTTCAGTTGCTCCGGAAAAAAGAGTATGATATACTAATCAGAAACCAGAACATTCGGGAGGGACGCGCCATGGAACGGATCGTAAAGGAGAATTATTATCTGGACATCGCCGAGACGGTGCTCGAACGCTCGACGTGCCTGCGCCGGCAATACGGCGCGATCATCGTACGCAACGACGAGATCGTCGCGACCGGATATAACGGCGCGCCGCGCGGACGAAAAAACTGCTCCGATCTCGGCTATTGCGTGCGCGAGCAGATGCGTGTGCCGCGCGGAGAGCGCTATGAGCTGTGCCGCAGCGTCCATGCCGAGGCGAACGCCATTATTTCCGCCTCCCGCAACGAGTGCATCGGGGGCGACATTTATCTCGTCGGCCACGATGCGAAGACAGGGGCGATCTTGTCCGACGCGACCTCCTGCTCCATGTGCAGGCGCATGATCATTAACGCGGGACTGCGGCGTGTGGTCATCCGCAATACGAAAACAGAATTCACGGTCGTTCCGGTACAGGACTGGATCGATCAGGACGATACCTTGGAACTGTAAGCATGAAACTGGGAAATTTGGAAATCACGGGCGATCTGGTGCTTGCGCCGATGGCGGGGGTAACGGATCTGGCGTTTCGCACGATCTGCGCGGAATTGGGCGCGGCGGTGACGGTGACGGAAATGGTCTCGTCCCGTGCGCTGATCTATCAGGATAAAAAGAGCAGAAGTCTGCTGCACAAAACGCCGCTCGGCGTCTGCGGCGCGCAGATCTTCGGCAATGACCCGTCCGTCATGGCGGACGGCGCGGCGCTGGCGCTGGAGGCGTCGGGCGCGGATTTTATCGATATCAACATGGGCTGCCCCATGCCGAAGATCGCGAACAACGGCGACGGGAGCGCGCTGATGAAGGACCCGGAAAAGGCTGCGCGGATCGTCGAGGCCGTTGTGAAAGCCGTGCCGGTGCCGGTCACGGTCAAGATGCGCAAGGGCTGGGACAAGGGCTCCTGCAACGCGCCGGAGCTGGCCGCAATGCTCGAGCAGGCGGGCGCGTCGGCGATCGCCGTCCACGGCAGGACGAAGACCATGCTCTATTCCGGCGTTGCCGACTGGGACTGCATCCACGCGGTCAAGGAGGCCGTGAAGATCCCCGTGATCGCCAACGGCGATATTTTTACGGCAGAGGATGCGGTGAAGTGCAAGGCGCGCACGGGAGCGGATCTGCTCATGCTGGGCCGGACGACGTTCGGCGACCCTTGGGTGTTCGAACAGGCGCAGGCCGCGCTGCGCGGCGAGGCCGTGCCGGAAACGCCGCCTCTATGCGACCGCGTCAATACGGCTCTGCGGCAGTTCCGCCTTGCGGCGCAGGATAAGGGCGAACACATCGCCTGTCTGGAGGCGCGGAAGCATTTCGCATGGTACCTGCGCGGCGTTGCGCACAGCGGCTATTATAAGGAAAAAATTTCGGCGATCTCGACGATGGACGAGATCGAACGGATCGCAGACGGGATCAAGAGAGATTTGGGGTGAAGCTCTTGCAGGATGACAGCCTGATCCGCAGAGCGGCCGCGCAGGACGCGGCTGCGTTTGAGCAGCTGATGCTGCTGCATCAGAAACCGGTCTATAATATTTGCTGGCGCATGGCGGGAAACGCCGAGGACGCGCTCGACCTGTCGCAGGAGGTGTTTCTGAAGCTGTGGCGGACGCTGGCGCAGTATCAGTTTGACGCGGCGTTCTCCACCTGGCTCTACCGGCTGACGCAGAACGTCTGCATCGACTTTCTGCGCAAGCAGAAGCGGCAGCAGCACGTTTCGCTCACGTTTTCCGATGATGAGGACGAGGGGAAGGAGCTGTCCGTTCCAGACCCTGAACCGCTGCCGGAGGAGCGGGTGATCTTCAACGAAAAGCAGGAGGCCATCCGGAATGCCATGAACGCGCTCCCTGTCGATTTCCGCGAAATTCTGGAGCTTCGCGTGGTGCGGCAGCTGCCGTATGAGCAGATCGCGCAGATCATGGATCTTCCGGTCGGAACGGTCAAGTCGCGTCTGGCGCGTGCGCGGCTCCAATTGAAAAAAAGATTGGACGCCGGGAACTTTTTTGAAACCGGCGCGTCTAAATGCACGGAATAAACAGGAGGTGGGCGAGCCATGAACTGTGAAAACGCGCTGGAGCTTATGAACCGGGAGCTGGACGAGGCGCTGACAGCGGAGGAATCGGCGGCGCTGCAGGCCCATCTGGACGCCTGTCCGGACTGCCGGGAAACATGGCGGCAGCTGCACGAGCTGGACGCGCTGCTGCAGGAAAGCGAGCTGGAGCCGCCTGCGGCGCTGCACGACGGCGTGATGCGGGCGATCCGGCAGGAGCAGAAAAGGAAGCCGCGCCGCGCCTGGCTTCCCGCTGCGGCCATTGCGGCGGCCGCAGCGCTCGTGCTGCTGGCGGGCAAGGCGGGGCTGATCGCGCTGCCGGGCTTCGAGCAGACCGACGTGATCTCGGTCAATATCGGCTCGGCGGTCGAGCAGATCTTTGCGCAGACCGGCGCGAAAACGCCGGACGAAGCCGCCGCACAGCAGGCGGCGGAGCTTTCCGCCGAGACAGGGCTGGACGTGCTGCTGGTGTGGAACAGCGGCGTTCCGGCTGAATTGGAAACAACGCCGTATGAAGCGGCGCAGAACGGCGCGCGGCTGTATTGCGTGACGGGCCAGCTGGCGCAGATGATTCTGGACGAATACGGTGCGGCGGCCTATTCGCCCGACGACGTATTCTCCGATCTGCCGGAAAAGGAAGCGGCATATGTGCTGGTGCTGCCGTGACCGGGCTTGACAGAAGCCCGAAAATATGAAAGAATAAACGCAACACAACGAAAGCAGGTGCCTTTGATGGAAGAAATGACGACCGGTCTGTGCCCGAAATGCGGGCATACGCTGCAAATTCCGGCGGAGCTGGAGCGCTTTTCGTGTATGTACTGCGGCGAACGGCTGACGAAGCGGCAGCTCCTTACGCAGCCGGAGGAAGCGTCTTGTTCGGAGGAGGACTGCGCGGTGAGCTTTGACCATGCCGTGTCGAGGCTGGGCTGGTGCGTGCAAAACTTCCGCGGCTACCAGAAAAAGATCCTGCGCGACGCGTTTTTTGAGGCGTTTGAGACATATGAGACTGGCTGTGCCCCGGTCATTCAGGAGCTGAACAGCGGCGTGCGCCCCGAGCGGCAGACAGAGCTGCTTGACCGGGCCGCCGAGGCCATGCTGGGCGAGCTTTCCGCCGGATGGGAAAAGAAAAACGACATGGAGGACGAAAAGGTCATTCTGGCGATCTTCTTTGTGCCGATGGTGCGCAAGCTGCAGCTGCCGGTCAGCGAGGAATTTGTGTCGCTGCTGCAGAAAAAATGGGTCGAACGGTATCCCAAATCCCCGTTTTATCTGGGCGATTACGAGTCCATTTCCGGCGGCTTCCGCAAGAAGTTCCTCGGACTGTGCTTCATCACGACCGCCGTTTGTCAGGAGCTCGGTAAGCCGGATGACTGCGCGGAGCTTACCGCTTTCCGCGCCTTCCGCGACGGCTATCTTGCAGCGCAGCCGGACGGCGAAGCGCTTATCCGCGAGTATTATAACATTGCCCCCGGCATCGTGACCTGCATCAACACCTGCTCTGACCGTCACGCGTCCTATGAGCGCATCCGTGAGCAGTATCTGACTCCATGCTACGAAGACCTGCTGGCCGGACGCAATGCAGACTGCAAGACCCGTTACGTGCAGATGGTGCGCGATCTGGAGCGGAAGTATCTGAACTGAGATAGCGGTCATGCCTCCGGCGGCCCTATCTTTTCCGTCTTGCCGGAAAAGATAGGGGAGAAAAGGGGCGCTGAGGTACGTTTGGTACGTACTGCGGGTACACCCTAGGAAAGCAACGAGTTTTTAGACGTTACGAACACACATACTCACCTTACGGGCGCTATGGTACGCGCCGCCTGTTACGGTACACCAGATTTGTGGATCGCTGCGTTTGAATGTCTGCGGTAAAAACGCATTGCGTTCAAAATTTGCAGGGCAGTACGAATTCGCATTGGTCTTGCTGACTGCTGAGGCTCAACGCTGTTCTTGTTATCACGGGAAAGATCCAAGAAAACCGAAGCGGTTTTCCTGGTCGCTTCAAGGAGGTCCGGGGGGAAATCCTCTGAAAAAATAAGCAGGGCCCGCTGCATTTTGCGGCGGGCCCTGCATGGTATGGAGCGTTACAGGCAGGTCTGCAGGATGCACAGGATCATCTGCGCGTGGCCACATTCCTCCTCGGCGATCTTCAGCAGCATACAGCGGTGCGTTCCGGCGTTTTCGGCGAGCGCTTCATACGCCTCGTGCGCGGCGTGCTCCTCGGAATAGCGCTGGCGGAGCGTTTCGTTGATGCAGGTGACGCACGGCGCATCCGGCCTGCCGGGACAGGCCTTTTTGCCGGTCTTGAGGAAATAGACCGCGCCGAACTGCTTCGCGTGGCAGGCCTCCTGCCGGGCCATCTCGCGCAGCATGGCCTGCGCCCGGCCCTTCATGCGGCTGGCGAGATGCGCGTAGAGCGCGCTGTCGGCGCGTTCATCCCGGATCAGCTCGAGAAGCTTTTCGGGCGTCAGAGAATCGGCTGCGGCGCTGCCGGAGCCGGTTTGCTCGTTCATCTGGGCAGCCGGGACAGCCTGCGCATTCATCACGCGGCTCCAGACCCGCTGCGTCTGTTGTTCTGTGAGTGGTTGCATGGGATCTCCCTCCTTCGCCCCATCGTATGCGCTGCGGGGCCGGATTGTGCGGTTTCACAAAAAATCCCACACGGAAACGGCAAATTTGCACGATTTTCTCACAGAAAAATCTTGTATTTCCAGTATGTCTGTGTTAAAATTCTTTTTTGTGAGATTTTTATGTACGAAACTTTCAGGCAAAGAAGGAAGGGGCGCCAAGTATGACGCAGGATAAAATTCGGAATATTGCAATCATCGCGCACGTTGACCACGGCAAGACCACGCTGGTCGATCAGATGCTCAAGCAGGGCGGCGTGTACCGCGAAAACCAGGCGGTCGTCGACCGTGTGATGGACTCCGGCGATCTCGAACGCGAGCGCGGCATCACCATTCTCGCCAAGAATACCGCTGTCCACTATAAGGATTATAAGATCAACATCGTCGATACCCCGGGCCATGCCGATTTCTCCGGCGAGGTCGAGCGCATTCTGAAGATGGTCGACGGCGTTCTGCTGCTCGTTGACGCGGCGGAGGGACCCATGCCGCAGACGCGCTTCGTGCTGCAGAAGGCGCTGGAGCTTGGACACAAGGTCATTGTCGTCGTCAACAAGGTCGACCGGCCCGACGCCCGCGTGCACGAGGTCATGGACGAGGTGCTTGAGCTGCTGCTCGATCTGAATGCGACCGAGGAACAGTTCGATTCCCCGACGATCTTCTGCTCGGCCCGCGAGGGCACGTCGTCCTACGGTCCTGACGACAAGGGCACGGATCTCATCCCGCTGTTTGAGACAATCGTCAACTATATCGATCCGCCGAAGGGCGATGAAAACGGGCCGCTGCAGGTGCTCGTCTCGTCCATCGACTATAACGAATTCGTTGGCCGTATGGGCATCGGCCGCATCGAACGCGGCACGATCCACCAGAACCAGGAGGTCATCGTCTGCGATTACCACGACCCGTCCGTCAAGAAGAAGGAAAAGGTCGTCGCCCTGTACGAGTTTACCGGCCTTGGCCGCAGCCCCATCCAGCAGGCGTCCGCCGGTGAGATTGTCGCGTTCTCCGGCATTTCGGATATCACCATCGGCCGTACGCTCTGCGATCTGGAAACCATCGAGCCGCTGCCGTTCGTCAAGATCTCTGACCCGACCATCGAAATGACCTTCTCCGTCAACGATTCTCCGTTCGCGGGCCGCGAGGGCAAATACGTCACGTCCCGCAACCTGCGCGACCGTCTGCAAAGAGAGCTTCTGAAGGACGTCTCCCTGCACGTGACCGAGATGGGCACCGACGCCTTTAACGTCGCGGGCCGTGGCGAGATGCATCTGTCCATTCTGATCGAGACGATGCGCCGCGAGGGCTATGAGTTCCAGGTGTCCACACCGCACGTTCTGAACAAGACCATCGACGGCAAGCTCTGTGAGCCGATCGAGCGCATGATCGCGGATGTGCCGGAAAATTCCGTCGGCTCCGTGATCGATAAAATCTCCCAGCGCAAGGGCGACCTCGTCTCCATGACCCCGATCGGCAGCCGTATGCGGCTGGAGTTCCTTGTCCCGACGCGCGGCCTGTTCGGCTACCGCAACGAATTTTTGACCGACACGCGAGGCGAGGGCATCATGGCCTCGACGCTCGACAGTTACGCGCCCGTCAAGGGCGAGATCTCCCGCCGCCTGACCGGCTCGCTTGTCGCATTTGAAACGGGCGAAACGACTGCCTACGGCATCGGCGGCGTACAGGATCGCGGCTCGATGTTCATCGGGCCGGGCGTGGAGGTCTACGCCGGTATGATCGTCGGCCAGTGCAACCGCAACGAGGACATGGCCGTCAACGTCTGCAAGAAAAAGCAGCTGACCAATATGCGCGCAGCCGGCTCCGACGCCGCCATCCGCCTTGTACCGCCGACGGTTCTGTCGCTCGAGCAGTGCATGGAATACCTTGCCGACGACGAACTGCTGGAGGTCACGCCGAAAAGCCTCCGTATGCGCAAGCGCCAGCTCGACCATTCGGCCAGAATGCGTGCCCTGATGAAATCCAGACAGTAAAAAACGCTCCTCCGTATGCCGCGGCATACGGAGGAGTTTTTCTAAAGTCAAAAATTGAAATACGGCAGGCCGCGGTATTTCTCCGGCAGTTCCTCTTTGCAATATACATTGTGAAGTGTTGTGACGAGCGAAGACGGATCTGTGCAGATATAACGGTTCAGATACTCGATAAAGTCCTTTTCGGTATAGCATACCACGACCGCAGAACCCCGTTTCACCCGATACCTTGCAGCATCGGGGCTTTCGTGCAGCCAATGACAGCTGAACTCCAGACAGTATGTTTCGAGATCATCCGCCACTGCATCCGGAACACAGTACACGCTGATCTCGCCGTCTGCGCTTAAAAGAACCTGTTTCATAAGCCCTCCAAATATTGTTCCTCCATTCGCCGTAGGGGCCGATGCCCACATCGGCCCGGCAGAATGCACTGTTTCTACGGAAATCTGCGGCGAATTCGTAACTTCCCAATGGGCCGATGTGGGCATCGGCCCCTACATTGCAATATGTCAGTGCATACGGGGCACTGGGGGATTTCTGTAGAACAGGTGCTCTCTGCGCGCGGTGGACAGAGTCGTCGGCCCCTACAAATCACTTGCTGATTGTCAGAACACCGGCGCAGGGGGATAGCTGCGTAAATAAAAGGTCTGGAAAATCCCTTTTTAATTCTTCCGCGACAAAATAAATTTCATCGTCGTCCCAATGCGCTCCCGCTTCCTGCCTGCACCGGTTCAGCGCGCCGCGGGTTTCAAACGCAACGTCGCCGATCAGAATTTTTCCGTTTTCGTTCAGACAGCCGCGCAGTGCGGACAGAAATACGACTTTCTGCGCGTCTGTCAGATGGTGCAGCGAATAGGTCGCGACGATATAATCATAGCGGCGATCTCGCAGCGGCTCCACCAGACCCGTTGTAAAGTCGCCCTGATATAGCTGCGCGTCCGGCATTTTTTCGGATGCCAGTTCGATCATTCTGGATGAGAAATCCTGCCCGTAGATGGTGCAGCCCTGTTCATACAGCTTCGCCGTCAGCACGGCGGTTCCAAACCCGATGTCCAGCACAGACGCGTTTGGGGTCTGCATGACAGTCTGAAAAATTGCAGCGAGTACCTTTTTGTATCCGGCAAACGGGTAGGTATTCGCTTCGTCGGAAAGACCGACGCTTTTGTCATATCCGTCCGCCCACAGGTCGAATCCTTTGTGGTTCAGCATAGATGCCTCCTGAAATTTTGAATTGTCATTTCTTCCAGATCTTCGGCTGGTACTGCATATTGGAGACGTTGTAAACCGTAATAAACGCCTTCGGGTCCTCGCGGTTGATGAAGGTCATCAGCCGCTGGTACTCGCTTTTATCGACGATGGTGATGATCTCGTTATGTTTCTGCAAATTGTATGCGCCGATGGCTTCGTAGATCGTGGCGCCGCTGTGCAGCTCGTTGATGATGAACTGCCGCAGCACTTCCTCTTTTTCGGTGATGATGCAGACGCGGCGTTTCTTGTTGTGGTCGAAAATGAAATGATCCAGAATCATGCCGTTGAAATACGTGCCCAGAATGCTTAAGACTACCGTCTTTTTGTCGTAGACAAGCGCGGCGGACAGCGCCACGCACATACCGGACAGCGACATGGCCCGGCCCAGATCCATGCGCAGGTATTTGTTCAGGATCTTTGCCACGATATCCAGTCCGCCGGACGAGGCGTTCCGGTTGAACAGAATGCTCAGGCCGATGCTGACCACCAGAATGTAGCAGAGCACGTCCAGCTCCTGACTGCCGGTCATGGACGTGTAATCCGGGAAAACAAGCTCAAAAAGTCCTAAAAATACGGGCAGCATCACACTCGTATAGACGGTTTTCGCCCCGAATTCCTTTCCGCAGGTGAGAAAGCCGATGATCAGAAGGACGATGTTCAGGATCATCGTAATGGCCGACAGGGGAAGGGGGATGAAGTTGGACAGTACGATGCCGAGGCCGGAAATGCTGCTGACGGAGGTGTGGCTCGGGGACAGGAAAAAGAAGACCGCCGCCGCGATGATCGCCACCGCTGCGGTCAGAACGGCCGTTTCTCTGATGATCGCTGTGGAATTCAATTTCTTCTGGTTCATTGTGGTATCTCCGAATCTTGATTTGTCTGTGCTGCGGTAGTTGTCTGCGGCTCGTCGTGATAGTCGGATTTCGGCAGGCTCCAGTGGTAATATGCTGCCAGCAGGCGCAGCACAACGATGGCTGCCGCGCCGAAGAGCATGGCCGCGTTCGCACCCAGCCGGTTCCAGCACAGCGCGCAGATCAGCGCGCCGATGATCGATGCGCAGGCGTAGAAGTGCCGCACGAAGATATAGGGCCGCTCGCCGGAGAACACGTCGCGCAGCACGCCGCCGCCCACGCCGGTGATGAGGCCGACGAAGACGGTCAGGAACAGCGTATCATGCTCTGCCTGCCGGTACGCGCACTGGACACCGACGACCGTGAACACGCCCAGGCCGACCGCGTCCATCACCAGCAGCAGCCGGTCGAACACCGGCTCGTGCCGCCCGACGCGGGCGCGCACGTGCGGCAGGAACATGAGCACGGACACGGCAGCCGCCGTGAGGGTATAGACGGGATCGTGGAACGTCGCAGGCGGGGTCACGCCGAGAATGACGTCGCGGACAATACCGCCGCCGACCGCCGTGCAGACGCCGAGGACGATCACGCCGAACAGATCCATCTGCTTTTTGATGCCGACAATGGCGCCGGAAACGGCAAACGCGGCCGTGCCGATCAGCTCCAACACAAAAACAAGAACATTGGACATAACGGAAACCTCCGGAAGCTTACACGCGCAGCGATTTTTTCTGCACGGCCAGCGCGCCGAGCGCGATCAGCACGCCGATGAACGCGCAGCCGGTCGAGAACCAGAGCATGAGCGTTGTGCCGCCGAGATCGATCAGATACCCGGAGACGAGACTGCCCAGCAGCGTACTGAGCGAGATGGAGAGGATCGTGCGGATGGACTGGCCCTGCACCCGGTCGGCGGGGTCAACGGATTCGTTGGCAAAATAGACCGAGGCCGGGAAGAACAGGCCGTAGCCCAGCATCTGCACCGGCTGCACGGCCAGCAGCATCCCAAGCGAACCGGACGCGAGGATCAGCAGTGGCTTGACCACCATAAAGATGATCGAGATCAGCAGGATTTTCGCGCTGCTCATCTTCTTTTGCAGCAGTCCGAACACCAGCGCTGACGGCAGCTCCGAAGCGGCCATCAAAAACTGCGCGACGCCGAGCGCCGTGCTGCCGCCGCCGTGGCTGTTTACAAGCGAGACGAGGAAATTGCTGATCGGCATCACGCCCATCATGCCGAAGAAGCAGGCGATGAGCATGAGCGTAAAGACCCTGTTTTTCTTTAAGATCTGCCAGATCGAATGGCCGGAGGCCGACTTTGCCTGCGGCTGCGGCAGAAGGCGCGCCGGGATGCTCGGGAATGCCAGCAGGCAGACAATCAGCAGAAGCTGCTCGGCGCAGTGCGCCAGAAGCGCCGCCTGCATACCGAACCGCGCCGTCAGCAGCCCCGTCACGACGCATAAAACTGCGTAGGTCAGCGAACCCATCCCGCGTGCGAAGCTGTAGGGGATCTTGACGCCTGCGTTGACATACTGCATCCCCATCGAGTCAATGAGCGGATAGGAGTTCGTCTCCAGCACGCCGAACAGGAAAATGATCAGCGCCGTGAGCGCAAAGCCGGGGCGCGTGAAATAAAAGACGAGATTGAGCGCCACGGCAGGCAGCAGCATGACGATCAGCAGCTGCTTGATGGGCACGCTCGGGTGCCGGTCGGCCCAGCCGCCGATGACCGGCTGCGTAAAAAGGCTTGCCAGATAGCACAGCGCGCAGAAAATTCCGGCCTGTCCGGTCGTAAAGCCCCGGTCGAGGACGATCGCGGCCTGATAGGCGCAGATAGAGCTGATCATGCCCCAAAAGCTGGCCTGCAGGAGGACATAACAAAGAACGATTCGTTTTCTGGACGCCATGGCATTCGCTTCCTTTAAGTCGGTATGACAGACACTATTATAGAGCGCGGAACCGATAAAAACAAGCGGATTTTCCTGAAAAAATGCTTGATTTTCGGCGCTCTGTGTGCTAAAATACATTGGTCTGTGAAAAAGAATGGTCCTCTGCCGCAGCCGGCACGAAGGTGCAGCGGCATTTCCTTGCGGTATGAACGTTCTTAATTTGAAGGAGGACACAAGTATGGATCTCATGAAGGCTCTGACCAGCCAGTACATGAAGCAGGAGCTGCCTGAAGTTCAGGTCGGCGACACCGTTCGCGTTCATGTCAAAATCAAGGAAGGTTCCCGCGAAAGAATCCAGATCTTCGAGGGCACCGTCATCGCCAAGAAGCACGGCGGTATCGAAGAAACCATCACCGTTCGCCGCATCTCCTATGGTGTCGGCTGCGAGAAGGTTTTCCCGCTCCATGCGCCCAACGTTGTCAACGTCGAGTGCGTCCGCCACGGCAAGGTTCGCCGCGCGAAGCTGTACTATCTGCGCGACCGTCTTGGCAAGGCTGCAAAGGTCAAGGAAAAGGTCTGATCCCAACCATCCAAAAACCGCCGGTTCCACACGGAGTCCGGCGGTTTTTGCTTTACCCACACACGAACGGCTCCCGTATGCAGCTGCATACGGGAGCCGTTTTCCTGAAGCTTCTGAATTAAATATCCAGCGGGTCCATGCTGAGGACAGGGTGGCCAACCTCAGACAGGAAGGCGAGCAGCTCTTCCGGATCGCCGTTCGGGCAGTTCGTCTCGTCGGCGACCATATCGGCAAAGTTGTCGATATCGTACATATCCTTGGCAGTCTCATTGAGCTTGTCGCGGATCTGATCCTTCAGCTCCTTCGGCAGCCAGACCAGACGGCCGACGCCGCCTTCGGCCTTGAGGAACTTGTGGGAGGCGATGTAGTGCTTGCCGTGGCCCATGAAGCCCGGAGTCTGCACGCCGCCGCCGGTCATGGAGGCCATCTCGGAGAAGGTCATGCCGAGCGGAGTGATGCCTGCGTATTCACGGCAGGTGATGACAACGCCCATCGAGCACGGCTCGATGCCGCAGATGCACTCGAAGCAGCCGCAGGAGGTCATCGGATCCTCCAGCAGGGAATAGAGCGTGACGTGCTCCAGCGCGCCGTGAGAGTACTGTGCGACGGCCTCGTCGACGTCCTCATAGCGGCCGGTGCGCTCGTCGGTGCAGCGCTCCTTGGTGACGACCTGGCAGGGACCCTGCGGGTCAAGCTCGTTCGTGGCCTTCGCGTCCAGCCAGGACACGGCACCGCACAGGCCCAGACGCTCCGGGGTGACGATGCAGACGTGGCTCGGGGAGAACGCCTGGCACATGATGCAGGAATAGAAGACGGGTACGGATTCGTCGGTCATGGACTTCAGGCGCTCGTCGCGCTTGTCGAAGACCTCGTTGGCGTGCTTGCGCAGCGCGGCGTTCGGCTCGTCGCCGACGACGATGCGGACCTGGCACTTGTCAACGACCGTGTCAAATTCGGACTTGATCTTGGCGTAGAGCACTTCGCCGATGTGGCGGAACTTGAAGCCGGCCTCGAAATCAGCCTTGCTGATACGGACGCGGATCATGTCGCGCTGGCCGGTGTGCATGAGGCCCTCCACGCAGTTGAGGAAGGAGTGGATCTTACGCTCGAAGACCGGCTCGAAGTCGGGCTGCATATTCTTGCCTGCGACCTCGACGGTGTAGCTCATGGAGATCTTGGAGCCGACCGGGATCTCGTCGATTTCGGGGCCTTCGACCACGATCTTGTGATCCTCGACCTCGGAGGCGTCCTTCGTGGTGACGAGCTCGAAGCAGTCCTTGCGGGAGCCGTCGATCTCGACCTGCATGTCGCCCTTACGGATGATCTCGCCCTCGAATGCAGAGGAGAAGGAGACGGGGATGTCGATCTTGGTGATCTTCAGCTTGATGCCGCGCGCCTCGATGGAGGTGTCGATCCAGTCCTTGGTGTTATCATAGATGATGAGGGACTTCGGAACGGCCCACATATCGTCGTGGTCGTTGGTGATGACCGGGAAGCCCAGCTTGATGGCGCCTGCGCCGCAGGCAACGGTAATGTCGTTGACGGGCTTATAGGCGTTGACGAATGCGTTGATGCGGTCGAAGGTGTACTTGTGGAAGCCCTCGACGTCGCCCGGCTGGATGGCGCCGAAGATCATGGCTGCGCGCACGACCAGAGAAATGACGTGGCCGACGGACCAGATCTCTTCGCCGACGGGAACGACACGGACAGGGAAGCTCATGGAAAGACCGGCTTCCACAGCCTGCTCGATGATGCCGCCGATCAGGAAGACGAAAATGCCGCGGGACTGGTAGCCCTTGATCGTCTCGACCGCTTCCTCGGTGGAGGGAGCCGGCCCGATCATGACGACGAAGCCGGGGATATCGCCGGTGACAAGGGGAACGCCCAGCTCACGGACCTCTGCGTCGGTGAAATGGCCGTGATAGTGCGTGCCCTCGTACGGGGTCTGGGTCTTGACATATTTGCAGGCTTCGATCATTTCAGCGGCGATGGCGGTGCCGACGCCGGACTGGAAGATGGAGTTGGTGCGCGGCTCGCGGAGCATCATGGCCTTGACGTCGGCCAGAGCGTCCTGCAGTTCGCCGGTCGTGGTGACCTTCTTGCCGATGTAGGCATAGATGCAGGCGCAGAAATACGCGGTGGAGGGAAGCGTCAGAGGAGCGTCGCGGCCGACTTCAGCCACGATCTTGTTCACTTCTTCCTCGGCCTTGGCGAACATCTCGTCAGAGCCGTCGAAGACGCGGTTAAACAATGTCTTCATTGTGGTTTCATTCCTTTCAGATTCATTCTTTGGCGTCAATGGCAGCCTTGATCGCGCGGATCTCATCCAGCGCGTCGGGGCTGCAGTCGTAGGGGGAGAGGCCCTTCCGGTCCGCGTCGATGACGGTGGGACTGTAGCTGATGAAGCCGAGCAGATCGTCCGCCGGGATGCGGCTTCTGATAAATTCACGGTCGGATTCGTCGCGGATCTTGTTGGCGACGACGCGTACCTTGGTCACGCCGATGTCCTTTGCAAGCTCCTTGATGCGCACATAGGTCTGTACGCTCCGCGCGCCCGGCTCGATGACCACGATGAACTGATCCATCATGCTGGCCGTGCCGCGTCCAAGGTGCTCAAGTCCCGCCTCCATGTCCATGATGACCACGTCGTCCCTGCGGAAGACGAGATTCGTCAGAATCGCCTTGAGCATCACGTGCTCCGGGCAGACGCAGCCGGAGCCGCCGGTGTCGACCGTGCCCATGACGAGAAGCTTCACGCCGTTGATATTTTTGGCAAGCTTGTCGGGCAGATCGGAAACGTCCGGGTTCAGCTTATAGAAGCTGTTCTGGTCGTTTGCACCCGTGCGCTGCTTGGCAAGCTGCTTCATTTTGGAGACCGGGACAATGGAATTGACCTCTTCCTCCGTCAGTCCCAGCGCCAGACCCAGATTGGCATCCGGGTCGACGTCGGCTGCGAGGACGGTGCGTCCTTCGTCGGCGTAGAGACGTGCGAGCGTGGAGGCCAGCGTCGTCTTGCCGACGCCGCCCTTGCCGGTGATAGCTACTTTCATATCGGTAAAGACCCTCCGGGAAGATCTTAGATGCCGAGAGCCGCGCGCTTGGCTTCGATCGCGGCGATCATCTTGTCGCCGAGGCTCTCAATGTTGGTGTCGACGACGAAGTGCGCCTCGACCCACTCCTTGCAGCCCCGCGTCTCACCCTGCAGAAGCTCGGTGATCTCGCTGGAGCCCTTGGAGTACGGATCGACGCCGAGGTAGGTGTCGATGCCGGTCGCCACGACGTAGTTGCCGATGGAAACTGCCTTTTCAGACATCCATTCCGGCGCGCAGCCGCAGAGCGGAATCTGGGAAATGTTGATGCCCCAATCCTTTGCAAGATCGGAAGCAAGGATCATCATACGGGAAATATCAACGCAGGAGCCCATATGCAGGATGGGCGGGATGCCGACCAGCTTGCACACGCGCTTGAGGCCCTCGCCGCAGTATTCGGCGGCGTCGAGATCCATGAGGCCTGCCTTGGCCGCGGCCTGTGCCGAACAGCCGGAGACGATGACGATGATATCGTTCTTGAGGAGCTTCTTCATCAGCTCGATGTGCGCGGTGTCGGGGCGGACCTTGGGGTTGTTGCAGCCGACCATCGCGACAGCGCCGCGCAGGACGCCGGCCTTGACGACGTCAGCCAGCGGCTTGAGCGTGCCGAGGGCGTCGACGTGAGAGTTGCACACGCCGTCGAGCTCCTTCTTGATGGCCTCGACCGAGTAGCCGACACGGGCCTTGGTCTTGAGGTTCGGAATGTTGACAAGCTCGGGCTTGCGGTTTTTGAAGTTTTCAATCGCCATGCGGATGATCGCCTTGGCGTTGTCCGCCGCAGTGTCCTCGTGGAACTCGATGAAATCGGAGTCCGGCATACGGGCGATGGGAGACGTGGTGATGAACTTGGTATGGAAGCACTTGGACAGCGGGCCAAGGGCCGGGAAGATGCACTGCACGTCGACGACGATGGCCTCGCAGGCGCCCGTCAGAACGACGTTTTCCTGCTGCAGGAAGTTGCCTGCCATCGGAATGCCCTGACGCATGGCGACCTCGTTGCCGGTGCAGCAGACGCCCGCGATGTTGATGCCCTTTGCGCCGACGGACTTGGCCAGCGCGACCATCTCGGGATCCTGCGAATACATGACGATCATCTCGGAAAGAGACGGATCGTGGCCGTGGACGATGATGTTGACCATGTCCTTTTCCATGACGCCGATGTTGGCGGTGGTGTCAAGGGGGCGCGGGGTGCCGAACAGAATGTCGGAGAACTCGGTGCCCATCATGGAGCCGCCCCAGCCGTCGGACAGACCGGCGCGCAGGGACTGCTTGATCAGAGCCTCCGGCAGCGAGGAACAGCCCATATGCGTCATGTGCAGCGACTGCGAGACCTCACGGTCGATCGCGCGCGGCTCGATGCCGACGTCATGCCACAGCTTCTGGGTGTGCTCCGGTGCGCGCTTGAGGTAGCGCTGCACGCCGAACGGCTTGCCGTACTCGAGAAGACCCGTCTCGGCGACCTCGTGGGCCAGATCGTAGATATCCTTGCCCTCGGTCTCGATGCCCCACTCGGCGGCGATCTTCTTCAGCTTTTCCGGATCCTTGACCTGGTAGGAGCCGCCCTCTTTCGCCTGATAGAGCGTGTGGCAGATCTGACGGCCATGGTCGGAGTGCGTGGCTGCGCCGCCAGCGGTGAAGCGCAGGTAGTTGCGGCCGACGATGCCGTGCACGTCGCAGCCGCAGATGCCGCGCGGCGCCTTGGGCGTGATGCGGCAGGGGCCCATGGAGCAAATGCGGCAGCAGGTGCCGGCTTCGCCGAAGCCGCAGTGCGGCGTCTGATTCTTGACGCGCTGCTGCCAGGAATCCGCGCCAACTTTTTTGCCGGTTTCAAGCAATTCGTTGGTCGCTGCTTCCATCTGTTCAACTGTGATTAAGCGATCCCAATCCATCGATGATGTATCCTCCTAAAATATGTTCTGAACCGGCCTGCGTACACCGGACGCAGAGCCGAAAGGGGCGGCGGACTGCCCGTGCGGACAGACCGAGCAGGCGCAGCTGCGCTTTGAAACCAAAAAGCGGCAGGATGCACCTCATATAGCTTGTGTCCATTTTACCAAGCGCCCCGAAAAAAGTCAACAGATGCGAACCCCCTGCGGGGGATCATCGGAAATCCAATTTTACGGAGAGAATAAAACATTAAAAATAGATGAAGTCAGAATTATCTACAAAATAATAGATAATTCTGACTTTATGCAGAAAATGATATGCGGTATCCGGATATTCCTTTTTTTATGATCCCATATGAACATTGATATGCGGATAGCACATGGTGATCCCGGCAGCGGAAAAGACCTCCTGCATCCCGTCGAGCACATCGTTATAGCACATCCAATAATCCTCTGTGCGCGCCCAGAAGCGCAGGGCATACTGGATCGAGCTGTCGCCGTAGGAGACAACGTGCGCCTCGACAGGCCGGTCGCGGAGCGTCTTTTCATGCGCTGCCGCAGCGGCGCAGAGGGCGGCGCGGACCTTGTCCGCCGCATCGTCATAGGACGCCGAGACGTTCACGTCGATCCGGCGCACGTCCTCGCTCGTCATGTTGACGATGCTGCCCGCCGTGATCTGGCTGTTGGGCAGATAGATGATCTGGTTGTCATAGGTGCGCAGGCTCGTATAGACCGCGCCGATGGTCAGCACGGTCCCGGCCTTGTCGCCGATCTGGACATAATCGCCCGACCGGAAGGGCTTGGCCGTCAGGATCATCAGCGCGCCCGCGACGTTGGACAGCGCCGTCTGCATCGAGAGCGAAACGGCAAGACCGGCGACGCTCAAAATCGCCAGCAGAGAGCTTGTATCGATGCCAAGCGTCCCGGCCACAAGCATGACGGCGATAAAGATCAGAACTGCCTTGGCCGTCGTGCGCAGGAAGCCGAAAATGGTGTGGTCAAGCTTCGAATGCGAAAACAGCTTGTCCGCCGCCTTCAGAATCAGCCGGATCAGCACTGCGCACAAAACCAGCAGAACCGCCGCGTACAGCAGCTTCTGCAGCGTCAGCTTTGAAAAGAACGACTCCACCTGCTTCTCGTCAATGGCAGCCGAGTCAAGAACAGAAGAAAAGAACATAAAACCTCCTGTGCGTTATGGGTAGTACCTGCCCTACAGCCGAATGGGCAGGTATATATGAGTTTGCCGCAGACGTTCAGCTGCGCAGTGCGCTCAAGATCTCCGGGAGCAGCACGTCGCGGTTCTCCTCCGATACCTCGATCAGGCGCACGTTCGGGTGGCTGCGGATGGCGGCGGCGAGCGGGGTGTCGGCCTTTTTCTGCACCACGCCGAGGATGGGGACGCATCCATCCAGAAGCGTCCGGATGCGTGCGGAATACGTGTCCGCGTGCCGCTCCATGCGGCCGATCTCGTCCATCAGCACAAGGTCGCAGTCCTCCGCGCCCTTCAGCGCGTCCATGCCCGCCGTTTCAAACGCGTCCGGGAACGACGCGATGCCGAGTTCCGGGCGGCGGATGCCAACACGGTTCTGTGCGCCGCAGAGCAGATCCTGCGCGGCGGCGGGATGCAGATAGACGGGTCTGCTGCCGTCCGCCTCCGGCTTTGCCGAGACGGTGCGGAAGCCGCCCAGCCGCTCCGGCTGCAAAGCGTCCAGCGCGGCGGCGATCAGCGTGCTTTTCCCGATCTGCACAGGACCGGTCAGAAATACGTGCATCCTTACCCCTCCTCCCGCGGCTTTTTCGCGGTCCCGGAGCGCTTCGCCCGGTGCAAGATCATCTCTGCCGCGATCGACACGGCGATCTCCGCCGGAGTCTGGCCGAGAATGTCCAGCCCGATGGGCGCGTGGATGCGGGCAAGCTCCGCCTCCGGGATGCCGTTTTCCATGAGATACGCATTGGTCGACGCAATTTTATGGCGGCTGCCGATGCAGCCGATATACGTCGCGGGCGAACGCATCGCCTGCAGCAGCACCTCGCGGTCGGCCTGATGGCCGGGGGTCATGATGCAGATGTAATCGTTTTCCGTGAGCGTCAGATGCGCGCCAATGTCCAGATAATCGCCGAGAATGACGCGCTCAGCCTGCGGATAGTGCTCCGGCGTGGCAAATCCCGGCCGGTTGTCATAGACCACAACGCGGAAATCGACCGAAGCCAGCACCGGCACGAGCGCTGCGCCGACGTGCCCACCGCCGAAGATATACGCATAGCCCGCCCGCGTGAGCGGCTCGACGTAATAGCGCGGCTCACCCTTTTTCGTGACCGCGTCCGCGCGGAGCATCGGGCGCAGCTCGTCCGGTGTGATGCAGTCCGTGAAGCGCAGACCATGCGCCTCATCATAGGTCCCCATTGCGCTGACGCAGCCATCGTCCATGCGGTAGATGAGCCAGCTGTTCTGATTGCCGTTCAGAAGCTCCAAAATGCCGCGCAGCAGCGCGGTATCCACCTCGGCCTGCGGGTCAAAATACTGAAAATAGACCGTCACGTTGCCGCCGCAGATCATACCAATATCCGCGACCTCGTTGGGGGCCAGGCAGTAGCCGTGCACGAGGGACTGTTTCGTTTTCAGGACCTCCATCGCCAGCTTCCCGGATTCCAGCTCGACCGCGCCGCCGCCGACGGTGCCCTCCGTATGGCCGTCGGCGAAGACGGCCATTTTTGCGCCCGCACCGCGCGGCGTGGAGCCGGACGAGGCGAGAATGCTGCACAGCACGACGCCCTCGCCCTGCGCGAGCGCTTGCAGCATGGATGTGAAAAGCGCTTTCATACAAGATCCTCCATTCTGATCGTCAGGATGCCAAGCCGCTTGGTCTGCGGCAGATAATACGGGTACTGCGCGTTGTCCGTCCGCAGCAAACGCGGCAGGACGGCCTCGGGCGTGATCGCGTCGGGCGTTTCGTCCCGGCTGTAGATGCGGAAGAATCGGACGGCTTCGTCCAGCGACGCAAACGGCTGTCCGTGCTCCAGCTCCTGCGCGTCAAATTCGAACGGCACGCCCAGTTTGCGGAGCGTTTCGCAGACGGCGGAAGCCGTCTCGCCGCGAATGGGCTGCTCTGTCAGAGAAAACCGGTGTAAATCGTAGTTCTTTTTGATGATAATGACCGTTTTCGCGCACTGTCTGCGCGCGACGGGAAGAATTTCCGCAAGACTGCCGAAAAAGCAGAAGACCATCGCGTCGTACTGCGTTTTGTCCTCCGACGTCAATAAATCGCAGTGCAGCGGCGTGATATTTGTGAGCTGCCGCGTTCGGATGGTCTGCCGCAGCACGTCCAGCGCCTCGTCAGACACGTCCGCCGCTGTGATTTTCTCGAAATACGGACTCAGCGCGGCGGATAACGCTCCCAGCCCGCACCCCGCGTCGCAGAGCGTGCGGCAGTTTGAAAGCTTGGGTGTGAGAATGGCGGCGAGCCGCGCGTGATAGTCGCTTTTTTCATTCGCCGCCTGCATGAACCGGATCATGTCCGGTGTCCAGACAAACATACCTCTATTCCTCCTGGGCGTAGGTAACCGCTGATTGAATCGGCAAGAGTTGTCAGCGAGAGATTTTGTCCCAAATGAAAGTTTGAAAACGCAGGAATACTTTGTGTATTTCAAGTTTTTCAAGCTGCACAGTTGGGGCAAAAGCTCCGCTGACAACCGCAGACGATTTAATCATCGGTCACATAGGGCGTACAGACGGAAAAGACGCGGCTGCCGGCCTGCACCTGCGTGACGGCGACCGGAACGCCGTAGAGCGTCTGCAAAAGCTCCGGCGTGAGCACCTGTCCCGGCAGGCCGAAGGCCAGCACCCGTCCGTCCTTCAGCGCCAATACCTTTGTCGCATAACGGAAGGCCTGATTCGGCTCGTGCGTGGAAAAAATGACGCTGTAGCCACCCGCCGACAGCGCTTCAATGCGCTGCATGACGCGGAAGCTGTTGCCATAGTCAAGACTCGCCGTCGGCTCGTCCATGATGAGCGTGTGCGCGTTCTGGATCAGCGCCCGGCCGAGCAGCATCAGCTGCCGTTCGCCGCCGGAGATGCGCATACACCCGCGCGAAGCCAGCGCGCCGATGCCAAGCTCGTCCAGAATCCGCTGCGCTGCGTTTGTCTGCTCCCGAGAGGGGCTGTCAAACGGCCCGAGCTGCGCGCCAAGGCCCATCAGAACGCTGTCGAGCACCGTATGGTCGAACGCCGGACTGTAGGACTGCGGAATATATGCAAGCTCTGCCGCCAGTGCGCGGCGGGAATAGTCCCGCACGTCGCGGCCCGCGATTTTGACGCTGCCGCGCTTCGGCTCCAGAAAGCCGAGCAGACAGCGGAACAGCGTGCTCTTTCCCACGCCGTTCGGGCCGAGCACGGCAATGCGTTCGCCCCTGTCCGCGCAGAAGCTGACGCTTTTTAATACGTCCGCCTCGCCATAGGAAAACACAAGGTCAGATACCTCAAGCTGCATCCCGCGCGCCTCCCTTCACAATTAAATAGAGGAACAGCGGCGCGCCGACAAGGGCCGTGAGGATGCCGAGCGGAATTTCGCTCGGCGTGAGGCACCGCGCCAGATCGTCGACCAGCATGAGAAAGCTTGCGCCCAGCAGCATCGAGCACGGCAGCAGAAGCCGGGTGTTCTGTCCGACGAGCAGACGGCAGATGTGCGGGATCACGAGTCCCACCCAGCCGATCATGCCGCTGATGGAGACGCTGGCCGCCGTTGCAAGCGTCGCGCAGACGATGACGGCCAGCCGCAGGAGCTTCGTATTGACGCCCATGCTGCGCGCCTCAGCCTCGCTGATGGTCAGCAGGTTCAGCCGCCAGCGCAGGAAAAACAGCGGGATCAGGCCCAGCAGAATGGGATCCATCGCAAAATGCAGATCGTCCAGCCGCACAGCGGTCAGTGCGCCCATCAGCCAGTAGGTGATGGCGGGCAGCTGCTCGTTCGTGTCGGCGACCAATTTAATAAAGGAGGTTCCGGCGGAAAACAGCGACCCGACCATCACGCCCGCCAGCACCATCGCCAGATTCGAGCGCATCCGGCTCAGCCGCCCGACCAGATACGTCAGTCCCACCGCCGCAAGGCCGAAGAGGAACGAGCCTGCCGTGATGACGGCGTAGCTCGCGCCGAGCAGAATCGCCAGCGCCGCACCGAAGCACGCGCCGGTCGACGCGCCCAGCAGATCGGGCGACACCATGGGGTTGCGGAACATGGCCTGATACGACGCGCCCGCGGCGGAGAGCGCCGCGCCGATGAGCGCGGCGGACAAAATGCGCGGCAGGCGGATCTGGATGACGACGGAGGCCTCCTCCGGCGTCCATGTGGGCGTGAGGCGCAGATGCCCGCGCGAAACGCCCGACAGCGCCCGGTCCGCCAGCAGCCGCGCGGTCTGTAATGCCGAGACGCGGTACCGGCCCAGCAGGAACGACAGAAAAAAGACCGCCGCCAGCAAAATCAAAAGGATCAGGACACACCGCCTGCCCGTTTTTTCAGGTTTCATCAGCCTACTCCAAACAAAAGCGTTGTTTTTCATACCGTACCACCCTTTGCGTCTTCCTGTCAAGCAAAAGCACCGGATTTTATTCGGAATTGCCGAATCTTACAGAAAATCCGCCCCTGCGCGGGCCGGACGAGCTGAACAGGCAATATGCGTATTTTATTGCAGCATATGCATTGCGATTTCGTCCTCAATCAGCACGTTTACACTGCTTCAGATACTCTTCTCTTGTAATCATCATGTGGAGAAAACCGTCCTCCACGCCTAACTCCCGAAAGCCTGCCCTGCGATGGGTCTCCCATGCAGCGATTTCGTTCCGGGTGACCGCGAAGTCGTTATGGATTCTGGAAATGCTGCAATCACGGAACGCGTGATCCAGCATCAGTCTCAGCGCGGGAACGGCATAGCCCTTGCCCCGGAAGGGGGCATACATCACAATGCCCATATCCCACCAATCCTTTTCGGGCGTATAGTGGAAGTTCACATCGCCGATCCATGCGCCGTCTAGGCTGCGTTTGATGTAAGCATAGAAGCGCTCCGGCTCATTTCCTACCCAGCTATCGTACCAATCGGCAAGCGCCTTGTCCGGGCAGTCGATGCAGCCGGTGTCCCGATGGTAGCCCGCATAGGCAACATCCCAGCCCGCGTTGTAAGCCATCGTTTCCGGGTCAGCCATCATCTGCTGATAGAACCACAGATCTTCCCGCTTGGGGATGTACAGTTCAAGCTCTCGTGTAATATATGCCATAACGCGCCTCCGTATTTTTAGGATAATCTATGGTCGATCGTGTTTTATCATATTCTTATCACGCCATCAAGCGACGATACGCATGGCGGCTTCGAAAAATACCGCTGCTTCGTTAGACACGCGCTGTGTCCGGCGATTTTATAGACGGACAATTTATGGGGAGGCGACAATTTCTGCGCCTCTCGCAGAAGGCCGCGCGATAAACCGCCGCAGACATTCGTTGATGCAAATATCTGCGATGGGCCAAAGTATTTATCGCGTATGCAGGACCTGCGCCGCCCGATCCGGGTAATCCGTGATCAGCGCGTCCGCGCCGACGCTGGCGAGATAGGCCATGTCTTCCTCGGCATTGACTGTCCAGTACTGAATGGCCAGATCATGCGCGTGGGCAAAGTTGATGACCGTTGTGGTGCCGAGGTTGATGCCGAAGCTCGACTCCGCGTTGCCGAACGGCAGCTGGAGCACGTCGTAGGAGCAGGTGAAATCCGTTTTGCCGGTCAAGGCGGCAAAGTAGAACTGCACGACCTCCACCGGGCTGGCGCTGCGGTGCATGTCCGGGTAGTTCGCCGTGATGTAGTCCGCGACCTCATCGCGGAAGCTGCCGACGATGACGCGGTCGAGCAGATTTCGCTCGTTCAGCGTCGCATACAGCTGGTCTGCCGCGGCCAGACCGACCTCGCCGCCGTCCTTGATCTCAATAATGTACCGATAGTCCCCGGCAGAGGTCAGATAGTCCAGCACCTCGTCCAAAGACAAAATGCGCAGCTCGTCCGGCACGGCGTCGCCGTGTAAATCCGTATACGGCGTTTCGCCCGCGTCATTTACGAACTGCGCCGCTATGTTCAGATCCTTCAGCTCTGCCAGCGTCTTATCCCGGACAAGCACGTTTTCCGCTCCAAACACGGTCACGGCATCCGACACGCGGTCGAGCGTGGAATCATGCGAGAGCACCAGAACGTCGTCCGCCGTCATATGCAGGTCGAACTCGAAATAATCCACCTGCACATCCGGGTTTTCCGCACAGCCGCGGAACGCCGCCAGCGTCTCCTCCGGGAACTCGCCCGCGCCGCTGCGGTGCGCCGAGATCGCCGTTTCACCGGTGATGAACGGGTTGTTCGTTTCGTATTGCTTCAGATTTTTCGGATTCGAACGATGATGGAACTGCGCAATGCCGATAATTGCAATCACAACTACGATGCAGAGCAGCACGAGAAGGCTCCTGCCGATGACTTTTTTGACTTTCATGATGATTCTCCTGACTGTCATATTTGCATAATCTATGGTCAATCGCATTTTATCATATTTTCCGCCGCGCCATCAAGAGACGATACGCATGATGGCTGCGAAAAATGCCGCAGGCTCGTTAAAACAATGCGGCATCCGCCGCACATCTGCCGGGCTCATACTCCCGTGTCAGCGGGCATATACTCCAATAGCATACACAGCCTGGAGGTGCCCGTATGACAGAGGACTTACTCACCAGAGCCAGAGAGCTGGCTGTGTACATCATCGAGAACCGCGCCACCATCCGGCAGGCGGCAAAGCACTTCGGACTTTCCAAATCGACCGTGCATAAGGATCTTTCCGAGCGGCTGCCGATGGCGAACCGCGCGCTGTATCTTTCTGTGCGGGAGATTCTCGACCAGAACAGGGCCGAGCGCCACATCCGCGGCGGTCTGGCTACGAGAAAGAAATATAAGGGGTTCTGAATCTTGTCGTTTTCCGGGCGTTTTCCCGTTTTTTGGGGGAAACGTCCGGCTTTTTATACAGCTTGCTAAAAATTTGTGAGTTTCGATAAAATTTTTTGAGAAATGGGTTGATTCTTTGGTGCGGAAGGTATATACTTGGAATCAGGAAACAACTCCATTCAACAACAACACAACGTTCAGGAGGCAAAGAGTCATGAAATATGGTCGTACATTCAATTTCTCCGCAGGCCCCGCAATGATGCCGGAGCCCGTGCTGGAGGAGATCCGCGACGAGATGATGAACTACCGCGGCAGCGGCATGTGCGTCATGGAAATGAGCCACCGTTCCCCTGTTTTCCAGCAGATCATCGACGAGGCCGAGCAGGATCTGCGCGACCTCATGGGCATTCCCGACAACTATAAGGTTCTGTTCATTCAGGGCGGCGCAACGCTGCAGTTCTCTATGATCCCCATGAACCTCATGAAGAATGGCAAGGCCGTCTACATCGAGACCGGCGCATGGTCCAAGAAGGCCATCGCGGAAGCCAAGAAGGTCGGCGAGGTCATCGTCGCCGCTTCCAGCAAGGACAAGAACTATACCTATGTTCCCGACTGCTCCGATCTGGATATCCCCGAGGACACCGATTACGTCTACATCTGCGAAAATGAGACGATCCATGGCGTGACGTGGAACAAGCTGCCCAACACCAAGGGTCATGTGCTTGTTTCCGACCAGTCCTCCATGTTCCTCTCCAAGCCCTGCAACGTGTCCGATTACGGCATGATCTACGCGGGCGTGCAGAAGAATGTCGGCCCCGCCGGCATGGTCGTCGTCATCGTCCGTGAGGATCTGATCCGCGACGATCTGAAGGATCTGCCCATCTACCTGCAGTACAGCACGCACGCAGGCGCAGGCTCCATGTACAACACCCCGAACTGCTGGGCCATCTACTGCTGCGGCAAGGTCTTCAAGTATCTGAAGAGCATCGGCGGCCTCGAAGAGATGCACAAGCGCAATCTCGACAAGGCGAAGGTCTTCTATGACTTCCTGGATTCCTCCAAGATGTTCAAGGGCACCGTCGAGCCTGAGTTCCGCTCCCTCATGAACATCCCGTTCGTGACCGGGTCTGCCGATCTCGACAAGGAAGTCGTCGCCGCCACCAAGGCAGCCGGCTATGATAACCTCAAGGGCCACAAGTCCGTCGGCGGCCTGCGCGCTTCCATCTACAACGCCATGCCCAAGGAGGGCGTGGAAGCGCTCGTCGAGTTCCTCAAGAACTTCGAAGCCAACTACGGCAAATAAGAAAACCTACAAGGCGCGGCATATCCTGTCGCGCCTTATTTCACAGAACAAATATAAGGAGATTTTATCATGCGTATTCTCGTAACTGATGGAATGGACAAGACCGCAATGGCGCAGCTGCGTGAGGCAGGCCACGAGGTCGTCGAGCAGTTCTATGCTCCGGAAGAACTGGGCGCGGCTCTGCGTGAGTTTGACGCAGTCGTCGTCCGCTCCAAGACCAAGGTCCGCGCGAACCACATCGACGAGGCCAAGGGCGGCAAGCTGAAGCTCATCATCCGCGGCGGCGTCGGCGTTGACAACATCGATGTCAAGTATGCAGAGGCCAACGGCATCACTGTCAAGAACACCCCGAAGGCTTCTTCCCAGTCCGTCGCAGAGCTGGCCATGGGCCATATGTTCTCCTGCGCACGCTACCTGTCCATCGCCGGTCACACCATGCGCGAGGGCAAGTGGGAAAAGAAGGCATACGGCAAGGGCATTGAACTGCAGGGCAAGACCCTCGGCATCGTCGGCTTCGGCCGCATCGGCCAGCATCTGGGCGTCATGGCCAAGGCTATCGGCATGACTGTCATCGCCTTCGATATCTTCCACATCCCCGGCATCGAAGAACAGCTGGGCATCCCCTATGTCGAGATGGACGAACTGCTTGCCAAGTCCGACTTCATCTCCGTCCATGCCCCGGCAGTTGACGGCGGCGCACTGATTAACGCAGAGCGCATCGCAAAGATGAAGGACGGCGTGTGCATCATCAATACCTCCCGCGGCACCAACGTTGACGAGGCCGCTCTGCTGGCCGCGCTCGAATCCGGCAAGGTCCGCGCCGCCGGTCTGGACGTCTACGCTGACGAGCCCGCCTCCAACTCCGCGCTGTACTCCCATCCGATGGTCTCCTGCACGCCGCATATCGGCGCTGCCACCGTTGAGGCGCAGAAGCGCATCGGCGCGGAGATCGTGGACATTATCACGAATTTCGGCAAATAATTTCAGTCATTTCGCACAAGGCGTTTGCGCTTGTATTTCTGGCGCGGATGCGATATGATAATTCTGAGCAATCTGTAAAAGGATCGCAATAGATTGGTACATTTTTTTGAGGAGGATTTACCAAAATGAATGCTTATGTTGCCAGTGTCATCGACTATGTCAAGCAGGCACACGGAAACGAGCCTGAATTCGTTCAGACCGTAGAAGAGGTTCTCTCTTCCGTTTCCCCGATCATGGACGCGCATCCCGAATACGAGAAGGTTGACCTTCTGAAGAGAATGGTCGAGCCGGAAAGAATGTTCACATTCCGCGTCTGCTGGATGGATGACAAGGGCGAATACCATACAAACCGCGGCTGGCGCTGCCAGTTCAACGGCGCCATCGGCCCGTACAAGGGCGGCCTGCGCTTCCAGAAGAACGTTTACGAAGGCATCATCAAGTTCCTCGGCTTCGAGCAGACCTTCAAGAACTCCCTGACCGGCCTGCCCATGGGCGGCGCAAAGGGCGGCTCCGACTTCGATCCTGCCGGCAAGTCCGACGCGGAAGTCATGCGCTTCTGCCAGAGCTTCATGACCGCTCTGTACCGCTACATCGGGCCGGACATCGACGTTCCCGCGGGCGACATGGGCGTCGGCGGCCGTGAGATCGGCTACCTGTACGGCCAGTACCGCCGTCTGAAGGGCGTCTGGGAGAACGGCGTTCTGACCGGCAAGGGCATGACCTACGGCGGCTCCCTGATCCGTCCGGAAGCGACCGGCTACGGCGCTGTCTACTATCTGCAGGAAGTCCTGAAGCACGAGAACGACACCATCGAGGGCAAGCGCCTCGCGATCTCCGGCTACGGCAACGTTGCATGGGGCATCATGAAGAAGTCCGCTGAACTCGGCGCGAAGGTCACCTACTTCTCCGGCCCGGACGGCTATGTCCATGACCCGGACGGCGTCAACACCGACGAGAAGCTGAACTTCATCCTTGAGATGCGTGCAAAGGACCCGATGCACTGCAAGCCGTACGCCGACAAGTTCGGCTGCGAGTTCGTCGCCGGCCAGAAGGCCTGGGGCGCGAAGGATGTCGATGTCAACATGCCGTCCGCCATGCAGAACGACGTTCGCATGGGCGAGGCTGAGAAGATCGCCGCCTCCGGCGTCAAGTACTACATCGAGGTCGCCAATATGCCGACCACGAACGACGCTCTGAACTATCTGCGCGCGCAGAAGCACATGGTCGTCGCTCCGTCCAAGGCTGTCAACGCGGGCGGCGTCGGCGTTTCCGGCCTCGAAATGAGCCAGAACTCCGAGCGTCTGGTCTGGACGGCTGAGGAAGTCGATGCGCAGCTGCACAAGATGATGAAGAACATCCACAAGGTCAGCGCAGAGGCTGCCGAAGAGTACGGCCTCGGCTACGATCTGGTTGCGGGCGCCAATATTGCCGGCTTCAAGAAGGTCGCACAGGCCATGTACGAGCAGGGCGTGTTCTGATCTATTTCCATTCCATACACAGCAGCCCCAGCGGTTTTCACCGCTGGGGCTGTTCCATTCTTTTCAGTGCAGCACTGGCGCGGGAACGTCAAAGGCTCCCCTTTGCATAAAGGGGAGCCTTTTGCGCGTCTATGGCTTTATCTCCGGTCATTTCATCTGCGCGATATCGCAGACGATCTCGACGCACTTGTCAACGCCGAGCGTGCCGCTGTCGAGGCAGACATCGTAATTCTCGGCCTCGCCCCAGTTGCGGTTGGTGTAATGCTTGTAATAGACCTTGCGCTTGCTGTCCTTCTCCTGCAGGCGCTTTTCCATGGGCTTGCTCGTCTCGCCGTAGCGTTCGCGCACGCGGGCGGCGCGGTGGGCCATGTCGGAGTGGATGAAAATGTGCAGGCAGTCCGGCTGATCCTTCAGGATGAAGTCGGCGCAGCGGCCGACGATAACGCACGGACCCTTGCTGGCAAGATCGCGGATGACGTTTGTCTGGCAGACGTAGAGCTTATCCGACACGGACATGGTATCGACCAGACCCATCGGGTGCGAGGAGACGGCAATATTAAACAGGAAGCTGCTGGTGACAGAGGCGTATTCGCCGATCTCCTCGATGAACTCATGCGAGAAGCCGCTTTCTTTGGCGACCTTGTCGACCAGCTCCTTGTCATAATAGGGGATGCCGAGCTTCTCGGCCACCGCCTTGCCGATGCTTCGTCCGCCGCTGCCAAACTGGCGGCTGATGGTGATGACCTTATTTGTCATAGGAACTCCCCCTTTATTTTGGTGGCTTCATTATACACCAAAATCGGCGGGTTGACAAATAAAAATTTTCGCCTGCGCGATGGTCTCCGTGATCTCAGCAGGAGCGGGACACTGCTCCGCCCGGCAGACTGCATTTGTTTTATAGGAATTTACGGCAAATTCGCAAGCACCTGCCTGCTCGCCCGTTGGGAAGCTACGAATTCGCTGAAAATTTCCGTTAAAAACGGTGCATCCTGCCGGGCGGCGAGAACCCCGTCCCTTGCCAGCTGCATTTGGTTTTTACAGATATGGCCGCATATCCTTGACCAGCTGGTCCTCCAGCCGGATGAGCGACTGGGCGAGGCCCCGCGCGTCCTCGTCCGCTGTGGGGAACTGGTTGCAGTAGCGGGCGAGCGACTTGATGCCCATCGAGCAGCCGGTCGAGACGAGATCGGCTGTCGTCGCGTCTCCGGGCTTCATGGAAAGCATCGCCTGCGTTTTCAGATACGACATGGCGCGCGCAGCCGGGTCTGCGCGCTTCGGCTCCTTGCCCTGGCGGCGCAGCCGGTCCTCCGCCTGTGCGGCAAGCTGCTCGTGCTGGCGCTTGCTGTCAAGCAGGCGCTTTTGCAGCGGGCCCTCCGGGCTGTTTTTCAGCACATCCTCCAGTGAGCGGATGGCCATATCCGTCCCCGCCGCGCACTCCGACAGCAGATGCAGGGTATCTTCGTTCATATACATCTCCTCCTTCTGCGAGTATTGTGTTCCAAAATAGAAAAAAGTATGATACAATACGAAAAAAGGAGGCGCTGCTATGCGTATGGAACGGACGGTCCGCGAGATCGCGGGCGATTATGCCGTGCTGGAAAACGAGACAGGCGGCACAACGGAGGTCGCGCTGGCGCTGCTGCCGGACGGCATTGCCGAGGGCACGGTGCTGATTTTTGAAAATTTTGAATACCGTATAAAGGAGAATATGCCATGATCCGTCATATCGTCATGTGGAAATTCCGCGAGGGAGAAGCGGAAAACCGTGAAAAATTCCTGTCTGGCCTGCAGGCGCTGGACGGCGTGATCCCGGAGATCCGTCATATGGAGATCCACCGCAGCTGCAAGCCCGGCAATCCCTACGACGCCTGTCTGATCGCCGATTTTGACGATCTGGAGGCGCTGTCCCGTTACAAAAACGACCCGCGCCATGTCGCGGTGTCCACGCTCTGCAAGTCCATCCGCGAATCGCGCGGCGCGATCGACTACGAGCTGTAAGCCCGGTATATCGATTTACCGTTTCAGGAGGGAGCTTCATGAAGACCAAACATATTCAGAAGCAGCTGGATTTCTTCGTCCGCGACAAGGCGCACCACGCCTACCGCAAGCCCGCCGAAGACGTGCACGCGCTGGCCGCAGAATTTGCAGCGCAGGGACTTGACGATATGCAGCGCTCGGTCGCGCGGCTGCGCTATGTGCTGGCGCAGGAAACGCCCGTCGTTTTCCCGGATGAGCGCATCACGCTGCTGCGCACCGTGCGCACCATTCCGGAGATCCACACAGAAGAAGAGGACAGGCAGCTGCACGAGACGCACGCGTTCCATGAAAACGGCCACGTATTCAATATGTGCCCCGATTACGGGATGCTGATGGCGGACGGCTTTACGAAAAAGGCCGAAAAGATTCGCACGCAGCTGGAAAAGGCAGAAACGGCGGAGCAGAAGGAATTTCTGCAGGCCATGCTGGACGTGCTTTCCATCGTGACGGACTTCGCCGCGCGCTACCGCGAGGAGGCGCTGCGCGTAGGCAACCAGACGGTTGCGGACACGCTTTCCAAGATCCCCGCCAATGCGCCCGAGACGCTTCTCGAAGCGCTGCAGTTCCTGCGCCTGCTGCATTACGCTATGTGGTGCAACGGCAACTATCACAATACCATCGGCCGCATCGACCAGTTCCTGTACCCCTATTACCGGCACGATCTGGACGCAGGGCTTCTGACAAAGGACGGGGCGCTTGAGCTGCTGGAGGAGTTTTTCGTCTCCTGCAACCGCGACAGCGACCTTTACATCGGCATCCAGCAGGGCGACAACGGGCAGACCATCGTACTGGGCGGCTCGAACGAGGACGGCTCCGACGCGTATAACGACCTGTCCGAATTGTGCCTGATCGCCAGCCGTGATCTGTGCCTCATCGACCCCAAGGTCAATCTGCGCGTGCACAAAAACACGCCGCTGTCCGTCTACGAGCTTGCCACGACGCTCACACAGAAGGGCCTCGGCTTCCCACAGTATACGAACGACGAAATTGTCATTCCTGCGCTGCTGCGCTGGGGCTATGAGAAGCAGGACGCGTATAACTACACGCTGGCCGCCTGCTGGGAGATCCTTGTGACGGGATATATGGATCTTGTCAACTGGGACAGCCTGAACTTCCTCAAGACCGTGCAGGACGCCTGCGAGCATCTGCCGGAGTGCAAAACATATGAAGACTTCGCGGCGCTTGTGAAGCAGAATATCGAGGCGCAGGCCGGGGCGCTCATGGCGGAGACGAAAAACGTCTATAAAGAGCCGTCGCCCCTCGTGAGCCTCATGTGCCCGGACTGCCTCGAAAAGATGCGCGATATCTCGAAGCCCGGCAAGTATAATAACTACGGCTTCCACGGCGACGGGCTTGCCACAGCCGCCGATTCCATGGCCGCTGTACGCAAATACGTCTACGACGAGAAGACCTTCACGCCGGAAACCATGCTCGCCATGCTGCACGCCGATTTCAAGGGCTATGAGCGCGAACAGAATATGCTCCGCTACGAAGGCCCGAAGTTCGGCAACGACGATGATTTTGTCGATTCCATCGCCGTGCAGCTGCTCGACTGGTATGCCGACGCGCTGGAAGGGAAGAAAAACGACCGCGGCGGCTGCTTCCGCGCGGGCACGGCCTCGGCCATGTATTATATCTGGCATTCGAAGGACGCGCCTGCCTCGCCCGATGGCCGCAGCGCGCATGAGGCGCTGCCCTGCAACTACTCGCCGTCCCTCTTTGCCCGCTGCGAAGGCCCGATCTCCATCATCAAGTCCTTTGCCAAGCCGCATCTGACACGCGTGGCAAACGGCGGCCCGCTGACCGTCGAGCTGTCCGACACCATGTTCCGCAATGAGGACGCCATCCGCAAATGCGCCATGTTCGTCAAGAGCTTCATGGACATGGGTGGACACCAGATGCAGATCAACGCCGTCAACCGCGACAGGCTCCTTGACGCGCAGAAGCACCCGGAGAATTACCGCAATCTCATCGTGCGCGTCTGGGGCTGGAGCGGCTACTTCGTTGAGCTGAACGAGGTCTATCAGAACCATATCATCAAGCGCTCGGAAATGAGCCTGTAATACCGAAAGAAAGGAAGCATCACTATGCTGGAAGCACTGAAAGAACAGGTATTGAAAGCCAATCTGGCCCTGCCGAAGCACGATCTTGTCACCTTTACCTGGGGCAACGTCTCCGCCATCGACCGCGAAAGCGGCCTGATCGCCATCAAGCCGTCGGGCGTGGAGTACGATGAGATGACCGCCGACGACATCGTGCTCGTGAGTCTGGAGACTGGCGAACGCGTCGAGGGCCGTCTCAAGCCCTCGTCCGACACGCCGACGCACGTAGAGCTGTACCGGGCCTTCCCGTCCATCGGCGGCATTGTCCACACGCACAGCCGCTGGGCGACCAGCTTTGCGCAGGCCGGTGTCGGCATCGACGCCATGGGCACCACGCAGGGCGATTATTTCTACGGCCAGATCCCCTGCACCCGCAGCATGACGCCGGAGGAGATCAAGGACGCGTATGAAAAGAACACCGGCCTTGTCATCATCGAGGAATTCAAGCGCCGCGGCATCGACCCGGCACAGGTTCCTGCCGTGCTCGTCCACAACCACGGCCCGTTCACCTGGGGCAAGGACGCGGACGAGGCGGTCTACCACGCGGTCGTGCTCGAAGAGGTCGCGTTCATGAACTTCCACGCCAAACTGCTGAACCCCGCCGCTGGCCCCATGCCGCAGGTGCTGCTCGACAAGCACTATCTGCGCAAGCACGGTGCAAACGCCTATTATGGACAGGGCTGAGGCGCAGGCGGCGCTGCAGGCCTGCATCGCCGACGAGAATACTTATCAGTTCGCGCACTTTTCCCACCGCGACGCGTGGGAGCTTGGCCATGCGCTGGTGGACGCGTGCGAAAAGATGGGCGCGCCGCTTGCCGTGGAGATCGAGATCAATCACGTGATCGTCTTCCGCTATTACCCGGACGGCACGGGCGCATATCACGAGCAGTGGCTGCGGCGCAAACGGAATCTGGTCAACCTGCTTGAAAAAAGCTCCCAGCGCGCGTATTACGAGCTGGAGGTCAATTGCGAGGATCAGGAACGCGACTGGCGGCTGCCGCGCAGTGACTACGCCGCGTGCAGCGGCGCGTTCCCCATCCGCATCCGCGGCGGAAGCGTCATCGGCGTCGCCGCTGTCTCCGGCCTCCCGGACCCCGGCGACCAGACCGCCCTTCTGAACGGCCTGCGCGCTTATTTTGAAGCGCATTCATAAGGCTTATTCTATGCGCTGTCACAGAGACTTCTGTATCCTGCACAGTTCAGCGCGCGCTGAATTCTGCGGCAGAATCCCTCCGCTATTGACGCGCCGACAGAACAAACGGCTCCCGTATGCAGCTGCATACGGGAGCCGTTGGCTATATGGATAAGCTGCTGCTGTCGTTGCAGCAGCGCCTCATAGGTAATGTCATCAACTTAAGACCATAGACGGTTTGTTTTACGCAAAAACCGTTGAAATGCAACCGCAGTTGGTAGGGGCGGGGCTCTGCTCCGC
>JABLTO010007499.1_pt1 | contig 38571 bp, 39 predicted proteins | sample 7160091 | NCBI WGS metagenome assembly JABLTO01 (sample SAMN14651225, study PRJNA627086) | human gut metagenome | isolation source: feces | host: Homo sapiens
ATGTAGGCTAACGCCTTTAAGAGTAAGAATTGTAATACATTTAAAGGCTAGACGTGAAGCCTAATTTATATACATTATTATACGAGGGGGAAAATAAAATGTCTTTTCATAATTTTAAATCTGGTTGTTTAATTTGTGGAAATGAAATTATTGTAGAAAGTAAAGAAGTAGAACATACTTGTGCAATATGTAATAAGAAATTTATATCTTCAACTATTTGTAGTAATGGTCATTATGTTTGTGATAAATGTCATAGTAATTCCACGGAGTTTATTAATTTATTATTAAATTCCAAAGAAAGTGACCCCACAATATTATTTTCACAAATAGAAAATTTGCCTTCTGTACATATGCATGGACCTGAACATCATATTATAGTTCCATGTGTCTTATTAACTGCTTATAAAAATTGTGGAGGTAATATTGATTTAAATTCATCAATTGAAACTGCAATTCAAAGGGGCAAACAAGTTCCTGGAGGTACTTGTGGATTTTTCGGTACTTGTGGGGCTGCTGTTGGTACTGGAATTTATGCAAGCATAGTAACTAATTCCTCTCCTCTTAATGAAAAATCCTGGTATAAACCACAAAAACTTGTATCAAGAGTTATAAATAGACTTGCCCAAGAAAATGCTGTTCGATGTTGTAAAAGAACTTCACGCCATGCAATTTTAGAATCAATTGACTGGACTAAAGAATATTTGGGAATAAATTTAGATAAAAGTAAATTTTTATGTACTTTATCTTCTCATAATAAGGAATGTCTTCACGAAAACTGTCCTTTTTATAATAGAAGGTAAATACACAGGAGGATAAAAATGAGATATGTTATTGTAAGTGTTGTGAAAGGAAAAGCAGGCAATTTTAATAATAATCTTAGAAAAGAAGTTTTTCAAAAATTTAATGCTAAATCATCTAAACTGCCTGCTCATTTTACTATTAAAGCACCTTTTGAGTATGATGATATTGAGGAATTGGAAGAAGTTTTACAAAATTTTTGCAAAACTCACAAAAGAGCGCCTTATAAAATAAAAAATTATAACCATTTTGACAATAGAGCCATTTATATGGAAGTTATAATGAGCAAAGAAGGCAAGAAGTTACATGATGATTTATTTGATGAATTAAATAAAATAAGCTATATAAACTTTGGTGAAAAAGATGGTAAAGACAAAATTTTTCATGTTACAATTTCTTCAAAGAAAATACAAACAATATTTGATGAGCTTTGGGATTATGTGAATTCTATTCCTTGTGATTTTGATTGTGAATTTGACAATGTATCAATTTTCAAGTGGAAAAACAATACTTGGATATTACACAAAGAATATAAATTTAATTAAGTTCTATTTATATATTACTAACACAGCTTTATCTACTTATTTTTTAATTTATTTACAATTTATGTAATTATATTTATTAATGATATTCTTTTTTATATTTATGTTAATAATAACAATAAAGTGTTCGAGCTATTTTATTTTACATTTCATCCAGCTTATGTTATACTATATGAGTTATTTTTTAGAAAGGAAGAATTAATAAAATGACAACAAAACATAAAATTATTAATATCGCTGTTATTGCCCACGTCGATGCTGGAAAATCAACTCTAGTTGATGCTTTCTTATCTCAAAGTGGTGTATTTAGAGCAAACGAAGTAGTTAAAGACTGTGTAATGGATAGTAATGACCTTGAAGCAGAAAGAGGTATAACAATATATTCTAAAAACTGTTCTATAAACTATAAAGATTACAAAATAAATATAGTAGATACACCAGGACATAGTGACTTCTCTTCTGAAGTTGAACGTGTTATAAAAACTGTTGACACTGTTGTATTACTAGTAGATGCATCTGAAGGGCCAATGCCTCAAACAAGATTCGTTTTACAAAAATCTTTAGAATTAGGTTTAAGACCAATATTATTCATAAACAAAATAGACAAATCAGACCAAAGAGCTGAAGAAGTTGTTGATGAAGTATTCGATTTATTCGTAGACTTAAATGCAACTGATGAACAATGTGAATTCCCAATAATCTACGGTATAGCTAAACAAGGTATAGCTAAAAGAGAAATGGATGATGATTCAACTGACTTATCTCCATTATTCGAAACTATAGTTGAACATGTTGAAGCTTACCCTGATTATGACGATAAACATCTTCAATTACAAATATCTGCTCTAGCTTATGATAACTTCGTAGGAAGACTTGGAATAGGTAGAGTTTACAAAGGTACTGTAAAATCAGGAGAACAAGTTTCTGTTTGTAAAGCTGGAGAAGTTGTATCTAGAGGAAAAATAACTAAACTTTCAGTTTACGAAGGATTAAAACAAGTTGAAGTTGACGAAGCTCACTCAGGAGACATCGTAGTTGTAGCAGGTATACCTGATATATCTATAGGTGAAACAATTTGTGAAGTTGGACATCACTTACCAATGGAAATGATACATATAGAAGAACCTACTTTATCTATGAACTTCTTAGTAAATGATTCTCCATTTGCAGGTAAAAGTGGTAAATTCGTTACTACTAGACACTTAAAAGACAGATTAGATAAAGAACTAGAAGTTAACGTTGGTTTAAAAGTTGAGCCAATGGATACAACTGACGGATATAGAGTATCTGGTAGAGGTGAACTTCACTTATCTATACTTCTTGAAAATATGAGACGTGAAGGTTATGAAATAGGTGTTTCTAAACCAGAAGTTTTAATGCATAGAGATGAAGACGGAAAATTATTAGAACCAATTGAAAAAGTTATAATAAACTGTCCTGAAATATACTCTGGAACTGTTATAAACAAAATGAACTTAAGAAAAGGTATGATGGAAGCTATGTCTATAGAAGGAGATTACGTAAAAATCGAATTCTCTGCTCCAACTCGTGGACTTTTAGGATATAGATCTGAATTCATAAATGATACTCGTGGTGAAGGTAATATGGTTCGTTCATTTGCTAGATACGAAGAGTACAAAGGTGAAATACCATCAAGATCTAACGGTGTGTTAATATCTCAATGTGGTGGTACTACTATGGCTTACGGACTTAACGCTTTAAGTGAAAGAGCTACAATGTTCGTAGATCCAGGTGTAGATGTATACGAAGGTATGATAATAGGTATGAACTCAAGAAAAGACGATATGGTAGTTAACCCAACTAAAAATAAAAAATTAACTAACGTTCGTGCTTCTGGTTCAGATGATGCTATAAAATTAAATGCTGCTAGAACATTCACTCTAGAAGAAGCTTTAGAGTTTATAGATGATGATGAGTTAGTTGAAATAACTCCAGATGCTATAAGACTTAGAAAGAAATTCTTAAACGAGCATGAAAGACTTCAATACAACAAAAGAAGAAAAGCTGCTCAACAATAATAGAAAAAATCCGACGATTAATTTCGTTGGATTTTTTTATACAAAAAAAGACCGATTAAATCAGCCTTTCATTTATGATAAAATATATTAATTACTCTTCTATTAAGTTATTTTCTGATATATATGATAAAAATGATAATCCAAGCATAATTACTACTAAAACTGCTGTTATAAGTACAATTGCCATATTCATTCCTCCTTTTGTTTATATTATAATCCCCCAATATGAATAATTTATGAATTTAATAAGAATTGAAATTCTTTTTTATTTCCGTTATAAATTTTCAATTTTCCAATTAAATAAATAAACTAATATTATGATATCATACTTTCATTATTTAAGTGTTAAAAATTTGTAATCTTCTTTGATTTTTAATGTTTTTTTATAATAGTTTTTATTTTCATATTTTTCTTGACATAGTGAAAATAATTGATTAGAATTTAAATAATTTAATATAAAAAAGCTATGATTAGGAAGAGTAAATTTAAAATCGATTATCAGAGAGGGAAATTCATAGGCTGAAAGATTTCCTTAATTAGATAAATTGAAAACTACCTAGGAGCTGCATTCTGAAGTTATCTATGATTTTAGTAAGAATAGACGTTTTACACACGTTATATGTATTAAGTGGATTTTAAATCAATTCGGGTGGAACCGCGGGAATATACTCTCGTCCCTTTTAGGGATGAGAGTTTTTTTATTAGAGGAGGTAATTAAATATGTACTTTATAAGTACCAGAGGAAAAAAAGAAAAAATAAAAGGTTCTCAAACCATAATAAATGGTATTTGCAGTGATGGTGGATTATATGTACCAGAAAGTTTTCCAGACGTTTCTGATAAGCTTGATAATTTAGTAAATTTATCTTATAAAGATTTATGTTTTGAAATTTTAAAATTATATTTAGATGATTTTACAGAAGAAGAACTTAAAAATTGTATAAACAAAGCTTATGATGACAAATTTGACTGTAAAGAAATTGCACCTACAGTCAAAGTAAAAGATAAATACTTCTTAGAGCTTTATCATGGACCTACATGTGCATTTAAGGACATGGCACTTACTTTGATGCCTCTTTTGTTAGAGATATCTTTGAAGAAAAATAATATAAAAGAAGATATAGTAATATTAACTGCCACATCAGGTGATACAGGTAAGGCTGCTTTAGAAGGTTTTAAAAATTTAAATCAAGTAAAAATAATTGTATTTTTCCCTGAAGATGGCGTTAGTTCTATTCAAAAACTTCAAATGCAAAGTCAAGAAGGCAATAATACTTATGTAGTTTCCATAAATGGCAATTTTGACGATGCTCAAAGTGCAGTAAAAACTATTTTTAATGATGAAGAATTTAAAGAAATATTAAAAAATAATAACTATATATTATCTTCTGCTAATTCCATAAATATTGGTAGATTATTACCACAAATAGTTTATTATTTTTATTCTTATTTTGATTTAGTAAAAAATAAACATATAAAACTTAAAGATAAAATTAACTTCACTGTTCCTACTGGCAATTTTGGAAATATACTTGCTGCTTATTATGCAAAACTTATGGGACTTCCAGTAAATAAATTAATTTGTACTTCCAATGATAACAATGTTTTATATGACTTTTTTAATTCAGGAATATACAACAAAAATAGAGAACTCATTTTAACTTCATCACCATCTATGGATATTTTAATTTCCAGCAATTTAGAGCGTTTATTATTTGAAATATCTTCTAGAGATAGTGAAAAAGTAAATAATTTAATAAAAGATTTAAATAATAAGGGTTTGTATAAATTAGATACTAATATGAAAAAAAATCTTAACTCTTTTAGAAGTGAATATGCCAATGAATTAGAAGTAAAAAGAAATATTAATAAGGTTTTCAAAGAATATAATTATTTAATTGATACACATACTTGTGTTGCATATACATCTTATATGAAATATTTAAAAAAACACAAAGACTGTACTCCTACAGTAATTGTAAGTACTGCTAGCCCTTATAAATTTAGCAAAGATGTGTTGTACTCTTTAGGTGAGGAAGTAAATAATTTTGATAAATTTGAAATAATAGAAAAATTAAGCAAATTCTCTCATACTGAAATTCCTTATCCCATAAAAAAATTAAAAACTTCTTTAATTTTACATGATGAAAATTGTGAAAAAGATGAAATAAAAAGTGAAATAAAAAAAATATTAAAAATGTAGGTGATAAATATGTTAGAAGTAATAGTGCCGGCTACAAGTGCAAATATAGGCCCTGGCTATGATTGCCTTGGTATAGCTTTGAATTTGTATAATAAATTTTATTTTTGCGAAATAGAAAAGGGTTTAATTATAGATGAAAAGGAAGAAGAATATATAAATAAAGATAATTTAGTATATAAATCTATGATGTATTTCTTTGACAAGATAAAACCTAAAAAAATATCAAAAGGAATAAAAGTAAAAATTGTAGATGACGTTCCCATATCTAGAGGTCTTGGCAGCAGTGCAACTTGTATAGTTGCCGGATTATTAGCAGCTAATTACTTAAGTAATTCTCACTTAGATAAAAGTGAAATATTAAAACTTGCCACAGAAATAGAAGGTCATCCAGATAATGTAGCCCCTGCCCTTTATGGCAATATGATTATATCTTTGATAGAAGATAATAAAATAATTCACGACACTATTAAAATACCAGAAATTATTAGATTTTGTGCTATAATACCTGACTTTGAATTATCTACAGAAAAGGCTAGAAGTGTACTTCCAAAAACTATAGACCACAAAGATGGTGTATTTAATGTTTCAAGAGCTACTCTTTTAGTTACTGCTTTTATGAACAAAAACTTAGACCTTTTAAAAATAGCTTGTAAAGATAAATTTCATCAAGATTACCGTAGTCCTTTAATAAAAGATTATGACAAAGTTGTAAATCATGCCAATAAACTTAATTCCTTGGGAACATTTTTAAGTGGAGCTGGACCTACTATAATGTCTTTGACTACTGATGATGATACAAAATTTATTGATGAAATGGAATCTTTTTTATCTACTTTAGATGACAAATGGATAATTAAAGATCTACATTGCGACTTAAAAGGTGCTAGAGTAAATATTTTAGATTAAATGTATAAATAAAAAAGATACAGGTATCTTAAATTAATACCTATATCTTTTTTATTTTAAAAATTATTATAAAAATATTTTATATTTTCTATTATGGGTTTATAATATAAATTAAGTCTATTATTTCGATAATATTTTTTTCAAGTATTGATTTATTATAAAAAAATTATTAATATATAATAGATATGAAAAAAGTAAAGGAGAGTGATGGTAAATGGACAGTATTCCGATACCTGAGTTTCGGACTGTAGTATTTACAAATCACTTAATAATATCTATTTTAGACTAATACCTTTTATATATATTGGTCCTGTAATAGATATCATTAAGTGGCCAATATATAAAACTGAATAAAAGGATGTGTTACCATGATAAGATATTATAAAACAATTGAGACAAAACTAGAAAAGCTAAATGACTTTGAAGAAGGTTGTTGGATTAATATGGTAGAACCTAGTCATGAAGAAATAAGATATATTTCTGATAGATTCAATATAGATATTGATAGTTTAAATGCAGCTATAGATGAGGAAGAACGCTCTAGAATTGATGTGGAAGATAATCATACATTAATTTTAATAGATATTCCCATAGATGAGTCTGATTCTGACTCAGCACATTACTCTACTATACCCCTAGGTATAATACTTACAGAACATTCAATTATTACTGTATGTACTGCCCAAAGTAGAATTTTAAACGATTTTATAGTAGGTCATATTAAGGAATTTTATACTTTTAAGAAAACTCGTTTTATACTTCAAATTTTATATAAAAATGCAACTTATTATCTATTATATCTTAGAAGAATCAATAAAATGACTATTAAAATAGAACGTGAAATACACAAATCAATGAAAAACAAAGAACTTGTTCAATTACTTGAACTGGAAAAATCTTTAGTTTATTTTTCTACGTCCTTAAAAGCATTAGAACTAGTTTTAAACAAAATGCTTCGTACTTCTGCCATAAAAAAATATTCTGAAGACGAAGATTTACTTGAAGATGTTATTATTGAAAATAGACAGGCCCTTGAGATGGCTTCTATTTATGGAGATATATTAAGTAGAATCATGGATGCATTTAGTGCAATTATAAATAATAACCAAAATAATGTGATGCAACTTTTAACAGTTGTAACACTTATTTTATCTATTCCAACTATGATTTCAGGTTACTTTGGGATGAATGTGGATGTTCCTTTTGCAAATGATCCATATGGTTTTTGGATAATTTTATTTATATCAGCAGTAATTTGTGTAATTTTATCTATATTACTATCAAAAAATAAATTATTGTAATATTTACTTGCTTAAAAAGGCATTATCTTTATTAAGATAATGCCCTTTTTTATATTTCAATTTTCATTTCTTTTTCAATAGGTTCAAATTCATTTTCTAAATTTTCATTTACATCTAATATGTATTGTGGTATGTACTCCTCTTCTTCTTTTTCTTTCATTTCTTCAAACGGAGCTACTAATCTTTCTTCTTTATTAACATTTAACTCTTCCATTAAATTATAAATACTTTCACTATTTTCATAGTGAAGATCAGATAAATTTTTAAACATAGACCTACTTTTTTCATAATATAAATAAGCTAACATATATTCACAATTTTTATCTTCTTTTGCACTTCCTTCTAAGAAGTATTTTTTACTTTCTTCTATTTCATCTAATTTTAAAGAAAGCTGACCTAAATTATATATTGATTCAATACATCCTTGTTCTTTAGATTTTTCATACCAGTATTTTGCATTTGTATAATCCTTATAATATATTTCATAAATTAAACCAATCATATGCTGTGAATATATATTATTTTCATTGGCAGTTATTTCAAACATTTCTTTTGATTTTTCAAAGTCTCCTTCATTATAGTAAATTTTCCCTAAATGAATACGACTATTTACATGATTATGTTCTACCGCATAAGAAAAATATTTTTTAGCATTTTCAAAATCTTTTAATTGTTCATATATTAAACCTAAAGTATATGCTGAGTGAACATCACCACTTTCAAATGCTTTTTTATACCAAATTATAGATTCATCTATATTATCTATTTTTCTAAAAATATCTCCTAATTTAATTTGACAAGAAACTGTATTAGAACTTCTTTGATAATAAGATATTGCCTTTTCTATATCTCCAATTTTTTCATATAAATCACCTAGATTTTCTATGGCAACTTTGCAACCATCTGCTATGGCTTCATCGTAATTTTTAATGGCCTTTTCATAATTTTCTTCTTCAAAATAAAGTCCTGCCAAGTTATTTTTAGCTTCAACCATATCATTAGATGCCAAATCATAGTACATCTTTGCTCTTTCTATTTCATTTTCTCTATTGCATAAATTGGCTAATCTAAATTTAGATAAACTAAAATTATGTTCAATGCCCTTTTCATAAAATTCTATGGCATCTTCTCTTTTATCTTGCCTGTCATATAAATAAGCTAATCTATATTGCGCTTTTGTAAAATCATTTTTACAACTTTTTAAATAATATCTCTCAGCTTCATATTCATCTCCATTTATCTCCATAATAAGTCCCATATTGTAGCATCCTCTACTATGGTTTGAACGGTATAATTGTTTATACAATGATATTACATGTTTTTCATCATCATTTTTTCTATAAAGGATGGCCAAATTATATTTACAATCATCAGAAAGTAAAACTGATCCTTTTTTAAAGTACTCCATGGCATCTTCTTCTTTTTCAAAGTGAAGATATAAGATTCCTAAGTTAAAACATGCAGAACCTAAATTATCATCAGCTGCAACTTTTAACCATTTTTCACTTCTTACATAATCACCAAGTTTATAATGTATTACACCCAAATTATTTTGAGCCTTTACATTACCATCCATAGCTATTTTTTCATACCAATAAAGGGCGTATTCATATCCTTCCAAATCATAATACATATTACCCAAGTCAAAGGCAGCCTTTTCATAGCCATTTTTAAAAGCCATAGAATACCATCTCTCTGCCTCATGATATTGTTTTTTATTTAAGTATATTTTTCCTAATGTATATTGTGATTTAATATTACCTTCTTGTGCTGAAATTTTGTATGATTCAATTGCTTCATCTAACTTTCCCATTTTCTCTAGTAAAACAGCCTTCTTATGTATTAATCCAGTATCTTTAGGTAAATCTTTAATTTTTCCAAAAGAAAATTTTGAACTCATCATCTTTTACTCCTACTTTAATTTATTATAATAATTTTAATAATAGATATTATATTACATTGTATCTACTTCATGAATAATATTTCAAAATTGTAATAAAGATGTAATTTTATGTTTGCTTAATTTTTATTTATTATATTATATTTATAATTACCTTTATTATGTAATTTATGAAAAACTTGATTAATTATAAAAAAAAATATATTATATATACATTGACAAAATAATAATCTATATAATATAGGAGGAATACGTATGGATTTAAATTTATTATTAAAAATTTGTGCTTTAATAGTTTTAGCTGGTATTGCATTTAAATTATTAAAAGTCTTTACCTCTATAATTTTTAAAGTTGCTTTATTTGTTGTAGTTTGTTTATTAGTACTTAAGTTTTTTAAATTCTTTTAATATTTTTTAACCATAAATATAATATCTCTTTGTTTTATACACAATATTTTTCCATTTATTTGGATTATTGGTAAAATATCATTTTAATTGATATAATATAATTCAAGGAGGAGATTTATATGAAAATAAATTTTAAAAATTTTATAAAAGAATCAATCGGAATGATTGTTGGTTGTATTTTAATTAGTGTGGCGTTAAATATGTTTTTCAGCCCACACACTATAGCACCAGGAGGTCTTAGCGGCTTATCTGTAGTTTTAAGTAAAGTAAGTGGTTTATCTGTATCAGCTATAATGTTAATTATGGGTATACCTTTAATATTTTTCTCAATTAAAATTTTAGGTACAAAAAACGCTATCAAAACTTTAATAGGAATGCTATTATTATCACTTTGTATTAGTTTAACATCTTCTCTATCTCAAGTTAGTGTTACAGATGATGTTTTATTAGCTGCCATAACAGGTGCAATTTTACTTGGATTAGGTCTTGGAGTAGTATTTAGTGTAGATGGTTCTACTGGTGGAACTGATTTAATTGCTCTAATGATAAATAAAGCTATTCCAAGCATTCCTTTATCTAAGTGTTTAGTATGTATTGATGGATTAGTTGTAATGTCTTCTGGTATAGTAAATAAAAACCTAGAAACAGCTTTATACTCTGCCATAAGTTTATATGTAATAGTTAAAATGATAGACTTTATAATATCAGGTTTTGATTACTCAAAATGTTTTATAATAATTACAAATGAAGAAGAAAAACTTAAAGAAGCTATCGTCAATGATATAAAAAGAGGGATTACAATTTTAGATGGAAGAGGCGGATATACTGATTCTTCTAAAAGTGTATTAATTGTTGCTGTAAATAAAAAGCAAGAAGTTCATATGAAAAAACTAATTAAAAATGTTGATAAAAACGCATTTATCATAGTAAGTAAGGCTCATGAAGTCTTTGGAGAAGGTTTCTCTCCTATCAGCGCTTAATATTATAAAATGCACCCTTTGTCAAGGATATTTTAAAAAAAGAACTAGCTAGCAATAAGATGATTTCTGAATTTAACAAGAGTCATCTTATTTAAATTCCATTGATATATGTAGTTATTATGATAATCCATGTAATTATCTATTTTATCTTTAACATCATCAATACTACGGTAACTTTTAAGGTCAACCTCATCTTTGAAATGAGCAAAGAAAGATTCCTGCGGAGCATTATCCCAACAATTGCCGCGTCTAGACATGGATTGTGTTAAATTCATTTTCTTTGCTTTCTTTTGAAATATTGGGCTTTTATAGTGTATCCCTTGATTAGAATGTATAAGAGCTCCGCTATGAATATCAGTATTTCTATTTGATGCTAAAATATCTAATGTATCAAGAACTATATCTATCTTTAAACTACTAGATACATTATATGCAAGAATTTCATTGGTAGAAGCACCCTTGATTGTAGATAAATAAGCCCTACAGCTGTTACTGTAATTTAGTTGCTTTCATCATTTTTCTATGGGGATTAGCTTTTCTAATAGTGCAAACTATATCAAATTTTTTCATAATTCTTCTTATATGTTTTAAATTGTATATTGAATTGATTCTCTAATACCATTTTGATTTGTCTATCACCTTTTTGATAGTTTTTAAAATCAAAGGTTTTTTGTATATTGTTTCTACTTTCTTCATCTTTTAAAATACGTGTATTTCTTCTATGTTGCGATTCATTAGATAAATAATTATAGTACCCATCCCTTGATACACCAGCTATTTCACATAAATCTCGTAAATATAATTCATATAAATGTACTGCTGTGCAAACTTTTAAAAATAAAATTAATCGAAGATTTAACACATCAGTACCTCATCAAAAAATAACAACTGATACAACTGAATTTAAGATATATCCAATTGATAAAAATGGCAAACTAAGTATAAAGAAAGCTTATTTAAGTCCTTTCTTAGATATGTTTAATGGAGAAATTTTATCATTTAGTTTTCCGAAAGACCTACGTTTAGTCCTATAAATGATGCATTAAATAAAGCTATTGAAGTTACAAATGATTGTCCTTATAGAAGAACTTTTCATTCAGATCAAGGATGGGCGTATCAAATGAAGCAGTATACAAATACGCTTAAAAATAATAAAATATTTCAAAGTATGTCTCGAAAAGGAACGTGTCTTGATAATTCACTTATGGAAAATTTCTTTGGGATAATGAAACAAGATAGAAGTTTTGAAGAACTAGAAAAAGAAGTAATAAATTATATTCACTATTATAATAATGATAGAATTAAAGAAAAGCTAAAATTGAATAGCCTGTTAATTATAGAATTAACTATAAATCAATAATTGCTCAATAAAGCAAAACTGGAATGAAAATTCATTCCAGTTTAAAGTCCAACTTTTAGGGCGCATCACAATTAAGTGATTGTTATTTTTCCATTTTTATATAGAGAATCAATATGTTGTGTATACTTCTGATTTAATATTTTATTTTTTATATCCTCTTTGCTTTCTTCCAATGTTTTTGTAACACTTTTGTTATCAGTAAGTTTAACAATATGATACCCATATTCAGTTTCTATAATATCTGATAATTGGTCTTTTTCTAATTTAAATACAGGATTTGTAAAGTCTATATTTTTGTCTTCTTTTGAAAAATATCCCAAATCCCCACCATCTTTACCTGAATTTTTATCATCAGAATACTCTTTTGCTAATATTGCAAAATCTTCGTTATTTTTTAGTTTTTCTAAAATATCTTCTGCCTTGTCTTTCAATTTTTCTTTTTGTTCTTGGTTAACTACATTATTGTTATCATCTAAAGTTGAAATTAATATTTGACTGGCTCTGACTTCTTCTTTTGTAAATTCATCCTTATGATTATCATAATATGTTTTTATTTCATTATCATTAATTTTTATGTTTTTCATAAAGTTTTCTTTATATTTTGACACTATTAAATCTTTTTTAACTTGTGACTTTAGAAAATCATCATTTACACCAACTTCATCTAATTTTGCTTTATAAGCTGAGTTTGATTTTAAAGTTTCTTTTAAGTCTTCATATTTTTCATTTACATCTTTATCTTCAACTTTTATATTTTCTCTTTGTGCATCTTGATAAGCAACTTCATTATCAATTATAAAAGATAATATATTATTATTTATACCCTTATTTTTATCTTCTTGAACATATCCTGTTGCATATAAAAAACTGGCTATTTTATTATATTCATCTTTAGAAATTTTCACATCATTTATTTTGGCAATAGTATCGTTACCACATCCCACCATATTTACAGAAATTAAAGCTGCTAATCCTATTAGTACTAATCTTTTCAATTTTTTACCCCCATTAAGCATATTAACTAAATAATTTCCCATTCCAATAATTTCTTTCTTCATCACTTTGTTTTATTGGTAAAATTTCAAATCCTTCTTTTTTAAAATATTTAATAATCTCATCTAATACTGCCACAGTTTGTTTTCTCTCATGTATTAATAAAACAATATTATCTGTATCATGTGTATGTTTTTTTATAGTTTCTACAATTTGTGGTGATGTTGATTTCCAATCTTCTGTGTCTAGTGTCCAATCCCATAATTTATATCCTGCATTTACAAGGGCATTATATGAAGCTCTTGATGTATATGGCTTACTACCAAAAGGAAGTCTTATTATTTTAGATGTCTGCCCTGTAATTTCTTTAAATGTCTTTTGATTTATATCAAATTCTTCTTTTGCTGAGTTGTCTGTAGCATATAATTTATGAATATCGTGACTTACGCTATGAAAACCTGCTGTATTTCCATTACTTACAATATTTTTAACTTGCTGTGGATAAGCTTGCATATTTGGATTAATCATAAAAAATGTTGCTTTAACATTATTATCATTTAGTATTTTAATAATTTCATCTGTATATTCTGATGGTCCATCATCTATAGTAAGATATACAACTTTACCATAACTTTTAGATGGACCTTTTTCAATTTCTTTTGAAGAATTGTAAATTAAATCTGTTATAGTTTCTCCTTCTAATATAGAACTTCTGCTTTTTGCACAAGCTATCACTTCGCTATTACTCAACTTCATAATAGCAACTCCTACTATGCATAAAACTATTAAAATACTTCCCACTATTACTCCTGTTTGCTTTTTCTTATGTGTAATATAATACTTTATCTTATCCTTTAAACTTAAATCTTTCATTTATTAATTCCCCCAAAAACTCATCAAATTTAATACTACATATTACAACACTTTTTACGTATTTTTTACCAAATTATCCCATACTATCAATACTATTGTCTTGCAAAAGTATATTACAAGTCAATAAAAAATTTTCATCAATATTGTTACATATCACTTGTAATACAATTTTTTAAGATATTTTTCATTAATATAATTTAAATTTTATACATCATGTTATAGAAATAAGTTTATAAATAAGATTTAAAAATATATAAAAATTATCACAACTAAAAGAAAGCACACTTAAATTAAAAAATTGTGTCCTTAAATTTTTATTTAATGTTCTCTTATCTTTAGTTCATTTATTATATCTTCCACTTTCACATTAGAATTTACCATAAGTACTAAAGTATGATAAACTAAATCACTTATTTCATAAACAATTTCATCTTTAGCTTGGTTTTTTGCAGCTATTATAACTTCTGCGCTTTCTTCTCCTACTTTTTTAAGTATTTTATCAAGACCTTTTTCAAATAAGTAATTTGTATAAGAACCTGGTTTAGGATTATTTTTTCTATCTTCAATTAAATCATATAATCTTTCTATGAGCTCTCTTTGAGTCATTTCATTATTTTGTAAAACTTCATTGAAAAAGCATGAGTAATTTCCGCTGTGGCAGGCCACTCCCTTTTGTTTTACATTTAAAAGTATTGTATCTTTATCACAATCATAATAAAATCCTTTGACTTCTTGAACATTGCCTGAAGTCTCACCTTTAGTCCAAAGTTTTTGTCTACTTCTACTAAAATAACAAGCCTTTTTTGTATTTAAAGTTTCTTTTATTGATTCTTTATTCATATATGCAACCATTAAAACTTCTTTTGTATCCACATCTTGTATTACAGCAGGTATTAATCCTTTTTCATCAAATTTTAAAGTCTCTATAAATTGTAAATCTATTTCTTTATCTTCAAATAAATAATCTCTCATTTTTTATTTTCCCCTTTTATAATCTAACTTCTATTCCTTCTTTTTTCATATATTCTTTTAAATCTCTTATTTTCATTTCACCATAGTGAAAAACTGATGCTGCAAGTATACCATCACAATTTGCTTCTTTTGCTGCTCTGCAAAAGTCCTCCATTTTTCCTGCTCCTCCTGATGCAATTACTGGTACATTTACTGATGATGTTATTTTTGATAAAAGTTCTATATCATAGCCATTTTTCATACCATCTTCATCTATACTATTTACTACTATCTCACCAGCACCTAAAGCTACACCTTTTTTAGCCCATTCAATGGCATCTAGAGAAGTTTTTTCTCTACCACCTTTTATATATACATCCCATGAGCCTTTTTCATTTTTCTTCACATCCATGGATAAGACTACACATTGGTCACCAAATTTTTCTGCAGCTTCTTTTATTAAATTTGGATTTAATACAGCGGATGAATTTATAGACACTTTATCAGCTCCTTGTCTAAGGATATTTGTAAAATCATCTATGGAAGATACTCCTCCACCAACACAAAATGGTATAGATATGTTTTCAGCAACTTTTGAAACAAATTCTAGCGAAGTCTTTCTTTCTTCATTAGATGCTGTTATATCATAAAATACAAGCTCATCAGCACCACTATCACTATAAAATTTACCTAAAACTTCAGTAGAGTCCACATCAACTATATCTTTAAATTTTTTACCTTTTACAACTCTACCATTTCTCACATCTAAACAGGGTATTATTCTTTTTGTTAACATAAGCTTAAGACCTCCTTTAAATCTATTTTATTTTCATAAAGAGCCTTGCCTATTATTGCTCCATATATATTCATATTTTTCAATATTTTCACATCATCCATGGAAGTTACTCCCCCAGAAGCAATAATATCTAAGGAAGTTTCTTTTGATAGCTTTTCATAGACATCAAAGTTTGGTCCTATAAGCATGCCATCCTTTGATATATCTGTGTATACTATAGTTTTTACACCTATTTTTTCTAATTCTCTACAAAATGTAATGGAATTTACATCACTAACTTCTTCCCAACCTTCAATAGCTACCTTACCATCTTTGGCGTCTATAGATACAACTATCTTTTCTTTATATTCTCTTACTAAGTCTTTTAGCAACTCTTTGTTTTTTATGGCTACACTGCCAAGAATAACACGATTAACACCTAAGTCCAAAAGCTCTTTTACTCTCTCTTTATTTCTTATTCCTCCACCTATTTGTATAGGTATATGGATAGTATCTAAAATCGTTTTAATACTTTCATCGTTGACATTTCCTTCACCTCTAGCGCCATTTAAAGAAACCATATGAATAAACTCAGCCCCGCTATTTTGCCATTTCTTCGCTATTAAGCTAGGGTCATCTCCGTAGACATTCACTTTATCAAAATCTCCCTGCAAAAGTCTTACACATTTATTATCTTTTATATCAATTGCCGGAAAAATTATCATTTAACTATCAACTCCTTATATGCTTTCAATATGTTTTGCCCCACTTCTCCACTCTTTTCTGGATGAAATTGTAGTCCATATACATTATCCTTTCTCACAATTGATGGTATCTTTTTTTCATATTCAGCATAAGCAACTAATTCTTTATTTGAGGAATTAGCATAATAAGAGTGAACAAAATAAACATAAGAATCTTCTTTTATATATTTTAGTATTTCATCATATTTTTCAAATTTTAAGTTATTCCATCCCATATGAGGTACTTTTAAATCTATATCAAGAAACTGAACATTTCCTTCAATTAGTCCCAAACCATCATATTTACCATATTCAAAGCTTTTTTCATATAGAAGTTGCATACCTAAACAAATACCAACCATATATTTACCACTTTTCACAAAGTCTTTAATTGGATCTACCAGTTCTAAATTATTTAAAGCATTTATGGCATCTCTAAAAGCTCCAACACCTGGTAATATTAAAGAATCAGCATTTTTTATTTCATCTAAATCCCTAGATATTTTTGTATCAATACCAGCTCTAGCAAATCCCCTACTTACTGAGCCTAAGTTTCCAAGTCCATAATCAACTATAATATTCATTATAAAACCCCCTTAGAAGAAGAAATATCTCTTGATATAACTTCACTTCCTTCTTTTAAAGCCCTTGCAAAAGACTTAAATACAGATTCTATTTTGTGATGATCATTTTCTCCATAAAGTAAATTTATATGAAGTGTTATTTTACTTTCATTTACAAAAGCTCTAAAAAATTCTTTAAACATTTGCGTTGACATACTTCCTATTTTCTCATCTGCAAAATTTACATTGTAAACAAGGTAAGGTCTATTACTTATATCAACACTACTATAAGATAAAGCTTCATCCATAGGAATATAAACTGTAGAATATCTTCTAATTCCTATTTTATCTCCTATGGCATTTTTAAAAGCTTCACCTAAGCAAATTCCAATATCCTCAATAGTATGATGATCATCCACATACAAGTCACCTTTAGCTAAAATAGTCAAATCAAATTTTCCGTGAAATGCCATTAAAGTCAACATATGATCTAAAAAACCTATACCTGTATCTATCTCAACTTTTCCACTTCCATCAAGGTTTATGTCTACTTTTATTTTTGTTTCCAATGTATTCCTCTCAACTACACCCCTTCTCATATAACCTCCTTAAACTAACTTCTTCATACTTTCTAAAAATACTTTATTTTCCTTTTCACTTCCTATAGTCACTCTATAGTAATTATTTAATTTTCCGCCAAATTTTCTAATTAATATGTCATCTTTTATTAATTTTTCTTCTAATCCCTTTATATCGCTTTTGAAAAATACAAAGTTTGCTCCTGATTTATAAGCTTTTACTCCCATATCTAAAAGAGAATTATAAACTTTTTTCCTTTCAACTTTTAAAGTTTTCACATATTCTAGCATTTTATCTTTTTCTTTTAGTGCTTCTGTTGCTAAAAAAGCTGAAATAGAATTTAAATTATATGGTGGTCTTACTTTTTCTATAGTTTTAATAATATCTTCACCTGCAATTAAATATCCTGTTCTAATTCCTGCCATGGAAAATGCCTTTGACATGGTTTTTACGACTATAAGATTATCGTAATTTTCTATTTCATCTACCACACTTTCATTAGAAAATTCCATATAGGCTTCATCTGCTATAACTATGTTGTCAGTAGATTTTACTATTCTTAAAACATCTTCTTTTTTTATAACAGCCCCTGTAGGATTGTTTGGATTACATATTATTGTAAGTTTAGGATTATTTTCTTTGATTGATTTTATTATGTCATCTACTTTTATAGTAAAATCATTGGATTCTCCTGTTCCTATATATCTACTATTGGCTATTTGGGCATAGAGTGAATACATAGAAAATGTAGGATCTAAGCTTAAAATTAATTCATTTGTATCTACAAAAGCTTTTACACATAAATCAAGTAATTCACTAGAGCCATTTCCCACAGATATATTTTTTACATCACATTTAACATAACTTGCTATGGCTTTTTTTAATTCTGTGTAGTTATCATCTGGATAAGTATTTAAATAAAAATCACTACTTATTTTTTTTATTAAATCCTTGTATAAATCTTTATTACCTTCATTGGCATCTAGTTTTATAGAACATACAACTGGATTTACCACATATGGTTCTAATTCTTTTACACTTTGTTTTTCTCTCATATTACCACCCCTTTAATAATTTTCAATATTTAGCGTTGATGCAAATTTTTCTACGATATTCTCTATTTTTTCTTTATTAAATTTATAGCTTACTCTATTGGCAATAATTCTAGAACTTATATTACACATATCTTCTACTATTTCTAATCCATTTACCTTTAAAGTATTTCCTGTTTCAACTAAGTCTACAATTACATCTGATAAACCAACTATGGGAGCTAGCTCTACAGATCCATTTAGTTTTATAATTTCTATATTTTGACCCCTTGATTTAAAATATTTTTTAGCTATATGAGGATATTTTGTCGCCACTTTTAATATTTCTTCTTTTGAATAATTATTTTTCCCCTTTATTCCTGCCACAGAAAATTTACACTTACCAAAACCTAAATCCAAAAGTTCATAAACTTCATCATCATTTTCATTTTCCAAAATAGTATCTTTTCCAACTATCCCTAAATCTGCCACACCTTTTTCCACATAAGTAACCACATCCGATGGCTTTACATGAATATATGTGATTTTATTTTCTTCATCTGTAAAAATTAATTTTCTACTATCCGTTTCAATGCAATCTTCCATATTTAATATTTTCAATCTTCTATACACATCTTTTTCTATTCTCCCTTTAGCTATGGCTATTACAATATTATCCATATTATCAACTCCTATCTTTTGAGGCTTCCATTAAACCATCCACATCGATACAAAAACCTATAGCTGGTACTCTTTTACCAAATTCTTCTGTCAATCTATCATATCTTCCGCCACTTAAAATTTCTTTATATACATTTGAATAATATCCTTTTATCATAATGCCTTCATAATAATCAAATTTTCCTACCATGGATAAATCACAATTTATATATTTTTTATAATTACTTTTACTTATAAGTTTTGCAATTTCTTGAATTTCTTTTAACCCTTTTTCCATTAAATCATTTTTATATAGTTTATTTGCTTTTACTAAAACTTCTTCTATAGTCCCATTTAATTCAAATAAATTTAATAATGTTTCCTTTATTTTTTCTTCTACCTTAAACTTTTTTATATAAGATTTTATTTCTATTTTGTTTTTTCTAAGTATTAAATTTTTTAATTTACTTTCTTCATGTTCTTTTAATCTAAATTCTTTTAACAGTCCCTCTATATAATTACTATTTCCTATTTCTAAAATAAATCTTTCACCAAATTTATAAAGTATATCTAAAGACATATGTACAATTTCTCTATCTGCTTCTATGGATTTTTCACCTAAATATTCACATCCAAATTGTCTAATTTCTTTTATTCCTTCCCTACCTTCATTTTTATAAACTGTTGAATGATAAAATAATTTAAGCACCAAATCCTCTTCCCATCTAGGTATAAGACTTTTTATTATACTTGTTGTTATATCCGGTCTCATAATTAAAATTTTATCACTAACTACTTTTACCATTGACTCAGTAGGAATTCTTTTATTTATTGATTTAAAGTTGTCATAATCTTCAAATATACTTGGTTTAATTTGTATATAATTATTTTTTACAAATATGGATTCAATTTCTTTCGTAAATTCATATCTTTTCTTAGAGTAATTTAATTCATTTTCAATACTTAAATATTTCATATAACTTACTCACATCCTTTCCTTCATTTATAAAAAAAACCATATAGGTTATAATACCTATATGGTTAAAATTTTTTATTTACCATTATAGATACAAACCCTTTTTTGTACTTAAAATAGGGCTTGTATCATGAATATTTTCATAATTACAATCCCTTGGAACTATAATGGTGATGATGATCTAAAGTTGTTATTAAGTTGTTATTTATTTTTTCATTAATTAAATACATCATACTCACCCTCCAAGGAATTTTATTTAATTTATTAATAATAGTAGTATATTTTGTATGCATTATCAACAATATTTTTCATTTTCTTAAGATTTATTTTATAACTATTTATTTTCTTATTATACCTCAAAATTTTAAAGATTTTAATACTTTATCAATTTGAGATATTCCATTTTCAATAGCTTGTTGTTTTTCTTCTTGTGTAGTTCCCGTATTATCAACTAATATTTCTTTCCTTTTCTTTATTCCTAAAAATTTACATATATATTTTATATAGTTTAATCCTTTATTTAATACAGGTCTTATATAAAATGGTATTTTACCACCACTGGATTGTATATATACTAAACTTCTATCAAAATCATTTAAAGTCCCTTTAGGCTTTTTATTTTCAAATTTTATAGTTTTTTTATCTTGTATTATACAGTCAAAATATTCTTTTAATTGAGGTGGAAAAGATAAATTCCACATAGGCGCTGCTATGACATAAACCCTTGCTTCTATAAATTGATTACATAATTCATTGATTCTTTTAATTTCCTTTTGAGCATGATCATCTAATTGTTTTAAAGCTTCTTTTTCAACTAAAGCACTTCTTCCTGAAAAATATTCATACTCCAGTCTTGGAATATGGTCATGATATAAATCTACTTCTTCCACTTCAAAATCGTGATTTTTTTCTATAAATTTTTGAATAAATAATCTAGCCACTGTTTTACTTGCAGATAATTTTTCAGGTTTAGAGTTACAATTAATATATAATAATTTCTTTTTCATAATGTTCTCCTAACAAATAATTATTCACCTTTTATTATTTGTTAAATTTTTGAAATTATACTCATAAAAAAAGAGATATATTAAAAAAATATACCTCTAAAATTTATTTCTTCTTCCATTTTGCACTTCTACCTTTAGCTACAACTTCAATTTTACCATCTTTTCTAAGATTATTAAAAACTCTATTTATAGTTGGTTCAGGGATATCAGGACATTGACTTCTTATATCATCCTTTGTAAAATATCCCAAAGTAGAATTTATAACTTTTTCAATTCTTCTTGTTTTTGTTTCCTTTTTTTCAACAATTAAATTAGTACTATCATTTAATTTTTCATAGGCATTTAATATAAATGATAAGAAATACTCTAGCCATTTATTCATATTATAAGATTCTTTTTCAAAATCTCCTCTTTTACTAAATAAATTCTTAAAATACAATTGTTTTTCATCATCAAAAAACTCACCTAGACTAGTAAATCTTCCAACTTCATAATTACTTTTATTTAATAATAATAAAGTTAATATTTTTGCCATTTTAATGTTGTCTTCTTTAAAAGGTAAGATTAAAATAAAATCAATTATAAAAGATGCTATTATTATAAGATCTTGTATTTCATCTTCATTCATTAGTTCGTAATACTTTTGGCATATATTTTCTATATCTTTCTTTATATTTTTTTCTATATTAGCTTCTAAATCAACTTTTGATTGATAGTCAAAAAATTGATTATGCTCTGAATTTACAATATTAATCTCTTCATTCCTGTATCTTCCCCCTCTAATAAGAGAATATCTATGTAAGTATCCGTGTAATTCTAATATAGTTTGTGAACATAATTTAACATCCTCATAAGCACTATTTACAGTTTTAATTACATCTCTAAATTCTAAAACACTTATGTCTTCCCTTGACATTGGATTTATTTCATTGTTAATTAATTTTGTTAAATTTTCCTTTCCCCCAGAAAAATTTTCAATATATGTATCATAAACAAATTTAGTTATAGCTTCATCTGTAATTCTTGAAGCTACATTTTTAGGTTGTTTTTTATATACTATTTGTTGTCCTTTGTATTCATTTATTTTGCATAACAATTTTATAATATTCATATCTAATGATATATTTTTTAATTTCATCCCCATCGTATATTCCATCATATCACTCCAAATCCCTATAATATACTATATCTATACAATTATAATACTTAAATTTTAGCATAACTTAATATTGTTAACAATTATTTCTAATAATTAACTTATTATTTTACCTATTAAATAAATCCCTTGCTCAAATTTAAATTTAAACAAGGGATTTATAGTTAACTTATTATTTTTTTATTGTAAATATCTATTAAATTTGCATCTTTCACTCTTTTTTGAATTTTTTCTTTATCTGTTGTATAAAAATTTAATTCTTTCATTCTTTCAAAATATATACTTCCTGCAAAAGTAAATCTTTTTTTTGCGCCACCAATTTTATGCATTTCTTCATTGGAATAAGATATAAAGTCTCCAATTAGCAAACTATCTGGTAATTTTAAATAATCCATATTTGCCAAATATCTAGCTGCATTATGACCTGCAAAAGATCCAGTACAAATAGCTTCTGTATGGCCTACATAAAATCCTGATTTTTCTCCTGCTACAAATAAATTTTCCATATTTTCTGCCCTCATATAATTATCTCTTGGAGATACTGCCATATATCTAATAGAATTTCCTTTTCCTCCACTATATGGATCAACTATACATGCATTTTCAAATCCTGGCACTGATCTTAATTTTTCTAAATTAAAAAATGGTGACATTAATTTAGCATGACCTGTATCTATCAATATGATATTTTCAGCAAATTCATGAAGTGCATATTGCTGACAAACCTTTAAATCAAGCTTTTCTTCATTTCTTAGTTCATAAGGTAGTGGTATTACTGCAAATCCATTTTCATTTAAATCCTTTTGTATATCATAACTTAAACTTTCTTTTAATAATTTCATAGATCCACTAAAAGCACCAAAATCTCCATTTGCTCTTTCACCTATCATATCTTCTACACCACATCTACCAGTTATACTTACTCTTCCTCCAAAAGACGGACATCTTAATATACACATGGCACACCCATTACCATATTTAGAACAATTTCCCATAGGTCCAGATGAACCTGTTGTATCTATAAAACTATCTCCTTCTATTCTTTCTCCATCTTCCAAAATTACAGCTTTTAATACTTTACCTTCACAATCCACATCTGCAACTCTACTCATTATTCTTACTGCTATTCCCATATCTTTTATAAGTTTTCTAACTGGTGGTTCAATTTTTAAAACATTATAAATAGTTGCATGTTTATGGCCTGGGAAATTTATATTTTTATGTGTTGCATTATCATCAGTTAATGTAAATAATTCTTTTGCTCCTAAAGACATAGCTTCTTCACAAGCAGTGTATCTACCATTATTTCTCATTATGCCTCCTACATTTCCAAGACCTACTAATAAATCAGTTTTTTCTAAAATAACAACATCAGCTCCAGCTTTTGCAGCGCTAATGGCTGCTGCACATCCTGCCCAGCCACCTCCAACAACTACAACTTTTGCCATTTATATCCCCCCCATATTATTTAAGATTGCTCAAAAATTCTCTTCCATTCATTTGAGCTTTACAAGTTTTTATTCTGCAATTATTTAATCTAACAGTACATGCCCCACATATACCTTCTCCGCAACAGATTAAATTATTGTTTGGAATTGCAAATTTTATCTCATTATTTATGTCATCTACTAATTGTAATATACACTTATTAAAATATATTAATCCACAACTATAAACAAAACTAATATCATTATTTTTTATATAATTTATTAATTCATCTTTTTTATTATCTAGATTAAAAAGATTTATTTTTATATTCATCTCTTTTAATTTTTCTTCTACTAAATATAATCTCTTACCTTTTTCATTTATAAATACTTCTACTTCGTTATTATTTCTTATTAATCGTCTTATAACATTTATAGAGTTTACTTGAGATAATCCATCTAATACAATTACACATTTATTACATGAATTTGACTTTATTTCTTTTAATCCAAAAATCCCATTGAAATAAGGTGCTTTCACAATAATCTCATCACAATTTACTAAAGGTTTTGTTTTTATACCTCTAGGAACTACTACAACTTCTAATATGCTGTTTTCTTCATCTATATCCATTACTGATATAGGTGCATTAAAGTAATTGTTTTCTCTATCTTTATCTTTCAAAAAAACATAAGCTCCCGGTTCGCACAAGTCTCTTAAAATATAAGTCGGAACTTTAATTTTAATAAGATAAATGTTTTTTTCAATTTCTATACTTTCGATTACCTTACAACTAACTTCCATTCTTTCTTCTACTGGTAAAATTTTATCGTGCTGTAATATATTATAGATACAAACACCCTGCCACTTACAATCACAAGTTTTTTCTCCCCTTATTAAACTACATTTTATACAATCTCCACTTTTACCAAGATGACATGGGCAAAATTTTCCTCCTGCATCAGCACAAAATTGATTATTAGGTCTTTCCATTTTGTCACTTCCTTAAAATGATATTTTGAGCTATAGTATTAATTTATTAATAAGTTAAAAATAAGTTACATAAAAAAATAAGTTGGAAATAATTTTTCCAACTTATTTTTCCTTTATATATATGGATCTGCTGCAAACCATACAGATGTATAATAATCATCCTTTTGCGTATCACTCCAAGCAATCGCTATATTAAAATCTTCAATATAATGTAAATCTATTATTTCTATTTTTAAACCATTTTTTATAACTGAAATAAAATAATTAGAATTATTATAATTACTGTTATTAATATCATATCCTCCAAGAGCTAAAAAAACTTCATCACTTTCAAACATTGCTTCAACTAAACAATCTCCTCCATCTTTTTGTGCCTCAATATTTGTATCAATACAAAAAGTTAAAATATCTCCTGCTTTTATTATTTCTTTATTAAATTCAATTAAATACCTAAAATCAACTTCATAAGAACTTATTTCTATGGGTTTTAGTGGCAACTTAATTAATTCATACTCTATAGGTTCATTATTTATATATACATGTAAAAATCCTAAAGGTGTTTCTAACATATGTATAACCCCCTTTCAATTTTTTATTGCATAAATAGTCTACTATAAGTATATTTTTTAGCTCTTATTAATTATCACTAATTTAAATTTATTTTTAATGATATTATTATTTAATTCTATTTTATATTTCTTATTTCCTCTTTATATTACAATTAAAAAAGAGCTAGTCACAGACTAACCCTTTCCATCTATTTTATCCAAAATATCTTTCTAATAATCCTAAGAATGCTTTACCATGTCTAGCTTCATCTTTACACATTTCATGAACAGTATCATGTATAGTATCTAATCCTAATTCTTTAGCTCTTTTAGCTAATTTTAATTTTCCATCAGTTGCTCCGTATTCAGCATCAACTCTCATTTCTAAGTTTTTCTTAGTATCTGCAACAACTACTTCTCCAAGAAGTTCAGCAAATTTCGAAGCATGCTCAGCTTCTTCGAAAGCTATTCTTTTGTAAGCTTCAGCAACTTCTGGATATCCTTCTCTGTCAGCTTGACGACTCATAGCTAAGTACATTCCAACTTCTGAACATTCTCCTACAAAATTAGCTCGTAAATCTTCTACAACTTTTTCATCTACTCCTTGTGCTATACCTATTCTATGTTCATCTGCCCATTTTCTATCGGATTTTATTTCTTCAAATTTATCACCGCTTACCTTACAAACTGGACATACTTCAGGTGCACTTTCTCCCTCATATATATAACCACATACTGTACATACAAATTTTTTCATTTTAATATCCTCCCCTTTATTATAATTTATTTAAAATATTTATTTAATTCTAATTGATACTATATATACCTTATTAATTTTATTTTAAACATTAAATTATAATTTTTTAGTGATGTTTATAAATACTTGTATTTACTAATTCTTTTCTCATAATATTATTTTCTTCATCTAAATATAATCTATAGGTTTTTACAGTAATTTTATTTTTCATATATTCTTCTTCCATTCTAATTATTATTTTTTCTCTATCCATCTCACACCCATAAATTTTTGATGTTATAGCTCCTTTTCCAACTATATTTTTTATGTAAATTGGATGATTAAAAGGATTTGAAAATTTTAAATCTGTATATCCATAAGATACGGTTGCATCTCTTCCTCTTGGTGCATATCTAGATGGTAAGCTATGATTATGAACTTCATCAATAATAAGTCCTGACATTAAGGCTGCATTATAAATTGTAGTAGATACTTGACACACTCCACCCCCTTCACCATTTACAACTTTTCCTCCTACGATCACTGGAGCACTTTTATATCCGTTTACCCAATTTCTTGCTCCTGTAGTTTTGTTATAAGAAAAAGTTTCCCCAGGCATTAACAAAATATCACTTGTACTTTCACCAGCTACATGTATATTACTACCTCTAGATGTATCATTATTAAATGTTGTACTAAATTTACCTAATATACAATTGATACTTTGCACCTGTTTAGTAGTAGTTTTAGGATATAATGTTATTACTGTTAAGTTGATGTTTTTTATTTTCTTTTTATTTATCATATCGTAAATTTCTTCTTTTACTTTAGACAAATCAACCTGTCTACCTTCTTTAGATTTCCCTCTTTTTATTTCACCACTTGGCTCTACATTAAAAGTTGCATCCACAGCATCTATATTTATTTCCTTGCAAATTTTTTGCATTATTTTACTTAATTTAGCCTCATCATATGTAGCTTTAAGTTTTATATTATAAGTTTTGTTTATATTTAATTTGCCTTTTCTTTTTAAATTATTCCATATTTTATCGCTTCTTGTATAGTCAAAAGCTTCTTGTACACTTTCATCTATATGGTAATTTAAATCTATATCTTCCACATTTATTGTCCATTTTTTACTATTATAAATAATATTAAAATTTTTTACAGGATAATTCTTTTTTAATTTATTTATAGCACTTTGTTTTGTCAATTTTCCAACATGAACATTTTCAATCACTATGTTTTTATGAATTTTTTTATTTTCTTCTTTATTACTAATTCCATTACTTATACCCACCATGTTGAAAAAAATAAATATTATCATGAGTAAATATATAATTTTATTTATAATATTCCTATTTTTTATCATATTAATCTCCTAACTACAAAATTATATATTTATATTCTCCCATAAAATTTTTTATATTCTTATTTAAAACTTCATATATTTTTACATAAAAATAACCCTACACAAATAATACTCTCTTTGAGTACTTATTGTATAAGGTTTATTTATATTATAAGTGGTAAACCCTTTCAACTCTACTTCCTATACAACTTAATGTTTCATTTGTAATAGTTCCACTTAATTTACTCAATTGATTTACTGGCAAATAATTTTCTCCGTCTTGGCCAAATAAAGTGACAATATCACCTTCTTTTACATTGTCTATATTACTTACATCTATCATAGTTTGATCCATGCAAACATTTCCTATAATTCTTCCATATTGACCATTTACTAAAACTTTAAAATCTTTTTTAGATACGGCTCTTGAAAAACCATCTGCATATCCTATAGTAATAGTTGCAATTTTCATAGGTTTTGGTGTAGTAAAATTATTTCCATATCCTATATTTTCACCTGCATCAACATTTTTTACCATAGCTACCTTACATCTTAAAGACATGGTTGGTTTAAATTGTTCTTCTTTTGGTAGTTTGCATAAAATATCATCACATGGATCACAAGGTACACCGTATAATATAATTCCTGGTCTTGCTAAATCCCTATGAATTTCTCTATATGTAGTTATTCCATAAGAATTTTGCAAATGTATTTCTCCCAAATCAAATTCATCTTTTTTTAATTTATCTATTATGTAATCAAAATTTTCAATTTGTTTTTTAGTAAATAATATATCTTCTTCTTCTTCACTATCTGCTCTACATAAATGAGAAAATATACCTGTTATATTTAAATTTTTCATTTTATATATGGATTCTATTTCTTGCATATGTTCTCTATTTTCACCTATTCTATTCATTCCGGTATTAAGAGCTACATGGCATTTTACAACACCTGCTAATTCACTTAATTCTTTAGCATATTGACTATTTACAAGTGCTTGTGTAAGGTCATATTTAATTAAATCATCCTTTTGACATATAGGCGTATATCCCAGTACTATTATTTCCCCTTTTATATCACCATTTCTTAATTCAATGCCTTCACTAATACATGCCACTGCAAAGTGTTTAATACCTATACTTTCAAAGTAACTAGCAACTTCCACAGCACCATGGCCATAGGCATTTGCCTTTACCACCCCAACTATTTCACAATTATCATCTAACATATTTTTGATAACTTCAATATTATGTTTAAAATTTGTTAGATTAATTTCTGCAAATGCTCTCAGTTTAGATGTATCTATAACTTCCCTACTTTTATAAATTTTTGGTAACATTGCAACATCCCCCTAACATATTTTATTTAGTAAATTATTTTATGTCATCTGAAAATCTTAATTTAATTATAGCATATTCTATTATTGTTTTATATTTACATAAAATAAAATAAGCCACTTTTATATGACTTATTTTATTTTTTATATATTTAAATTTTATTTTTCACTACTACAATGTGGACATTCATCTCTCTTTAATCTTCTAGAATTAAATTCATCAACAGCCTTTGCTAAAGCTTCCTCTTCTTCTTTTTCTTGTCTTTTAAATTCATCCTCATAAAACTGCATTTTTTCTTTTTCTTGTAAAATTTCTTCTATTTCATCTTCATAATATCTAGCTAACCTTTTATCTTCAACTAACTGAGCTATTTTTCTTATTCCCACATATGCTCCTGCTGTTACACCTGCTGTTATAGCACCAAATAATACAGCTTTGGCCATTTTTCTATTTAAATCAATACCATTTGTTATACATTTTACACAATCCATTTTAATATCTCCTTTCATAAAAGGTTCTTCTATAAAAATATTATCTCTAATTTTACTAAAAAAAGTTATAAATTTAAAAATAATATTTTGTAATTAATGTATAATACTCAATAATTTTACACAACAAAAAAGCTAAACTTAATGTTTAGCTTTTTTGTAAAGGAAGTGGTTTAATTGTTATCTACCCAAAAGGATTTATTTTATACTCTTGAATGGGCTTAATTTATTTCCGTACATTTAAAGCTCCTTTGAAGAGTTTCTCGTGTTAGTTTGAGATATTTTCACTACCACTTCCTTAATATAATTGTATTTTCATTTAAGTAATATTGTTCCTAATTTTTGATAAATAATAATATTTTATTTTCTTTTTCTAAGTTATATTTTATATTTAAAATCATATAATATTACTTACTATCTTTTTTTAATTTATCTTCGATACATTTTTCTGGATTAATATAAATTACTTCCCATTGATTATCTTTATTTTTTTTATAATCAGCTATCTTTTTATCTACACCATTTGTTAATTCATAAAAAAGTACATAATATTCATTATCATCTTTATCTTTATAATAAGCTCTTTTTTCATAATTATCTTCATTTACAATAACATCACCATCTAATAAAGAACACCAATTACCATATTCTATCTCTACAAATGTTTTTGCATCATAAGCCCAACCATGATAAGGTGCACATAGGTAATTTTCTGGACTAAAATTCATTTTTACTATTTTATATCCATCATTTTCTTTATCTAGATATATATTTCCGTAGTAATATGCAAATAAACCTTTTTCATTTCTTGAGCCTTCTATAACTTCTATTTCAACAAAATATTTCAATAAATTTGGATTATCTTCATCTGCAGGTACATTATTTACTTTTATTAAATTAATATGAAGTATATTCTTAAATGAATCTAAAAACTCCTTATATGATAATTTCTTTTGATAAGATTTAGATAAAAAGTTATATGCTACTGGATAAGGCCCTTTAGTATCTCCTAAAGATCCACATCCTGTTTTATTATCATCTATTGGATTTGCGGCCTCTCTAAGAACATTAAAATAATTTACAACACTATCTTTTCCTGATCTAAAAGGCTTTGTTGGTAAATTCATTTTATAAGGATTTTGATTATAAAATTTACTTAAACTAGTTAGATTTTCATCATTTAGTATGACCATCTGAGAAGGTCTAAAAAACCTTTCAAAATCATAAAATTCTTCTTTACTATCAACAACTTCTAAATCATCACCTATCATCGTTTCATTTATTAAATCGCCTCCAAAAATATATTTATTTTCTTTTTCTATAGCTTGTATATCCCCTCTTGTAGTCGTTATTATTATTAAACATAAAATTATGTATTTTATTTTTTTCATAAGAATCTCCTTTCTTAAAATAAATTATTATTTATATCTTTTACAATTTTTTCTAAAATACACTAAAAATGTTTATATTATTAAAAATTTATTTTTGAAGATTCTATAAATTATAATTTCATCAAAATAAATGCCTCTCTATTACTAGAAAGGCGCTTTATTTTAATTTTGAAAACTTACTCTTTTCATAGTTACATGTATTATTTTAAATACAACTATACCTACTATTAAATTAATTACTATAGCTGGAAGTACAACTGATGCATATAATATAGTTAAATTCATATTTCCTGGAAGACCTACTAATATTTGTGCTGATGTTAAAAATACAAAACCACTAATCGCAGTACCAATAATCATTAATATATTTGAAACAACTAAATCTTGATTCTTTTGTGACAATTTTTTCATAAAAGGAAGCTTATACATAAACATCATCATTACAAAAATTAAATTCGTTGTAATAAATTTGTCTATAACATTTGGTACTTGACCTCCTGGAAATGAAGTTGTTATGGCTGAAAATATACCAACTACTATTCCACATGCTAAGCAAGTTTTATAACTATCTTTATTTAATATCATAACTGTAAACAACATTATTAAAGTCATATCAGGTTTTACACCAAATATAGCAGGTTCAATCTGGTGTAAAACTAAACCTATTCCTAAAAGGACTGAATTTAAAACTAATTTTTTCGTATTCATTTTCATAATAATACCCTCCAATTTTAATTAAGTTTAAATAAATTAATTCCTCCTTTAACCTATTTGGAGCTTTAGTTCATACCATGATTTTCACCTGCCTTTCTTTTTTTTTAACATTAAAAAAGCTTCGTCCTATATAAATAGGACGAAGCTCATACTCCGCGTTGCCACCTAATTTGTGTACTACAAATACACCTCTTAATATTGGTACTATCATACCTCATTTGCTATAACGTGCAAACCACGGTAAAGTCTACTCTCATAAAGATTTCGATTTACTCCTCAAAGGCCCATTCATCAAACTTCTTCTTGTCGAGATTCCACCATCCTCAACTCTCTATATTGAACCTAAATTTGATTACTCTTCCTTATCAAAGGATTTAATTTATTATTAATAATATAGTATGTTTTAATTTAGTTTTTGTCAACATTTTTTGAAAATTTTTAATATTATATTATTTTAAATGGATTTAAATATATCTCACTTCTTATAGTTTCAATATTTTCAATTGTATCTAAAAATCTTTTCATTACATCTTTAAATATATCTTCTGTATCAAAATGTCCACAATCAATTATTGTCATTCCCATATCAAGGGCATCTTGTGCTTCATGATATTTTACATCTCCAGTTATTATAACATCACAATTTTTTGATTTGGCAAGGGATACCATATCTGATCCTGCTCCAGTTACCACTGCAACTTTTTTAATTTTCGTATTAAGGTCTCCAACTACCCTTATATGATTCATATTTAATTTTAATTTAATTTTTTCACATAAACTTTCTAAATTTAACTGCCCATCAATAGAGGCATATCTTCCAAGGCCTACTGTTTCACCCTTATTTTCTAATTTATAAATATCATAAGCAACTTCTTCATAAGGATGAGCTTTTATCATTTTATCTATTGTTTTTTGTAATAAGTTTTGTGGAACTATAGTTTCTATTTTAACTTCTTCAACTTCTTCTATTTCACCTATGTTTCCTATAAATGGATTTGCATTATCTTCTGGCTTAAATGTTCCTATACCATTTATATTAAAAGTGCAGTTACTATAATTACCTATATATCCAGCACCTGCATCTCCTAGGACCTTTCTAACTTGTAATTCATGGGTTTTTGGAACATATACAGCAACTTTATATAAAGTTTCACTATTAGTTACATCAAGTATTTTTGTATCTTCAAATCCCATAACTTCCATGAAATAATCATTAAGGCCATCAAAAGCTATATCAAAATTTGTATGCATTGAATAAAGTGCAATATCATTTTTTATAAGCTTATGTATAAGTCTTCCTTTTAAATCTTTTGTATTTATTTTGTTCATTTTTCTAAATATAAACGGATGATGAGTTATTATTAAATCAATATTTTTTTGTATAGCTTCTTCTACTACGCTTTCATTTGCTTCTAAAGTAACTAAAACTTTTTTTATTTTATTATCAAAATCCCCAACTAATAATCCCACATTATCCCAATCATAAGCTAAATTAAGAGGATATTTATTTTCTATTTTTTTAATTAAATCATTTAACTTCATATTTTCAACCCCTTGTTAAATTAAGTTTTTTAATTTTTCTATTTTTTCATTTGCTAAATTTCTTTTGAAAATTACAGCCTCTGAATTTTTATCTCCTAACTTCTCAATTATATTATTATATTTTTTTATTTTATTATCAATAAATTCTGCTAATAATTCATCTTTATTTTCTATTAATTTTTGACTTACTTCATAGTTTATTTCATCATCAATGGTAGTATTTTTACCAGTATATCTTGCTTCAATTATTTCATATAATCTAAAGTCTTCTTTTTCTAAACATTCATTTAATATTTCATATCCATTATTTAAAAGATATCTTCTAAGTTCTTCTTGTGCTTGCATTGGCTGAAGTATTAATTTTTCAACACTATGGGCAACTTCTTTATTTGCTTCTAGAAGTTCTCCTATTAAAATTCCTCCCATACCAGCTATTATTACTTCATCTACTTCACCTTTTTTTAATACTTCTATTCCAGAGCCTAATCTTAAATCAACCTTATCTTCTAATTTATTTCTTTTTACTTCACTTCTTGCATTTTCTAATGGACCTTTGTTTATATCTGCTAAAATTGCAAAATTTATTTTCCCTTCATTTAAAAGATACACTGGAATATATCCATGATCCGTACCTATATCAGCTAATCTTTTATTTTCATTTACAAGAGATGCTATTTTTAATAATCTATTAGTTAATTTCACTTTACTTTATCCTTTCAATATAACAAGTTATTTTAATCTTATTTATATGTATTAACATATTTTTAAATTTTATTTCTGTATAATAAAAATTCGCCAAAGTTGGCGAATTTTTAATTTATATATATTAATCTAAGTAATCTCTAAGTTTTTTAGATCTACTTGGATGTCTTAATTTTCTTAAAGCTTTAGCTTCTATTTGTCTAATTCTCTCACGAGTAACATCAAACTCTTTACCAACTTCTTCAAGAGTTCTAGCTCTACCATCTTCAAGACCAAATCTTAATTTTAATACTTTTTGTTCTCTTTCATTTAATGAACCAAGAACTTCTTCTATTTGATCTTTAAGTAGTGAATATGCAGCAGCTTCTGCTGGAGCTAGTGCATCTTCATCTGGTATGAAATCTCCTAAATGAGAATCTTCTTCTTCCCCTATTGGAGTTTCTAGTGATACTGGATCTTGAGCTATTTTCATTATTTCTCTAACTTTTTCTTCAGACATTTCCATCTCTTTAGCTATCTCTTCTGGTTTAGGATCTCTTCCTAATTCTTGTAATAACTGTCTTGAAACTCTTATTAATTTGTTTATTGTCTCAACCATATGAACTGGTATTCTTATAGTTCTAGCTTGATCTGCTATGGCACGAGTTATAGCTTGTCTTATCCACCAAGTTGCATAAGTTGAGAATTTAAATCCTCTAACATAGTCGAATTTTTCTACAGCTTTTATAAGACCTAAGTTACCTTCTTGTATAAGGTCTAAGAATAACATTCCTCTACCTACATATCTTTTTGCTATACTTACAACAAGTCTTAAGTTGGCTTCAACTAATCTTTGTTTAGCTATTTCATCGCCTTCTAACATTCTTTTAGCAAGTTCTACTTCTTCATGAGGTTTAAGTAAAGGAATTTTACCTATTTCCTTTAAGTACATTCTAACTGGATCGTCTATACTTATTCCCTTTGGTAAAGATAAGTCTAGCTTATCCATATCGATGTCATCTTCTTTTTTTAATTTTTCATCCATGTCATCATCGATACTATCCATGTCTAAAGTTAAATCATCATCTGCAGAAAAATCAATTTCAACTTTTTCAGTTTTAGTTTCTAAAATTTCTATCCCTAAATTACCTAAAGTTTCATAAAGATTTTCTACTTTATCTTTATCTAACTCTGTATTTGAAAAGGCTCCCATTATTTCATCTAATGTAAGAGATCCTTGTTTTTTCCCTTTTTCAATAAGATTTTTTGCTGCTAATCTATTTGCTTCTCTACTATTTGCCACACTCAAACCTCCTTTCTTATTTTATAAGCTTTTTAAGCTCTTTTGTATATCTACTATTTCTAAACTAATATTCATAATTTCTAATTCTACCTCTTTCATTCTGTCTTTGTCTAAGCTATTTTGATTTAGGCTTAATTCTAATTTTTTTTGTTTTTTAAGTAATGCTTCTACTTCTTTATGAAATTTATTTCTTTTTACGTTTTTAATTATTTCATCAACGTTCTTAGAATCATAGGTATTTATACTATTTAATGATATATTATCCAAATCATTCAAATATTCTTCAGATATGTTTAAACTTTTGATTTTGTCAATAGTTATTTTGTCCAATTCTTTATTTTTAATTATTAGATTAAAAATTTCCTTGCTTTCATTAATTAAGAAATTATCCTCACTAATTTTTAACAGTGCTAAAACACGAAGTTCTTTATTTTCCATTAATAATTTAATAAAGGTTTCTTCTACGAATTTTTCACCATTTTCAATATTTTTAATCTTTTCTATAGGTTTTTGTTCAGTTTTGAAGAATTTTTTGTAATTATTTTTACTATTATTATAATTTTTTCCAAATACTTCTTCCTTAAGTGCTTCAAGACTTATATCAAATTCTTTGCTTACATATTTTATATAAAAGTCTTTTTCCACAGGAGATGATAAAGTCTTAATTATTGATGCAGCTTCTTTAGCAAATTTTATTAAGTGTTCATCTTTATTAAAATCAAATTTTCGCTTTAATATATTAATTTGAAATATAATATGAGAAACTGAATCTTCTATAGCTTTTAAGAAGCCTTCTTTTTTGTATTTTTTTATAAAATCATCTGGATCTTTACAATCTTTTAAATTTAAAATTTTTACATTTATATTTTGATGTCTTAATATTTCAATAGCTCTAAGAGTTGCTTTAATTCCTGCTTCATCTGAATCATAGGAAATCACTGCAGTAGATGCATATCTTTTAATTAATTTGCCTTGTTCATTTGTTAAGGCCGTTCCCAAAGTAGCTACTACATTTTCAACTCCATATTCAACTAAAGATATTAAGTCCATATATCCTTCAACTAATATTAAAGTATCATTTTTTATGCTTTTTTTAGCATAATTTAATCCATATAAATTATATCTTTTATTAAAAAGTATTGTATCTGGAGAATTTAGATATTTTGGCATGGAATCATCAAGAACCCTTCCACCAAATCCTATAACATTTCCTCTATAATCAAATATTGGAAACATTACTCTATTTCTAAATTTATCATAATATTTATCACCATTTTCTTTATGCGTAACTAGTCCACTTTTAACTAAATCTTTTTTTTCATAACCAATTGATAATAAATAATCCATCAAACTATTCCAAGAATATAAGGAATATCCTAGTCCAAATCTTTTTATAATTTTATCGCTAAGTCCTCTTTTTCTTAAATAATCATATCCTGCATTTTTAGAATTTATCAAATTACTAAAATAAAATCTTGCAGCTTTGAGATGTATATCTTGCATTAACTTAATCTCTTCCATCTTTTTTTTATCTGCTTCACTTAAATTAGTATTAAATTCTATTCCATTTTTTTGTGCTAATAATTTTACAGCTTCCATGAAATCTAGATTTTCTATTTTCATAATAAAATTTATTACATCTCCACCTTCTCCACAACCAAAACACTTATAAATTTGTTTATTTTGGTTTACATGAAAAGATCCTGTCTTTTCACTATGAAAAGGGCATAGTCCACTGTAGCTACTGCCTGAATTTTTTAAGCTTATGTACTGTGATATTACATTTACAATATCACTTCTACTTTTAACTTCATCTATTAAATCTCTCATATTATTCATATTATCACCCTTTGGTGTATTATTCGTAACATTACCATTTTACATTATATTTATTATTTGTCAAATACTATTATACATAATTCGACTTTTTTTGTTAATTCCCTTCTTTTTTATCTTACTTTTTTAAATTTTTTTCTTAATCACTTCTTTTCATCATATATATTATCTTTCTATATTTGTCGAAAACAATTATAAAGTCTTATTTTTTTAAATATTTAAAATTAATATTGTATATAATTAATTATATACTATTTTTAATTCATATTATTTTTTATACTTGACAATTTTATTTTTTAATTATTAATATTTATAGTATTAAAATATGAAGAAAAAATATGTAACTTTATAAAAAATAAAAATGGTGCTGTCTCAAAATGATTTTATACCTAGGATAATTTAATATATTTTACGTTATTTGTTAAATTAGATTATATTTGGACATGACAAAATAGGATATCTATAAATATCCCATATAATGTAAATATTTAAGCTATCGCTTTTGTATAAAAAGTTACACCTAATCTATTTTGTTGAATTTTATTATGAAGTTTATTTAAATTGTAAGCAAGTGCTAAAAGTGTAAATTCTACTTTTACATTCTTCTTACCTCTAGTTAAAAATCTTCTAAAATTATGATTTTCTTTTATTACCGCAAATGCACCTTCAACTATAGATCTATTCATTCTAACTAAAATACCAAACTCACTTGTTATATTATCTTGTGATTGTTTTCTTTTTGTTATAAATACAGGAGATACTTGTATCCTTTTATTCCCCTTTGCTTTTGTACATTTTGATTTAATAGGACAGTCATTACAATTTTCACATTCATATATTTTAGCTTTCGAAATATATCCAGATTTTGATTTTCTCGTAGTTGTAGCTATAAATTTTAATTCTTTATTATTAGCACAAGTATAAGTATCAGCTATTTTGTTATAAATCATATTTTCTCTTTTACCAATATTATTCTTAAACTTTTTACTCTTTGTATTTTCATAATTTTGTGGTTTTATAAATGATTTTTGATTATTTTCTTCTAAATAAACATAATTTTCTTCACTTTCATAACCAGCATCAGCTATTATATTTTCATATTTAGCCGGAAGGCTTTCGCCTAATTTATCTAAAAATGGAATAAATGTAAGTTGATCTGATCTTTCACTAGAAATATCAACTCCAACTATATATTCACCCTCAACTCCTATCTGAATATTATATCCAGGTTTTAATTGAGCATTTTTCATGTGATCATCTTTCATATGCATAAATGTAGCGTCTATATCTGTCTTAGAAAAACTATTTCTTCCATTAAAAATAGAATTATATAGATCATATTTAGACTGTCTTTCTAAGTATTTATTGGCTTCCTCTATTAATTTTTGAAGTTCTGTTTTTCTCTTGCCTTTGCCATAAACAAATTCTATATTTGATGATAATTTTATAGAGTTTAAAAATTCTAAAATTTCATTGA